>ERZ1026792.1194-NODE-1194-length-17234-cov-6.306249_pt1 | contig 17234 bp, 16 predicted proteins | sample MGYA00520884_ERZ1026792 | MGnify/ENA primary metagenome ERZ1026792 (study PRJEB33270, sample SAMEA104284473) | anaerobic digester metagenome | biome: Anaerobic digester microbiome; feature: mesophilic sludge digester; material: Anaerobic digester biomass... | reverse complement strand
GGATGGGAGCCAGACAGTTGGGTTTCATGCGCCGTGCGCTAACCGAATTGTATTATGAGGCAGGCGTTCTGACCGGTGACCCCAAGCTGCAGAATGGTCCCTTAGGACATCTTCAGGATGAACATGAAGTGGAGTTAATCCGCTATGAGCGTCAGAGTCTTGGTGAGGATCTGAATGATCTTCATCCTGGAACCTTATTAGAAAGTCTCTCGCCGTCCGAACTACAGGCTCTAGCGGTCTATCGTAGCCGGAAATTGGATGTTTCCAAATGGGTTGATCGTCTGCGGACCTACAAAGAGAAGCTTGAACGTGATCAGGTAAGTCGTACCAGTCTGGAGGGTGTTCTCCTTCGATTGGAGCAGTTCTCCGAAGGACATATGGCAAAGCAATATGGATCTTCAGCCAGTGGAACCGGTGTGGAAGATTTGGGATTGATGGGCAACGCTGATAATCCCTGGGGCGTCATTGTCATCGAAGGTGGCGCTGAAATGGATGAATACTCCAAAGCAGCATTGCTCTCATTATTGGCCAGCATATTGTATTCGGATGCGGTCACCCGCCGGCGCGAAGCTTTGGGCGGCAAACATTTTCCACCCATGCAAATCTTCTTTGAAGAAGCGAATAAAGTCCTAACTGGCGTCTCAGGTGGAGCTGCTTCTGATCAGGGATCAGGAGAGTCGGGTAACCCGGTCAGCCATCTTTTTCAAACGATGTGGCGTGATGGAAGAAAATACAACGTTTTTCTGCATCTGATGGCTCAAACCGTAAGCGAGTTACCCTCAGGCATCCTATCCTCCTGTGCGAATGTATTTGTGTTCCAAACCAAAGATCCCAAAGATCGGGATTTGATCTTGCCACATTTAGGCCGCTCCGAAAAAGGGCTGGTCAATACCGAATACAAACGCTACCTGGCACGCATTCCGCGGACGTATGCGATTGCCAAGTTGGGTTACAGCGATGATGTGTTCTGGCTGGAACCAGTGTTAGTCCGCCCAATGATCATCCGTAGTAATGAACCCTCTGACCTCGAGATTACCCAGGAATTGGGAGCTGTTTCCCTGGAACGGACAGCTTCTGACATCCTGGCAACCAATCGATCCCATTGACGCTTCGCGTCGGGGCATACTGAATCCAATGATTTATAAAAAGGAGAAAGAATAATTCATGCAAACAAAAAAACGTTCCCCCATTGCCGCAATTGTACTTGCCGTTGTCATCGGTTTGCTTGTGATCGCCCTTTTGAACGGGGTGATCCGTCCAACTCAGGTGGTGGTCGCCAAAGTCGCCATCGCCCCTGGAACCGTTCTGACTGACCAATTGGTTGAGCTGCGTACCATTCCGATGGGAGCTAAACCTGCGGATGCTACTTCAAAAATTGAAGATGTGACCGGGAAGATCCTGGCTGTTGGACGAGCTCCGGGGGATCTGATCGTTACCTCCGTTTTGGGAGAGATAGCCAGTGCAGGTATTCCTGCTGAACTTCCAGAAGGGCATGTTGCTCTGGCGATCCATGTCGACCTGGCCAGCGGCGTGGCTGGTTTACTTCGTCCAGGACAAACCGTTACGGTGATTGGTATGATTTCTCCAGATATTCTCAAGGCGAGTACCACCTCTGTGTTTACTGCACCGATTGCAGAATTTACTTCACCTATTGTTTCACTCACTCCTGGTGTAACCGCAACACCTACCCCTACGCCTACCCCTGCTCCGCCAGCTTCTCCTCTCGCTCGCCTGGCAATCACAGGTGTACGAGTCCTGTTGGTGCCTCAATCCTTTCGTTATGAAGAGGTTCCAGCCGGTGCCAGTGAAGAAGAATTGTTTTCCTCTGCTCGAACAAGCATGTCAGCTCAGGAAGGTAGTGTGATCGTTCTGGATGTTCCCACGGGGTTGATCGAGGTAACTCCAGGATTCAAGGTTGATCCGGCAACCTTGCTGGCTGCTCTCGACCAATATGGCATTATTCACCTTGCCTTGGAACCAACCTCAGGGTTGGCGTTGGATGTTGCGGACGTGATTACCCTCAATCTGGGTGAGTTGTATACCGAGATGAACGATTATCGAAAGAAATAGGTCAAAATGAGCGATAACGCTTACCAAACCAATAAAATCACCGTCATGCTGGCAGGAGCCGGCCATGATGTTGTTTACTACCAGATGCAACAGCCGATCCTGGCAGACCAACGCTTTATAATCTCAGGTCACGCCGCTCAATGGTCCATGTTCGAGACGAACTTGAACAACCTGCGGCCTGATTTGGTGATCGTCCAAACAGATATCGCTCCTGATCCGGATACCCTGATTCGTTCCCTTCAGAAAATTTCAGCCTGGCGTGGAATTGCGATTGTAGTACTGCCTTTGGCCCAAAAGGATTTTCAGGGAGCTTTTACCAAAGTGGATACTGTGCGTGGAGTTTTCGTCGCGCCAGTCAATTGGACTGAGATCATCCAAGCTGCTTATGGTGCTGCGATGACAGCCCGGGCAAGCCTGACTCAAGCTGCACCTATGCAGCAAGGGGTATCCGGCTATTCCAACAGCGGAACATCTGCGTATATCACCGGCACGAAAAGGATCGCTGTCCTATCGCACGCGGGTGGATCTGGTTGCTCAACCATTGCTGAAAACCTGGCTTATGAATTGTCTGTCCGCCTCAGCGTGAAAACGTTGCTGGTGTCCATGGGGTTGCCACCAGCTGCTGCGCCTCATTTAGGGTTACGGTATGTCCCTAATTTAACCGAATACTTTGATCGTCCGGGCAAGGCAGCTTTTCAGGCTGCAATCCAACGCAAGGAAAATTTGGAGATCTTGCTTGCGCCAGAATCCTCCTTGGAATACATGCACATTCTGGAAAACTCAAGTAAAGGAACCGGAGAAGGCAGCATCAATGGGATGTTGATTGACTCGGAAGATGGTCGCTATGCCGCTATTGTCATGGATGTGCCAACCACAGAAGATTTGTGGATGATGCATTCAATCATCTTTGCCAATTATGCCTTGATCGTTGCCCGACCTACTCTGGCTGACTTAACTGCGATTCGACATACCCTCACCTTATTGTTGACCGGCTTAAAGAGTGAGAAACGCCTGGCCCGAGATTCGATTTACCTGGTTCTAAACCAAACTTCTGATCGCAGCAGCTTTACCCCCCGATTATTCCAGGAAGAACTTTCTAAATCCTTGGGGTGGGCTCCACCTATCGCAGCCATTGTACCTTTTGATCCAGGGGTTCCTCAGGCACAAGATGATGGCTTGATGCCGGTGACGCGAGGGGATGAGTTTGCCAAAGGGATCCGCGCCATCATCAACACTTTATTTCCCTTGGTGGAAAACAATCTTGCTCGTGCGGATGGGAAAAAGGGTATTTTGCGACTACCCAAAATACGATTTACGTAGAATAACATTTTTGTCTCTTGAGTTGGAAAAGTTACTTAATGTTGGAGGTTACCTATGCCGGGAATATTAGGTTTGTACGACACTGCCACGAACGGGAATAACCTGGACGAATCTATCCGGTCTGAAGTTTTCAACGAGGTGATCGATCAGATCAACCATGATTTCCCAACTTCTGTTCTTCAGAGTCCGAATGAAACCGACCGGCAGCGCATTCGGGAGCGGGTCGAGGCACAGATTGCTGCGGCGCTAAGAAAACGCAACTGCCGCCCTGGTGCCCTTCAGGAAGCTGCCATTGCTGAGGAACTCACCCGGCGGATATTGGGATTGGGTTTTTTAGATTTGCTTTTGCCGCCGGCTCGCACAGATATCTCTGAAATCACCATTTACTCCAGCGGACTTCTTCAAATCATGCGTAAAGGTTCAGTTCGTTGGGAGACCATCGAACTGCGGCCTAAACCTGGTGAAATCTGGCGTGTATTGGATCGCTTGATTGGTCCGCAAAACAAAACTTTGAATGAGACCAACCCAAGTATCAATGCCAAATTGCCGGCAACGACACATAATCCAGGTGGTGGACGGATCAAGGCGCTTCACCCAGTCATTGCACCGCCAGGTCGTAATCCTTCTATCAATATCCGCCTTTATGAACAAAAGCCAGTCAAACCAGAGTGGTTATTGGAGCGTGGAATGATGAGTTCCGAAATGATGGGGGTTCTTCGTCAGGCCATGGAGAAAGGTGCCCGCATCCTGATTTCCGGAGGAACCCGAACAGGAAAGACCACTCTGCTTAGTGCCTTATGCAATTTCTTACCTACGATCTGGCGCATCGTGAAGATCGAAGATCCGGAGGAAATCTGGGTGGATCGCCCGACCGTCCAGACGGTGGAAGCCCGCCCTCAGGCAATTGGCACGGATGTACGACCATACACCCTGGCAGACGGAGTCGATGATGCCATGCGAATGTCACCTGATTACCTGGTCATTGGCGAGGTACGTGATGGGATCGCAGCCATGAGTTTGTTCCGAGCTTTGATGACGGGGCACAGCGGAGCCTGTACCTTCCATGCGGACAGTCCCCGTGAAGCAGCTCGCCGTTTAGCGACAGTCATGGGTGCGGACGCTGGAGTAAAGCCACACGAAGCCAATCAAATGATCTCTGATGCAGTTGATTTGCTGGTACAGATCGGCATCCGTCACGAAGTTCGCCGGGTGATTGCCATATCCAATGTGTCCAAGGATTTGAAGAACGGTGACGTATATTTTGAACCAATCTATCGATATAAGGAAGACTCGTCTGTGGAAGAACCTTATTGGGAAAAAATAGGGGAATTGAAATAAACAAGGGTGTAGAAAAATGTGGATGACAGGTATTCGTAAGCTGTCACAGAATATCAATAAGTGATGAGTTACGAGTTGCGCCTCACGGCTTTTGATCAGGTGAATGGAGTAAAATAGGAATGGGACTTTCATTTTGTTTTCAATTGATTATATGAATTAAAAAGATGCTTGGATTCACGATCTGCGGCTTATTAAATAACTGAGGATTTTTGATGAAAAAGTCACTTTACGTACTGCTAACCGCATTGATGACCATTGGGCTTGTGGCCTGTGGCGCACCCACCGCAACAACGACCCCGTCTATTGTGGCTACGGAGATTCCTGCTGTCGTGGAGTTTGCCGACCCTGTTCTCGAAGCTATGATCCGCAGTGCGATCGGTCAGCCAGAGGGTGACATCTCCCTCGCGCAAGCCAGGGCCGTCACCAGGCTTGACCTCAACGATGAGTTGCAGCGTTACCTCTCGCAGGAATCCAAAATCACAGACATCAATGGGCTCGAAGCCTTCACCAACCTCGAAACCCTGGACCTTTCCAATCACGCCGTCACGGATATTTCGCAGCTGGCGGGGCTCACCAGCCTGACCGCCCTCTCTCTTGCCGGCAATCCCGTCGCGGATGTCTCGCCTCTCGCCGGGCTGACCGGTCTCAAACTCCTCATCCTTTCCGGCAGCCAGGCACCGGACTTCAGTGCGCTCGCCAACCTGATCAATCTGCAGGTTCTTCTGCTCGACAACTCGACCATCTCTGACCTCACTCCCCTGGTCGGGCTCTCCAATCTGCGGCAGCTTCGTCTGGCCAACACATCCGTGGAAGACTTGTCCATACTTGAACCCATCTACGCCAACCTCATGGATAGGGATTTCATCATCGCCACAACCCTGGCTGAACTCGGTTTCACACTGGATGAGAACAGCCGACAGGCTTACTTTGAAAACGAAGACACCAATTTCACCATCCACCACGTCGCATGGGGGCAACCTCAAGAAGAGTGGCACACCAATACCATCCGCACTTCTTTGTACACAGAGAGTGGCTATAAGGTATTACTGGGCTACTATGGCGATCTCGACGCCTACGTCTTTATGATCCATAAGGATGGCGAACAACTTGTGAACTATGTTTACGATGCCTCCAGAGGTGACTTTAACATCGGAGAAGATGATCGCGCGAGCATCGAACCTGTGATTCGGGCAGCATTCGAAGTCATGGATGGAGAAGACCCATTACTCACCCCTGTGCGTATTTTTAACGATATGGTCAAAAATACCTTCGGTATGACCGCTGCCAAGTTGTACGCGCTGCCGTATGCGCCGCCATCTCTCAAAAGTTTTGGTTTTTTTGCGGATGAGCCCAACGCAGTCTATTTATATGAATATCGCGGCGAAAAAGACGTAAATATGGAGGTCCATCGTCCCGAATGGGGAGAGAAGGAATTCGACGTTCGCTTTTTCACTCCAATAAGTGATGAATATCGCATCGTTGTCACCTGGCACGCGGCTGAAAAAAAGTTTATCGCCAGTGTAGATGATAACAGTCAGGGCGGTGGGAGTTTTGAATACTTTATCGATACCGGTGAACACCTCGATATATGGTGCAGCTACAAAGACAAGACCGTGGAGGAATACTTCATCAAAGCCTACAACAATCCCGCCATCACGGATGTTTACCAGCACTCCATTGACCTGATGGTGCAATACGTCAGTGATACATTTGGCATGACGATCGAGGAGCTGTATTCTCTGCCGACAGGTGAATAAAAGGCAAATAGCAGCGGTGAAGGTACATGGGTTACAGCGCCTAACAAAGAATTTACGGAACTTGTTGACCGTTTCAGGAAAAAAGTTCAATTAACTGAGAAAAAAATCTGTATATTTTTGCAGTTCCGAGAACCAAGTATGCAGAATTATTAATCTTAGTAAACCCCAATTTTTGGTAATACTCACCTAATTTTTTTGCTTCAATTGAATCTTTATTTTTTCGGAACATTGCCAGTCAATATAATTTGGTTTTATATGTATAGTTGAAAAATCAAAAGGGGAGGGCTTAATTGCGACCACGCTTACACCTGTGGAAAAACGTTGAATAAGATTTCGTAAAACTTTTATTCCAAGATTATGTCCACGATATTCTGATCGAATCCCTATACGATCAATAATTAATGCATTGTTTCCACTAAATACTAACTCAGATTCAAGGAAATCGGTTAGTTCTTTAGTGAATTCTTCATCGTCATAATTGATAAAACTTTCGAAGAATTCGAACGTCTCAGCTGAACAATCGTATACGTCAAAAAGAGATAACTCATTTTCTATGGCGGAATTTGCATCAATATAAATCAACCGAATAGCGCCATTAATTTCTTTATGCTTGTTCCCCTCGTTATTCTCATGGGAATAATAAATGAGTCCATCAAGAATATTCACGTAATCACTTGGATCTTCCAAATCCAACGGAATTCTAATAGGTTCAATCACTATTGATATTCGGTTTAATAATTCGGACGTTTTTGTAGAATCCATTTGAACCTCCTTCATTTTGTCAAATTATTTTTGAATTTATCATTGTCATTTCATCAGTTAAAGGGTTGCGTTTGTATAAAACAGGAAATAACTGATGGCCATAAATTAATACTAATTAAAAATAATCATTGATCCAAGGTGGGGGAAATAAGGAGGCGATAATTTGTATGATGGGTTTTGGATAATGAAAATGAGAAGTTTTTTGTAAATCATTAGAAAAAGACAAAAAATCAATCAAATATTCCTTCCAATATGCGTGACGTAAAGGATGGAGTAAAATAACGATGCTTACCTTTCCAATTTCAGTTAAAATGTAGTCAATTGATAAAAACAGGATGCTTACCGCAGACAATCGAGTTGTAATTACACCAGACACCTGGATCATTTCAGACACACATTTCTTTCACGAAAACATCGGAAGATATTGTAAACGCCCCGAAAACTGGCAAGAACTTATCATTAAGAACTGGAATGATTTAATCTCACCAGAGGACACAGTCCTTCACCTCGGTGATTTTGCTTTGGGCAAGAAAAGCAATTTCGAATGGTTAATCGGTATATTAAATGGTAGATTGATTTTGATTCAAGGCAATCATGATCGTCTGAGTCAAACCTATTGTGAAGCACATGGCGTGTCTCTGGTCAAAAATTCATTTCAGTTTGTATTGGAACCCCAAATAAACCTGGTTTTTTCGCATCGCCCGATCGTCCCCCTTGAAGATGGTTGGATCAACCTCCATGGTCATATTCATAATGTTCCACCACCTCCAGAAGGTTCCAATCTCGGACCAAACCATATCAATATGAGTGTCGAAGTTAGAGAATACCGACCTTGGATGTTGAAAGACATCATATTCCATGTAGCCTAAAGCCATGTGGTCACAATTAAACCAATCCAGCAACCAGTGGAAAGGCAAATTGATTTACTTTTTCTTAGGGTTGGATGTTATATGTGAGATTGTCGTCTTCTTCCGTGAGTTTCGATGTGGTGGTTACCCAATTCCCTTCGCAATAAAGAAAACAAAAAAGTCGATTGCCTGTTATACTAATTACGATTATAATAATTGTGATTAGTATTTAATTGTCTTCTCATGGAGGAAACCATGTTTATTGACCGAAAGACCGAACTTGAATTATTGGACCAACGCTATCGATCCAATCAGGCAGAACTTTTCGTTTTGTACGGCCGCCGCCGAGTTGGAAAAACGGAATTGTTGCATGCTTTTTGTGCAGATAAACCGCACATCTTTTTTATTGCTACATTAAGCAGTGATTCAGAGCAATTAGCCACATTCTCTCAACAAGTTTATGGTTTCACCCATGCAGATGTTCCCTCAGGATTTACATTCCCCTCCTGGGAAGCAGCATTGCGGGCGCTAAGCGAACTCCCCGGACAACCCAAACCGATCATTGTTTTAGATGAATTTACTTATTTAATCAGCGGAAACAAAGCCATTCCATCCATCTTGCAAAAGGTATGGGACGAAACACTCAAAAATACACAGATCATGATGGTGTTGTGTGGCTCATACATTGGCATGATGGAAACAGAAGTGCTCGGTTATCAGGCTCCTCTGTATGGCCGTAGGACAGCAAGCACTCTCTTACGGCCCATGGATCTGGCTTCCTCTGCGTTGTTTTTTCCAAGTTATTCTGCCGAAGAAAAATTCCTCACCTGGGCAGTTGTTGGGGGAATGCCCTATTATTTGCGCACTTTCCAGGACAGCCACGATGTTTTTGCCAATATCCGGCAACATATTTTAGATGCACAAAGCGGCACGTTATTCAACGAACCACGTTTACTTCTTATGGAAGAATTGAGAGAGCCGCGTAATTATTTTTCCTTGTTGAGGGCAATCGCGCAAGGTCGGACGCGTTTGAACGAGATTGCACAAGGCGCTGGTATAGGGGATGTAACCACAGTTGCCCGCTATCTGGACATTCTACAGCAAATGAGGTTAATCACCAGGCGTGTGCCGGCCACTGAAACGCAACCGGAAAAGAGTAAAAAGGGAATTTACCATATTGACGACCATTTCCTGCGGTTCTGGTTTCGCTATGTTCATCCCAATCAAAGCAGTCTTGATCTTGGATTAGCGGATGCGATCCTTCAGCAGCGGATAAAACCGGATTTGGATCATTTTGTTGCCAGCGCATTTGAGGAAGCGGCGATAATATTCACAGGTCGTCTGGCGCAAGCGGGTGAATTAGACTTTTTCCCTGAACGAATTGGGGGATGGTGGAATCGGGACGCTGAGATTGATGTTCTCGCGATCAATCTTACAGAAAAGATTGCCTTGGTGGGGGAGTGTAAATGGACAATACATCCGGTAGGTGCCAGTGTTTTGGATGATCTCAAGCAAAAAGCTGAAGTTTTACTGAAAGAACATCAAATTAAGAAAGTCCAATTCGCCCTATTTTCTCGCAACGGCTTTACTGCTGACGTGGAAGCCAAATCAAAGTATGAAGGGGTACGCTTGTTTACAGCCGATTCAATTGTGAATCGTGTTTGACTGATTAATCGTTGTCCCCCTAGGATAAGCCCTTTTCGCTTGCTATACTCAATCTAATCTGACAACTTAATTAATTATTCTTTCAATCGTTAGCCGGACTCTACCTGCTGGATGCGCACATCAAAGGTGCATGAGCACGAGTGTCTGGCTTTTGTTTTTAAAACTTACCTGGAGGATCTATGACGATATTAATTCCAGTGGTTGGGCTCTTATCCACTACTTTGGTGCTCTTACTATGGTATCCAAAGCAAATCAAAACGGGTAGATTATCCGCTTTATATACGGTTGATTCAGCCCGAACTCTATCCAGCCTCGATCAAAAATCGCTGGAGTATAAACTTTTAGCCTCCGGTCTGAATATCAAACCCGTCACCTTCCGTTTACTGCGTATCGCTGCTGGTGTATGCGGCATGGTCATTGCCTGGTTGTTCCTCCCCGGTCTACCAGCAATTGTTATTGGGGGAATCCTAATTTACATTCCTGGCGCATGGTTGGATGATCGGGTGAAAAGTCGTGGTCGGAATATTGACCAACTGCTCCCAATTGCTATTGGTCGGACCGCTGCTGGTCTACTCGCTGGTGGATCCGTGCCCGATGTCTTACAGCAAGTCGGTGAGTCCTTGGAAATGGAAAAAACCAATCCGCTTACTCCAGAGTTTATTCTGACCGCTTCAGAAATGCGAATCAAAGACAGGGTGGAAGCATTACGAAGTCTGGCATCGCGCAGCCCTTCGGTGTCCCTGGCCAATCTAGCTCAACTGTTGGAAGGATATACCGAAGCAGGCGGACGAGCCTACACCACAGTCCTCATGGATATTTCAAGCCGGGTTCAGCAAATCCTGATTGCACGGAATCGAGCCCAGGCGAAAGCCGGCGATTCGCTGGTATCAGCAAAAGTTCTGCCAGCTGTCTTGATCCTCATTCTGATTTATCTCAGCCAGGACCCGATGGTGCGCTCTTCGTTAACTGCCCTCCCTGTTCAAATCGTAATTGGTGGCACGATGGCAGCCATGGTGGGTGGGTACTTCATCATTCGTTCTATGATTATGGAGGCAGTGTAGATGACAGCTCTCATTTACCTCACCGGAATTGTTGTTTTTGCACTGGTCATCTACCTGACACTTGAACTTGCACCTGCAGCACCCACAGGCCGGTTATCTGAGATTCTTACGCCAGCAGATGGCGTTATCCTGACCGGATGGCGTAAATCCCTATCTCCACTAGACAAGCCTGTATCTAGATGGACGCCAGCTGGTTTTTTACGGAAAACACGGGCAGATCTGTATTGGGCTCACATCGGAGATCGCTGGAACGATTGGAACGAAGTGCAATTTACCTCTCTGCGGGTGGCTTTAGCTGTAGCAGGGTTTGGATTGGGGATGGTAGCCACTGCAGAACCAGTATTTGCATTGTTAGGTGGATTGGTTGGATTTCAATATCCTGCTATGTCTATGGGCGGGGTTGCTCGTCGTTATCGCCGTCTGTTTATTGCTCAACTTCCAGAATTTGTTCAGCTAGTTTCAGCCCAGATGTCTGCAAATGTTTCGATGGAAGAAGCCTTGCGTCGGACAGCTCAAGCGCAAAGCTTGGTAGGCAAATGGATGCGGTGGGTTCTTCAGATGGCGCAAGGTCGTGATCTGATTGAGCAAATGCAACGCGAAGCCCAGGAATCGCATCTCCCCGAATTGATCGGCATGTCTGTTCAATTGGAATTCATCCGACGCGGTACTGCCCAACAGGAATTGATGGGACAGCTGGCAACCAGTATTGCAGCTGACTATATTGGCTCCGCTGAGCAGCGAGCAGAAAAAGTGGGATCCGAACTGGTAATCCCAATGGTGGTTTTTTATTTCCTGCCATTCCTGGTGACGTTGCTGGCTGTAATCGGATGGCCAATTGTCCAGAATCTAGGTGCGATGTAATGGCCACCAATCCCCTCCATTTCATTCGGAAACATTCCGATCGCATACGTGACCTGGTTGGTTTTGGCTTCTTCCTTTTTGCCACGCTTATTTCCGGGTTGGCAGCCTGGCAGCATCCTTCTATCCTGGCCTGGCTGTTTGCGATTCATAACGGGTTATTAGCTTTCTTCTACACCCGGCGAACACCGGCGAAACAATATGATCGCACCGGATTATGGCTCGGAATGATCGCCGCATTCTTGCCCACATTCACAACTTCCAGCCATAGCGAGTGGTATTTGCTCATACCTGCCCTGGCTGGCTACTCATTGATCTTGTGGTCTCTCATCACTTTAGGATCACGTTTTGGGGTTGCTCCTGCGGATCGTGGCCTGACCAGTCGTGGTCCCTATCGGTTTTTACGTCACCCGATGTATCTAGGAGAACTGGTGTTCAGGGCAATGATGGTCTTCAGCTCTCCAGATTGGTTCACTGCCATTCTTTTATCAGTTGCTCTGACGTTCATTCAATGTTGGCGAATCCTTCGAGAAGAAAAAATGATTGACGGATATGCCTGCTACATGCGGATTGTACCTTGGCGATTGATTCCTGGACTCTGGTGAAAAATATGGCGCGGAACTTTTCAAACATGTGCTTTGCGTTGGCTTTGAGTATCGCCCTACTCATGAAATCATTTGCTGTCCAAGACGAATTGGTCTGGTTGGCGGTGTTGAGTGTATTTGTTTCTGCCATTCTGACCAATTTGATGTGGATTCGGTCCATGGGAATTGCCGGGATTAGTGGTTTATCCATCGTGTATATCAAGTTGGGTAGCGGTTCACTACCTGGAACCATTTTGACGGTCTTAACCACTTTGCTTTTGGTTACTGCGGTGCTACTGGCAATCTATGCAGATTTGTCCTACCCATCAAAAAACATCCAAGGAGATGAAAAATAACATGAAATTTAGTTTTGGAAATTCCTTAAATTTGAAACGGAATGCGGCTCTTGATATTTTGCTTGGGTCTCGTCAACCTGATCAAAAAGTATTGGAAGCACTCTCCCAGACTGACAATCTCTCAGTACGGGAAGCATTCTCTACTCGTGGTGTTTTACAGAACCTGTCTGGAGTACACCTGGTTATTCTCGGTGACCTGCTCCCAATATCAGACGTATCTGAAGAGATACTTCATAGTGCGCTGGATAAGAGTGGGATCCCGGTGGTTACTCAAGACAATTTTGTAATAGACCCGGCTGAATGGTTAGGGCGAGCCCGGTTGACCAGTGCCAAACAAGTCTCGTTTCTACCAGCCCGTCAGATTAATTTGGTGAATTGGTCTGGAGGAGTGGGAAAAACAACCCTTGCGATGGCTGTTTGTAAACGCTTCGTCAGGAATACAGGACTGCCAGCGGCATTGCTTGAACTTAGTATGGGCGGAAGCGCACTGCACGCTCGAATTTCACCCGACCTTCCCGAATTCTTTACCATTGCCACTCATAAAGCAGAGCCTGCTCTTTGGAATGGGGTCAGCTTATACCCGATGGATGGCCGAACGATCGATGTCCTCTGGAGCGAAGACCCGCAAGGGGTTCGAAATCTACTGGCAGAGATCCAACGGAAACACACACTTTTTGTCGTGGACTGTTTTCCCGGTCATCCCCTTTTCTCGGAATTGTCGAAACCTAAGCCTGGATTGATCAACCTGGTCGTTACCTCTCCTCGCGATGATGCCATATTACAAGCCAGACGATTGATGAGCGAAGTTTCAGAACCACACCATTTAGTCTTGAACATGGCCAAATCGGTCTCTGATCGTGCAGAAAGCGGCGTGTCGATTGTGTTGCCTTACAACGAAACATGGGCTCAGTCGCTCGACCCACGATTGGCTGATCCCATTTTAGAACAAGCATATACCGGCTGGAAACGGAGGAAATAATGAATCGAACTGTTCAATTTATTATCGGGGTAATTGCCGTTGTGGTTGCCCTGGGAGCAGGTTTCTATGGACGCAATCTGTATTTGAAGGAAGTTTCCACTTATCAGGTACCAGTACCCATCAATGCAATCCCTGCTTACGCAATTCTAGATGCAGACATGTTTCAAATGCGCGAGATGCCTCGCACGATGGCATCTTTACCCTATTACCAATCCACCCAGGATCTGGAAGGAAAGATCAGCACGGTTTCGTTGCCGGCAGAACTGCCGGTTGCTCAGGCAAATGCGGTGCCAGTCACGCAGTTTCGACTGGCCGATGCAGCATATGAAGTTCTCTCAATCCCGGTTGAACCTGTTTCTGCAGTAGGTGGACAAATTCGAATCGGAGAACACGTCAATTTGTATCAAGTGCTTCCCGAGGAAATTGACCCTGAGAACACAGCGATTTCAGCCAACGATCAATCTACCTTCAAGGTCGAGCTCATCGCCAGGAGTGTTTTGGTAGTAGATGTCCGCAATGCACAAGGTGTCGCTGCAGAATCCAATCAGAAGAGTGAGGATAACTCAACGTTTGGTGGCAGCCCTCAGAACGAACAAGTCCAAATCCTTACCCTAGCGGTAGAGCCGAAAGATGTGGACGTTATTCTCACTGCGGTTGCAGCAAGTAAAAAACAAGGTGGATTGTTATGGTCAACCCTGGCACTTCCTTGATCCATCCAACCGCTCTGCCAACCATTCAGCCCTTAAACCAATCCGATCTGCTCCTGATTGAACGGGTCCGTGAGGAATTGGTACAGCGGGGAATCAACCCACCTAGCTGGCGAGAAGCAGACTCAGAAAAACGTCGTCGTTTCTATGATGAGGTGCGCTCTATCTTGATTGATCAGGGTGAGAATCGTAGTTCCGTCAATCGCAATGCACAAATTATCACGGATGCATTGTCCGGGGTGGGATTACTCGATCAGTTGCTGCGTGACCCATACGTGGAGGAAATCTTTGTGCGTAATGGGGAGGTAGCTGTGGAATATGATGGGAGTTTTTATCATCTGGGGAAACTGGCTGATGACAGCTATTTCGAAAACCTCGCTGTGCATGTTGCTGATCAAGGCGGCGCTACTTTACGCGGAGATCGCCCGGCTGTGTTAATTGATCTGCCAGGCGGAGAACGGTTTACCGCCATCGTTCCGCGCCTGTCAACCGAGGGGACTGCAATCAATATCCGTACTTTCGGACGGCGTGTTCGCACATTGGAAGAAATGGAGCAGACTGGCACTTTTGCCAAATGTGATCCGACATCAATCGGATTGCTGCAGACATTTACCAGCCCTGCCGAAAAAGATACCAGGTCCGAACTAACCTGTCGGATCCAATCCCTGAAAGACACACCAGATCGATTTCTAGCCTGGATGGTAGCCAACCTGGCTGGCAGCCTGATGATTGCCGGTGAAATGGGTTCTGGCAAGACGACTTTACTCAACGCTCTTTCGGGTTTCTTGCCTGTATCTGCACCGATTGCTGCGCTGGAAACCTTCCGGGAATTGGAAATCCAGCACCCTTTTTTATTGCGTACTGTAGCTCCAGCTGAATTATCGCCTGGCACACCTGGCGTGACCCTGGATTGGGTCCTAAACGTCATTTATACCCGTATGAACCCGGCAGCCATCCTGGTGGGTGAGGTGGTAGGAAATGAGGCACTGCAATTCTTAAAAGCCACCTGCCTGGGGCGCAAAGCATTGACAACCATTCACGGTGGGACGATAGAAGAGTCCCTGATGCGCCTTGAACAACTTGCCCTGGCTGCAGCGCCGGAATTGGGATTGGCTGCTGTTCGCTCGATGGTAGCGATGGGATTGGATGTTATTGCTTTGATGGGAAGGGTCAACCGATCAGGAAGAGTTCAACGCACCTTACAGGCCATCGCCACGATTAAGGGAATTAATGCGAAAGGTGATTATTGTTTGAACTACCTTTACCGGGCAGAAGGTGATGAGAGCCTCCCTGTCTTTGAACAAGCCTATCACCAGTTGGAGGGAATGAAATGAACCGCTTCTTAAAGTGGATCCTTGTCGTTGTATTTCTACTTGCTGTCGTAGGATGCCTGGTTTTTGTTTTTGGGAACCTGAACGCCTTAATGAAGGTGGACCCAGCACCATCAAGTGTAGATTATTTCGAAGATGTTAATCATAAGAACGAGGAAATCGAGAGCAAATTGCGGAATGCCCCCTGGCAAGGATTGCGTTTTATCCGGCAAGAACGAACGTGGCGTTTTTATGGGGTAGCTGGTGAAACCAAACAGATCGATTTTATTCAACCGATGAGCTTGGTGAAAGTCTACTATCTCGAAGCAGACGGTGACCTAAGCTTCACCTGGGCGGCTACTGAAATTCAATTTTCTGGAAAACCGGCCTATTCATTGATTTCCCATCCTATCCAAGAAGGACAGTTGATTGGAGTTCAACTGAAAGGTGATTATGTCACTCAAAATGGCGTTTATTGGGAGGATTGCGAGTCTGATTATTGCCACCTGGCGCAAATGATTGACACCATGATTGTGCTGGATGATGTGGGAACTGGACTCACGAACGGGTTTATTCGTTATGGTTGGGAACCGCCAACTTATCCAATGTATGGTTTTTTATGCTGGCAAATCATCTCCACAAATGATGACCCGGATAAGTCGATATTAATTGGCCAGGAGTGACTTATGGAACCTTGTGATTATCACAAAGATATACATCCAGTCGTCAATCCTGAAACCGGACAGCAGGAATTCCAGGATTGTCATCACCCTTTAGCCAGAAAAGATGGAAAGGTGATCTTGAGCCGGCATCTGATGTCAGTCAGCTTAGGACGGTGGCTTCGTTCATTTGAGATTGTTATTTATAAGGATGGGAATCCGCAAAACTTGACGATTGAAAATCTAGTTCTGACAACCCTCGGCAAACTTTCACATGACCCGGATCATAAGGCGGTAATTTTGATTTGCCCATATTGCGGAGAACCTTTCAAAGTCACCCTTTCTCATAAAAATCGGCGGATCTACCATAACGATTCCTGCCGAAGGTTGGCTGATCGGAAATTTATCATTGATCCAGAAGAATTACGGCAGTTGGTATGGGAAATTCCAACTACTCAGATTGCTGCCTTATACGGAGTTTCTGATAAAGCCGTTGAAAAGCGCTGCAGGGCGTTAGGTATTCCAAAGCCTCCGCGCGGGTACTGGACCAGACTGGATCGTATAAAAGGTTCTCCGGAGGAAGAGGCATGAGTCCGTTTCGATTCTTAATTGATGCAGGAGCAGTGTTCCTGGCGGGCGGTATCTTTCTGGTTTTATACAATACGCTGTTATCTGGCGTAGAAATCATAGTGAAAACCTGGCGCAGGACATTTGTTTCCTGGGCAGGTCGCCGGCTACGGGCGATGGGCGTCATTCAAGAAAAGCCTTACCAGGCACACAATGAGTTGGATTGGAAGCGATTAATTTTATTGATTGCCACGCCAGGGTTAGCAATAGCAGTCCACGATTTTATGCTCTCACCGCTTGTACTGTTGATTGGGATGATCATCTTGATTTGGATCAACTTTCAGCAAAAACAGGTCGAGCGCGCACAAATTAACGAGGATGCGGAAGCGGTTG
>ERZ1026792.1191-NODE-1191-length-17252-cov-3.975591_pt1 | contig 17252 bp, 14 predicted proteins | sample MGYA00520884_ERZ1026792 | MGnify/ENA primary metagenome ERZ1026792 (study PRJEB33270, sample SAMEA104284473) | anaerobic digester metagenome | biome: Anaerobic digester microbiome; feature: mesophilic sludge digester; material: Anaerobic digester biomass... | reverse complement strand
CGTGAGCAGGAAGGTGACCATCACGACGCCGATCAGGCTCGGACTGGCGAGCATCCTGCGCTTCATGATCATCAGCAGCATGATCTAGGTTCCTCGTGCATGCAGCGTCGTGTCCACGCCGGTATCCTCCCGACGGCCTGCTTCCAGGTTGTCATGGTCGGGCTTGTCCCGAGGATCTGGCGACCCGCGCTGGCGCAAGAGGATGGATGGATGGTCGGGACAAGCCCGACCATGACGGCAGCGTCGTGTTCATGGGTTCCGGGCTCGCCGCTTCGCGGCGCCCCGGAATGACGACGGAGAATGATTGCGTCGCGCATCACTTCTTCTTGCCAAATCCCGGGAAGGCGCCGAGGCCCGGCGGCTTGCGGGAGGCCTGACCCGTCTGCTCGAGAAGGTGGTCCTCGAGGGCGTCGACGCCGCGACGGGCTTCGGGCTGTTCGAGCGCGGCATCGTGCTCCTTCAGTCGGTGGCCGACGGCTACTGCAATGGCGGGCGCTACGAGGGGAGCATCGACGGATTCATGGGGGAACTCGCCGCCTGCCTGGGCCTTCCCCCGGAGACGGAGCCCGAGCGAGCCGCCGCTGCGCCGGCGGAAGAGGCGGCCCCGGCGCCTCCCGCGGAGGCCGGAAAGGAACAGGCCCGGGACGAATCGCTTCTCCGGGATTTCATCACCGAGGGGCTCGAGTACATCGGCGAGATCGAGGTGAACATCCTCAACCTCGAGCAGGAGCCCGAGAACAAGGATTACATCAACGCCATCTTCCGGCCGTTCCACTCCGTGAAGGGCGTGGCCAGCTTCCTGAATCTCGGCGCCATCCGCACGCTGGCCCACGATCTCGAAACGCTCCTGGACAAGGCGAGAAACGAGGCCCTGCCCGTCACCCCCGAACTCATCGACCTCATCCTCGACGGCTCGGACACCCTGAAGGCCATGATCGGCCAGCTTCGCGACGAACTGGAGGGCCGGGAGGCCGTGGAAGTGCTCGACACCTCCGACCTCGTGCGGCGCATCAAGCTCGCCGAGCAGGGCGCCGAAATGCCGAAGCAGCCCAAGAAGCTCGGGACCATCCTCGTGGAGGAGGGGGTCATCAACGAGGACGAGCTGAACGAGGCGCTCGAGCGCTCCCAGATCCCGCCGGCCCGCAAGCTCGGGCAGACCCTGATCACGGAGGGGATGGCCTCGCCCAAGGATGTTTCGCGGGCGCTGCGCAAGCAGGCCCAGCAGGTGACCGATTCCAGCACGATCCGCGTGGACATCAAGAAGCTCGACGATCTGATCGACATGGTGGGCGAACTCGTCATCACGCAGTCCATGATCCGGCAGAGCGACACCCTCGCGGCGCTGGGCGACCGCAAGCTCGTGCGGGACATCTCCCAGCTGGCGAGCATCACCTCCGAGCTGCAGCGTTCCTCCACGGTCCTGCGGATGATCCCCATCAAGCAGACCTTCCAGCGGATGTCGCGGCTCGTGCGGGACCTGTCGAAAAACTCCGGCAAGCTCATCAACGTCGTCACCGTGGGCGAGGACACCGAGATCGACCGCAACATGGTCGACGAGATCTACAACCCGCTCGTGCACATGATCCGCAACGCCGTCGATCACGGCATGGAGATGCCCGAGGACCGCATCCGGGCGGGAAAGCCCGAGCGCGGCACGATCAAGCTCAAGGCCTTTCACCGGGGCGGCAACATCGTCATCGAGATCTCCGACGACGGGCGCGGCCTCAACCGGGAGAAGATCCGCCAGAAGGCGATCAAGAACGGCCTCATCAGCGCCGGCGACGCCCTGGCGGACCAGGAGGTGAACCGCCTCATCCTGCTGCCCGGCTTCTCGACGGCCGAGAAAATCACCGACATCTCGGGCCGCGGCGTGGGGATGGACGTGGTCAAGCAGGCCGTGGAGAAGCTCCGCGGCAAGATGGACATCCAGAGCGCCGAGGGAAAGGGGACGACCTTCGTCACCGGCTTCCCGCTCACCATGGCCATCATCGACGGCATGATCGTCAAGGTGGGCGGCGAGCGATACATTCTGCCGACGGTCGCGATCCGCCAGCTCATCCGGCCCGACCGGACGGCGTACAACTGCATCGTGGGAGAGGCGGAGACGATCAACGTCATGGGGAGGCTGCTTCCGCTGGTGCGCCTTCACCGGCTCTTCGACATCGAGCCTGTGCACGCCGACCCCTGGGAAGCCACCCTGGTGGTCATGGAAGGGGAGAAGCGCTCCAAGTGTCTGCTCGTCGACGAGATCCTCGGCAAGGAGGAGGTCGTCATCAAGAACCTGGGCGAGGGCCTGAAGAGGATCAAGGGGGTTTCGGGCGGCGCCATCCTCGGCGACGGCAACGTGGGCCTGATCCTCGACCCCGAGGGGCTCTTCGAGATGGCCGAAGCGAATTGAACGCCTGCGGGCCCGGGGCCTCGACCACAGGAAGGGTATCCGGATTCCGGCATGAAACGTGATTGCGGGGGAAACATATGAGCGTGAACAAGAATCTCAAGATCCTGATCGTCGATGACTTTGCCACCATGCGGAAGGTCATCCGGAACCTGCTGAAACAGGGCGGCTTCGAGAACGTCGTGGAGGCCGAGGACGGGGTGGCGGCTCTCAAGGTCCTGAAGTCCCAGCAGGTCGACTTCATCATCTCCGACTGGAACATGCCCAACATGAGCGGGCTCGAACTGCTGAAGGCCGTTCGGGGCGACGACGAGCTCAAGGCGCTTCCCTTCCTCATGGTGACGGCGGAGGCCCTGAAGGACAATGTCGTGGCGGCCGTCAAGGCGGGCGTGAGCAACTACATCGTCAAGCCCTTCACCGCCGAGGTGCTCAACGAGAAGATCGAAAAGATCGTCAAGAGCCTGGCGGCATAGACCGACAAAGGACAGTCTCCCATGGATGTGCGATTCATCAACCCCTTTCTCAACGGGACGGTGCAGGTCCTGAAGACCATGGCATTCGTGGAGCCCAGGGCGGGAAAACCCTTCCTCAAGAAGGACAGCCTGGCCCGGGGGGACATCTCGGGGATCATCGGCCTGACCGGCGCGGCGCGGGGTTCGCTTGCGCTGAGCTTCAGCGAGAGCAGCATCCTGAAAATCGTCTCCAACATGCTCGGCGAAGAGATCAAAACCCTCAACGGCGACATCAAGGACGCCGTGGGCGAGATCACCAACATGGTCTCCGGCGCCGCCCGGAAGGAACTTGAGACCCTCGGGCTGAACATCACGGCGGCCATCCCCACCGTGGTGGCCGGCAAGGATCATTCGATCAGCCACGTGCTCGGGGGGCCGAGCATCATCATCCCCTTCGAGACACCCCAGGGGCCCTTCGTCGTGGACATCTGCATCAACGCCGTCGAGCGGAAGTAGGCAGGCCGGACCCGCACACCTGATTGCCTTTTGTATTTCAGCGCGTGATCTGGTACTTCCGCACGACCTCCCGGAGCGCGGCGAGCTGCTGCTCGCCCATCATGAAGGTGTAGCGGTTGCCGCCCTTGAAGGTCACCGTGACGGACGTGGATTTCGCCAGCTTCGCGATCTTGTCCTCTTCGGCGACCTCGTTGTCGGACCACTCGTGGATGCCGTCGGCATCCACGGAGGATTGCTTCTGCGGGTAGATCGTGTCGACGGTCAGTTTCGTCCCGTTCTGGCCCTGGAGGGTCACGGATTCGTAGGAGAGGTACTCGGGGGCCTCGTACCGGGTCTTCACCCGGTAGAACTTCTTGCCCGTGTAGCGCTGGATGAAGTAGACCTCCACGTAAAACTTCCGGTCATCGCCGATCGGCTGCGCGAGGCTGCGGGTGGAACGGTACACCTTCCATGACTTGATGGGGTCGTCCTCGATGAGGATGTGCCGGCTGATGTCGCGCTGGGCCTCGAGGTCCTCCTCCAGCTCCGAACGGAACTCTTCCCGCAGCGCCAGGAGTTTTTCGCTCAGGTCTTTCGTCAGGAAGACCGTCTTCATCTCCCGATCGATCAGATCGATCCGGCCCCGCAGGTCCCGGACCCTCTCGACGGATTTGACGGTGTTTTGGTAGTTGTTCCGGGCGAGGTTGCCGATTTCGGCGATCTTTTCCTGGGCCTCCGCGGCCCGGGGGCTTGTCGGGTAGCGGTCCGTCAGGGTCTGAAATTTCTCCAGGGCTTCGCCGTAGCGTTTCTCCCCGTAGAGTTCCATCCCCGTCCGGTAGTAGAAGTCGGACAGGTCCTTGAGCTGTTTCAACTCCCCGGAGAGTGTGTCGTTCTGCTGCCGGGACAGCAGCAGTTCCTTGTTGAGCCGTTCATTCTCGAGCTGCAGATCCTCGAATTTTTTGTAGGAAACGCAGCCGGACAGAAGGAGGGCACAGACCAGCAGAAGCAGGAAGCGATACATAAGGACTCCATGAAAACATAAGCCGCCATCCGCAAGAAATCATCATGCGCAACAGTCGCTATAGTAATTACTAAATAACGCTATTTGAGCGGATTTTCAAACCATTTTCGAAGTATTCTCGGGCCGTAATCATTGCTGTGCCGTAAGGTGCCGGGATCAGTGGCGAAACGTCAAACCGCATACGGAAATGCGCGCAGGGGGATCGGGCCCCATCCGAAGCGGCGGAGGATGGGAAGACAGCATGCAAGGAACCGGCCGCCACGGCCGCCTTGACGCCGGGGGGACGATCTGTTAGGGGTGTCAGGGGGTAGGTCAGGGGTCATTATGATCTGGCACCAGCAGGAGGTCAAGGCGGTCCTCGCCGAGCTGGATGTTCCCATCGACGGCCTTCGTTCGGAAGAAGCCGGCAATCGACTTGCAAAATTCGGCCCCAACGAGCTGGTGGAAAAGGGCAAACGCTCGCTCCCGGCCATGTTTGTCGATCAGTTCCGGGATTTCATGATCCTCGTCCTGATCGCGGCGGCCGTGGTTTCGGGTTTGCTCGGCGAAGCGGCCGACGCCATCGCCATTCTGTTCATCGTCCTGCTGAACGCCGCCATCGGCGTGACCCAGGAGTACCGTGCCGAAAAGGCCATGGAGGCCCTCAAGCAGATGGCCGCCCCCGTCGTGCGGGTCCTTCGCGACGGAAAGATCGCTTCCATCGCCGGCTCGGAGATTGTCCCCGGGGACCTGGTGCTGCTGGACGCGGGGGTCATTGTCCCGGCGGACATGCGGCTCACGGAAGCGGCTGTCCTCAAAGTCGAGGAGGCGGCCCTCACGGGCGAGTCGGTTCCCGTGGATAAGCACACCCGGGCACTGCACGAGGAGATGCTTCCCCTGGGAGACCGCTCGAACATGGTCTTCAAGGGCACCGTCGTGACCTACGGCCGGGGCGCCGGCGTGGTCGTCGGAACGGGGATGAACACGGAACTGGGGAAGATCGCCTCCCTGCTCCAGGAAGAGGAGGAAGTCAAGACACCCCTCCAGAAGCGCCTCACCGTCTTCGGCAGGAAGGTGGCCGTGGCGATTCTCTTCATCTGCGCCTTCATTTTCGGCGTGGGGCTCCTGCGCGGGGAGGAACCCATGCTGATGTTCCTGACGGCCGTTTCGCTTGCCGTCGCCGCCATCCCCGAGGCGCTGCCCGCCGTCATCACCATCTCGCTTGCACTGGGAGCGCGCAAGATGGCGGACCATAATGCCCTTGTCCGCAAGCTCCCTGCCGTGGAGACCCTGGGGTCGGTCACCTATATCTGTTCCGACAAGACCGGGACACTCACCCTGAACCGGATGACCGTCGAGGAGATCTGGGCCGACGGGAAGCTGCTCAACAGCGGTGAGGCCGAGATCGAACGGTTCGACCACCTGATGAAGGCGCTGGCGCTCAGCAACGATGCGCTTCCCTATATCCACGAGGATGTCGTCGGGGTCACGGGGGATCCGACGGAAGTTGCCCTTTTCCGTGCGGCCCTGGAGCACGGATACGTCAAGAGCGATCTCGAGAAGGAGCACCCCCGTGTAGCCGAAATCCCCTTCGACTCGGAGCGCAAGTGCATGACGACGTTTCACCGGTGGCCCGGGGGGTACATGGCCTTCACGAAGGGCGGCGTCGACGTGATGCTCGAAAAGTCCGTCAACGCGCTTGCGGGGCGCAGCCCTGCGCCGCTGGACGCCGCCCTGGTCTCGGCCGTGAACGAACGGATGGCGGGCGATGGCCTGCGCGTCCTGGGTGTGGCCGCCCGGCTCTGGGACCGCGTGCCCGACGGCCTTTCCCCGGGGCAGGTCGAAGAGGGCCTCACCTTCCTGGGCCTCGTGGGCATGATGGACCCGCCCCGCGAGGAGGTCCGCCGGGCCGTCTCCCTCTGCAAATCCGCCGGGATCCGGCCCGTCATGATCACGGGCGATCACCCGCTGACGGCGCTCTCCATCGCCCGGCGCATCGGGATCATCGAGGACGGGGGGGCGGTGATGACCTGCCGGGACCTGGACAGCACGCCCCCGGAGGTCTTTGAGCAGAGGGTGCAGGACATCAGGGTCTACGCCCGGATGATCCCCGAGCAGAAGCTCAAGATCGTCAAGGCCCTGCAGGACCGGGGGCAGTGCGTGGCGATGACGGGCGACGGGGTCAACGACGCCCCCGCCCTGAAGCGCGCCGACATCGGCATCGCCATGGGCATCATGGGCACGGACGTCTCCAAGGAGACCTGCCACATGATCCTCCTGGACGACAATTTTGCCACGATCGTGAGCGCCGTCCAGCAGGGCCGGATGATCTACGACAACATCCGGAAGTTCATCAAATACCTGCTGGCCTGTAATACCGGCGAGGTCCTGACGCTCTTCCTGGCCCCGTTCTTGGGGCTGCCGCTTCCCCTGCAGCCGATCCAGATCCTCTGGATGAATCTCGTCACGGACAGCCTCCCGGCCCTTGCGCTGGCCGTGGAGCCCGCCGAGGGGGACGTGATGGATCGGCCGCCCCGCGACCCGAAGGAAGGCATCTTTGCCCACGGCCTGGGCGTCTTCTGCATCTGGGTGGGCCTGTTGATGGCGGCCCTCTGCATCGGCGTCCAGTACCGGGAGATATCCGCGGGCAATGAAGACTGGGAGACGATGGTCTTCACGGTCATCGTCTTGAGCCAGCTGGCAACGGCCATCGGGGTCCGCTCGGAAAAAGAGTCCATCTTCCGGCTGGGGCTCTTCACCAACAAGGCCATGATGGGGGCCGTTGCCGCGGGGGTGGCACTGCAGCTTGCCGTGATCTACGTGCCCTTCCTGAACCCCGTCTTTGACACGAAGCCCCTCACGGCTGGCGAGCTTGCGCTCTGCACGGCCCTTTCCCTGGTTCCCCTGTGCGTGATCGAGATCGGGAAATTTGTAAAAATGAAAAAAGGCTGATATGATCCGCGCTGCAAGGCCGCAGCCCCGCCGGGGCGCTGCCCTCGGCGGGATCGCGTCATGGAGCGGGTGGCGGCGGCAATTTCAAGAAGGAGGTCGATATGTCCAAAACCGAGAAAAATCTGAAGGAGGCCTTCGCCGGAGAGTCCCAGGCCAACCGGAAATATCTCGCTTTCGCGAAGAAGGCCGAGCAGGAGGGGTTCAAACAGGCGGCGAAGCTGTTCCGGGCCGCGGCGGAGGCGGAGACGGTCCACGCCCACGCCCACCTGCGGGAGCTCAAGGGGATCCGGTCCACGAAGGAGAATCTCGAGGAGGCCGTCGACGGCGAGTCCTACGAGTTCCAGAAGATGTACCCGGGGATGATCGACGATGCCAGGGCCGAAGGAGCGGCCGGGGCCCTCCGCAGCTTCGAGTTCGCCAACGCCGTGGAAAAGATCCACGCGGCCCTCTACAGGAAGATGCTCGAAAACCTGGGCAGGACGCCCGAGGTGGACTACTGGGTCTGCCAGGTCTGCGGGATGACCGTGGAAGGCGAGGCCCCGGACGAATGCCCCGTGTGCAAGGCCAAAAAACAGATGTTCAAGAAGGTGGACTGACGGCGGGCAAAAGGCAAAAGGCTAAAGGCTTCAGGAAAGAAAATCTCCCCCTCTTTTCCCCTTCGTTAAAGGGGGATGGTAGGGGGATTTTTCTTGGCCCTGGATCCTGTGTCCAGGTTTTTGGGCTTTCCGAGACCCGATGCCCGATACCCGGGAAATTGGGCTTGACTTGGCCTGTGCGGTGCGGATAGAAATTCTGTCCAGAAGTCCGGTTGGTGCAGGGGTGCGGAGATGGGGACGAGGGGTACATCGACGGTGGATCCGAAACGGACGCTGCTCGGCGTCTGGCTCCAGGCGACACGGCCTTTTTCCCTGACGGCATCGGTGCTGCCCGTCGTGATCGGCGCCATGCTGGCCGCGACCTTCGACGGGCCTGTCGACTGGCCTCTTTTCCCCCTCATCGTCGCCTGCTCGCTGCTGTTCCACATCGGGACGAACATGGTGAGCGACTACTTCGATTATCGCAAGGGGGTGGACCGTGACGAGACCTACGGCTCGAGTCGAGTTCTCACCGATGGCCTGCTGACCCCGAAACAGCTTCTCGCGGCGGGCGTCTTCCTCTTTGCCGCGGGCTTTTCCCTCGGGCTCCTGCTCGTGGCCGTCCGCGGGTGGCCCATCTTCATCCTGGGCATCATCGGGCTCCTGGGGGGGTGGTTCTACACGGGAGGCCCCGTCGCCTACAAGTACGTGGCCCTGGGCGACATCCTCGTCTTCATCCTCATGGGACCCCTTATGGTGATCGGCTCCTACTTCGCCCTGACGGGCGGTTTCAGCCTGACCGTGCTCTACGCGTCGCTTCCCGTGGGCTGCCTCGTGGCCGCCATCCTTCACGCCAACAACCTGCGGGACATCCCCCATGACGTCAAGGCGAATATCCGGACCATGGCCATGGCGCTGGGCGTGCCCGCCGCCAAGGCCATCTACGTGGGCCTCGTGGCAGGGGCCTATCTGGTGGTGGCCGTCATGGTCCTGGCAGGGCTCGTGACCCCGCTGGCCCTGGCCGTCCTGCTCACCCTGCCGCTGGCGGTGCGCAACGTCAGGGCCGTGCTGGCCAGCGTCCCGGGCAAGCCGGAGTCGATCGCCATGGGAGACGTCATGTCGGCCCAGCTCCACCTGGCCTTCTGCGCCCTGTTCGGGCTTGCCATCTTTGCCGGCACCTTCCTGCGATGACCTCCGTCGCCCGGCTCTGCGCCCTCGCCGCCTTCTTCTGGTTCGTCCTGTTCTCGCCCTGGACGGCCCCCCGGGTGAATTTCTGGCTCTTCATGGCCATGGCAACCGCCGTCCTGTCCGCAGCGGGGCTGTGGCTCCAGAGAGACAGGCTGCGCGAGATCTACGCGTTCAACCCCTCCCATGTCCTCATCGGCCTTGCGTCGGCCCTCGTTCTCTATGCCGTCTTCCTGGCCGGCAACCTCGTCTCGACGCAGATCTTCCAGTTCGCGAAACCGGAGATTGCGGACATCTACAGCACACGGGCGCAGGCGTCCCCGCTGACCATCGGGCTTCTGCTTCTTTTCTGGGTCGGGCCCGCCGAGGAGATCTTCTGGCGGGGGTTCGTGCAGGAGCGGCTCTACGCGAAGTGCGGGCGGACGGGCGGCTGCATCGCCGCCTCCCTGATCTACGCGGCCGTTCACGTCTTCGGGTTCAACGTCATGCTCTTCATGGCCTCGCTCGTCTGCGGGCTGTTCTGGGGGGGCCTGTATCTGAAGTACCGGTCGGTCTGGCCGGGACTGATCTCGCATGCCGTATGGGACGTTCTTATTTTCGTGGTGATACCGGTGCAGTGACCGGAGGGCAGCGTCTACGAAGGTAAGAAGGCAAGAAGATGAGCAAGAGATGGATCGGGAATCACATTCCCGGTCCTTTTTTTTCTGACCCTCTCACCCTCTCACCCTCTCACCTTCCTGCCTGTAAGGCAGGACGAGCGCCAGCAGGAGGCCGATGACGGGGAGGGCCATGATCGACTGCAGGGCTGCATACACGCCCAGGTGATCGGCTACAACGCCCAGCAGCGTCACGCAAATGCCGCCCGTCCCGATGGCAAACCCCGCCATGAGACCCGAAGCGACGCCGAGACCCTGCGGGATCAGATGCTGGGCCATGACGATGGTGACGGAGAACGTGGAGATGAGGATCATGCCCAGCAGCCCGAGAACGGCGAAGAGCAGGAAGCCTTCCGTCACGAAAAACAGGGGCATCAGCAGCGAGGACAGGAACAGGGAGAGGACGAGGTAGCGCTTGTGCCCCCACCGGTCGGCCAGCGGCGCTCCCGCCAGGGTGCCGACGGCCCCGCCTGTGAGAAAGGTCGTGACGAGGGTTCCGGCCTGCAGGGCGTCGCCCCGCAGGGCGTCGATGATGTAGAAGGGGATGTAGGTCAGCAGGCCGACCTGGATCCAGGAGCGCATCACGACGATGCAGACAAGCACGAAGAGGGAGAACCACTGCGCTTTCCCCGCACCGTCCTGCCGGGCGGATCCCGCGTCCCGGGCCGCGGCGCGGGGAATGGCGATCGTGCGCCAAGACAGCAGGATGGCGGGGACGAAGACCAGGGCGGGCGCCAGCATCACCGGCAGGCGTTCGAAGCCGAGGGACTGCACGACGAAGAGCGCCAGCAGGGGGCCGATGGCAAAGCCCAGGTTGCCGCCCACGGAGAAGATGGACATGCCGGTGACCTTCCTCTCGCCCGTGAAGAAGTGGGCCGTCCGGAATCCCTCGGGATGGTACGAGGCGATGCCGAGGCCGCTCAGGACGACCAGCGGCAGGACAAGGGCGAAGTTCGAGGGGAGGGCCAGCATGGAGAACCCGAGCGCTGCGCAGAGGCACCCCAGGGGCAGGAGCAGGGGCTTTTCCTTGCGGTCCGAGATGTAGCCGAAAAGGGGCTGGATGATCGAGGAGGTGAGGGTGCCCACCAGCAGGATGGCGCCCGTTGCCGTGTAGGAGAGCATGAGCTTCGCCTTCAGGAACGGCAGGATGACCGGGAGCGCCCCCTGGTAGATGTCCGTGACGAGATGGCCCGAGGAGAGAAGAAGCAGGACTTTGAGGTTGAACCTGTTCGAAGACAAATGACCCGATTTCCTTTATCCCGACCCGGTGTCCGGGACGCGCAAGGGATCCTCTCACAATGAAGGACCCAAGTCAAGCTGCCGGGTATCGAGGCATGGCACGGATATTGCTCTATCATAGTGCGGCCAAGTCCGCGTGAGGTCTCCGGGACGGAACATGCAGGGCGAGAACGCGAGGGAGAAATGGAAGTCAAATCCAGACCAGCCGGCGAAAAGACCCTGGGACAGATTCTTTTCGAGAAGGGCATCATCACCCAGGAACAGCTCGACCGGGCCTTGAGGGTCAAGGCCGAGCAGCCCGGAAAGTATCTCGGCGAGATCCTGTTCGAAATGGGGATATCCCAGGAGAAGATCAACCGCGCCCTGTACTATTCCAACAAGCGAAAGACCATCGGCGAGATCCTCCTGGACCAGTCGCTCATCACCCGCGAGCAGCTCGAGGAGGCTCTGTCGAAACAGAAGAAAATCAAGGAGAAGTGGGGCCACACGAGGCCCCTGGGACTGCTGCTCATCGAGCTCGGATACATCAACAGCCGCGGGTATCTCACGGCCCTCTCGAAACACTTCAACATGCCCATCCTGTCCATGAAGGACTACCAGCCCAGCCCCCAGCTCCAGAAGGTCATCGGGGAGCGCTACGCGATGGAGAAAAAAATCATCGTTCTGGAAAACAGCGCCAGGACGATCAAACTTGTCCTGGCCGAACCGTCCACCCAGATCATGGAGGAGCTCCAGAAGGCCATCCCCACTGGGAAAACGATGGAATACTACCTGGCGAGCTACGGGGAGATCGACGAAGGTCTCCGCCGCGTCGCCGACCCCTTCAGCTTCACGCAGTACCGGTAGCGGCTCCGCCGCTGGCTACAGGCTTCAGGCATCAGGCTCCAGGAAAGAAGAAAGGATCGAGGGAAATTCCCCCGATCCTTTTTCTTTACTTCGCTGCCCGTGGTCTTTTTCTTCACTCAGACACTTAGGCACTCAGGCACTTTCTTTTGCTTCTATCACATAACACTTCTTCACCGGCCACTGCTTTTACGCTCCCGTCACCGGGGGGTCTCCGTCGTGCTTTGTCGCCCGTTCCCTGATCTTCTCGAGCCATTTTTCCCGGTAGAAATATGCCGCGAGCAGGCATAGCCCCGTGACGGCGAGAAGGGCCGCGAGGGGCCAGAACCGGTTGTTCCGCGCGAAACTTCCGAAGACGGAGAGCATGATCGTGCCGAGGAGCCGGCCCGCGGTGGAGATCACGAGAAAGGTCGCGGCTCGCATGTGGGACAGGCCCAGGATGTAGCAGAGGTAGTCCTTCGGGAACCCGGGGATGAGGAACAGGAAAAAGGCGATGAATCCCCCCTTGCGCTCCAGGACGTAGTCGTACTTTCGCAGCGTCTCCGGCTTGACGACCCGCTCCACCAGGGGCAGGCCGAAGAAATGGGCGAGCAGGAAGGCGATCCAGGAGCCGATCGTGAGCCCGACCGTCGAGTACAGGGTGCCGATCCATGGGCCGTACAGGTAACCGCCGATGAACCCGCTCACCTCGCCGGGGATGGGGGCAAAGATGACCTGGAGGATCTGCAGGGCGATGAAGAGGACCTCGTCGTAGGGGTCATGGGAGGTGATCAGCCGGGCCGCCTGTTCGCGATCGGAAAAGAACACGTACAGGTCGTAATGGAAGAAGAGATACGCCCCGATCGAAAAGAAGGCGACGAGAACCAGGGCGCTGAGGACGTAGTGTCTTTTCATGGGGTCAGGGCTTTGCGGTCACGCACGGCAGCGGGCTCCGTTCCGTGAGCGCCTCTTTTTAGCAGAGAACGCGCATGAATACAAACCCGATTCGCCGACGACGGGTTCGAGCAAAGGCGCAGGTTTCGGAGTCCGGGGACGGATGGATGGGATGGGGAGGCGGGCAGGGGGGAGGGACAAGCCCCCGTCGTTCAGGTTTTCGCCTGCCCCATTCTTCAGGCCGAGCCGACCGTGCCGGAGAGCCCTGTCGCGGTCTTGAGCCGCTGCAGTTCTTCCCGCACGCGCGTCAGCTCGTCGCTCGTCTCCTTGAGGCGGCGGGCAAGCACTTCCGCCATGACCATATAGTAGATTGCAGCGAAGGCCACCCGGTCCTCTTTCCGGAGGTTTTCCATGGCGGCCACGTCCGTGGCCAGGCAGACCGTTTCGTCAATGGCCGACACCGACGACGTCCGGGCGGAAACGGACAGGAGGCGCATCTCGCCGAACACGTCGCCCGTGCGAGCAAGGACCTTGATCTCCACGCCCTGACGGGTGACGCGGACCTTTCCCGAAACGATGAAGTAGATCCGCTGGTCGGGCTCGTCCTCCCGAGTGATCGTCTCGCCGGGCCCGTACTTGAGGATCTGGCTGCAGCCGAGGATCTTGCGGAGGTCCCTCTTGTCGAAGGCCTGCAGCTTCGGGATCTTGCGGAGCGCCCGGATGATCTCGCCGTTCCCCTGGAGGACCTGCATGAGTGTCTTGCTCCCGGAAAAGGATGTCTGCGCCGGAGGCTGCCCATGGCGAACCGTTCAGCCCCTCGGATTGAAATTTATGAAAGATTCATGCCAATGCGGAATGGCAAAGGGCAAAAGGCGAAGGGCGAAAGGCAAAGGGCGAAAGGCGAAAGGCAAAGGACAAAGGGCAAAAGGCGAAGGGCGAAGGGACCCTTACCCCTGTCCCCTTGACCCTGCTTTGCGCCATTGACTTGGGTCGTCTCTTCGTTTAATTTGAAACGCCCGCTATTCCGGCGGATTGGAGTTTTCATGCGAGTCGGCATCATCCATACCCGGGGCTCCGCCTGCCAGTGCGGAGAGTCCATCCGAAGGGGCCTCGAGGCCCTGGGCCACGAATCCCTGCTCGTGAACTCCGGGGACGTCGAGCTTCACGTCCCGGAGATGGTCCGGGGCTGCGACATCGTCTTCGACCACACGGATACCTACCGGGGAAGGGGCCGCTTTCGCTCCCTCGTGCGGTCGCTCCTCGAGGCGCATGGGCTGCCCGTCGCGGGCCCCGATGCGAAGGCCTGCGCCCTGGCTGACGACAAGGCTGCGGCCAAGATGCGCCTCGCGGCGGCCGGCGTCCCCGTGCCCCCGGGTTTCGTCGTGACTTCGGCAGGAGAAACCCTGCCGGGCTGGCTCGCGCCTCCCCTGATCCTCAAGCCCGTCTACGAGCACATGAGCCGGGGGCTTACGCTCGTCCGGGACAAGGCCGAAGCATCGGAGCGACTGTCGGAACTTCTGTCCCGACTCGGCGAGCCCGTCCTCGCGGAGATGTTCATCCCGGGACGGGAGTTTGCCGTCTCCGTCGTGGACGGGCCCCGGGGGCCGGAGGTCCTGCCGCCCCTGGAGTGGCTGGCCGGGGGCGAGGGGATCCTCACGGAGGAATTCAAGAGTCGGAACGTGCTCCCCGGGCGCCGGGACGCCGCGAGGGCCCGCCTGGAACCCGAAGAGCTCCGGGAGCTGGAGGCCCTTGCCGTTGCCGCCTTCGGGGCGCTGGGTCTCAGGGACTATGCCCGCTTTGACGTGCGCCGCTCGCCGGGGGGGACGTTCTTCTTCATGGAAGCCAATGTCACGCCGAGCATGGAGCCCGAGGAGGCGCTGGCCCTGTCGGCCCGCTGGGCGGGCATGGATTTCCCGTCCCTGCTGGACCGGATCATCTCGGCGGCGCTCAGGCGGGCACCTGCGCCGAGGGGAGCGACAAGGGAGATGACGGTCGGCCTGCCCGCCGGCCCAGCCAGGCTCCGGCTGCCTGCGGGGGTGCACGTGCCTCCGCCCTCCACGCTGGAGCTTGCCCGCCTGCTCGACGTGCGCCCCGGGGAGGGGGTGCTCGACCTGGGCTGCGGCAGCGGGGTTCTCGCCCTGGCGGCGGCCATGCAGGGCGCCGGGAGGGTGGTGGCGGTCGACGTGGATCCCGCTGCGCTAGACGCGGCAACCGAAAATGCCGCGCTCAACGGGCTCTCGGACCGCGTCGAGATCCGGGCCGGCTCCTGGTATGAAGCCCTTGCGGGAGACGAACGCTTCGACGTGATCGTCGCGACGCCGCCGCAGACGCCGGGGCAGAGGCCCTTCGGGCCCCGTTACGGGGGCGCCGACGGCACGCAACACCTGCTTGCGGTCATCGACGGGGCCCTGGGACGGCTCGATCCGGAACGGGGCCGACTCTGGGTCGCGGCCATTTCGATTGCGAACGTTTCCCGGGCCCTGGAGCGGCTCCGGGAACGGTTCGAAACGGTGGAGATCGTCGGCCAGACGCAGCGACCCTTCACGGCCCGCGAGTACGACGAAATGGATGAGGGGCTCTTCCCGTATCTCCAGGCGTTGAACCGCCAGGGGATTTCGGAGTTCCACCAGATCTCCGGGGAGGAATACGCCTTCCGGAACCTCTTTATCCGCGCCTCCGGGGTGAAGAGCCCATGAGGCGGCTCATCATCAACGCCGACGATCTCGGCGCCGACGTGGCCCGGAACGAAGGGATCTTCGAGGCGATCCGGGCGGGGGTTGTGACGAGCGCGAGCATCCTCCCCAATGGGCCCGCCCTGGATCACGCGATCGAGGGGATTCGCGCAGGCGGCTTCGACCGGGTCTCCTTCGGGGTCCATCTGAACCTCAGCGAGGGCCGGCCGCTGGCATCGGGTCTCTCCCGCCTCACCGGCCCCGACGGGCGTTTCCTCGGCAAGGCCGGGACGCACAGGCTCCTCATGGGCCCGGGGGATGCATCCATCGAGGCCGATATTGCGAGGGAGGCGGCCCTGCAGATCCGGAGACTCTGCGATGCGGGGGTTGACGTGACGCATATCGACGGCCACCAGCACGTCCACGTCTTTCCCGCGGCCCTCCGGGCCGTGGCGGCTGTCGCGAAGGGCCTCGGCATCCGCAGGATGCGGATCCCGGAGGAGACGCTGCGGTCCGGTGACGACACGCCGGCCGGGTTGATGGAAGAGGCCCGGCGGTTTTCGGCCCTGGGCCGCAAAGCCCGAAAGGTCCTTGCCGGTATGCGGATCGCGGCGAGCGATCACTTCCGGGGGCTGGTGCTGAAGGGCAGGCTCGACCCGGCGGCCCTGGTGAAACTCGCCGGGACGCTGCCCGAAGGCACGACGGAACTGATGGTCCACCCGGGGCGGGCCGCCGATCGGGAGCCCTTTTCGGCCTTCTCCTCGGCGGACCGCGAACGGGAACTGGAGGCCCTTCTGGACCCGCGCTTCCGCCTTGCCCTGGACTCGTCCGGGGCGGTACTGATTTCCTTCAGGGAGATGGATCGGTGAACCCGTTCAAACTGCTCATCCTCACCCCGACGGCGCTGCCCGCCGTGACGGGCAACGCCATGACGGCCGAGCGGTGGCGCCGTTCGCTCGTAGGCACGGGGCTCGACGTGCGGGTCATCGCGACGGAAGGCATTGCGGCACAGGACCTCCTGAGGGACATCGACCGATTCGCCCCCGATATTTTTCATGTCCACAACGCCTTCCGTGCAGGCCGTCTTCTGCTCGATGCCGCCCTGTCCGGCTGCCGGGGGCGCCTGCCCCTGGTCGTATCCCCCTCGGGAACCGACTTGAACATCGAGTCCCGGGTTCTCGGCAGACGGGAGATCGTCGAGGAGGTTCTGGACAGGGCCGACGCCATCATCGTGCAGAGCGAGGAGGGCCGGTCGAGACTGGCGGAGATCGTTCCGGCGAAGATGGACCGTGTCTTCTCCGCCCCCAAGGCCTTCGTGTGGCTCGGCGAAGAGCCGTACGACCTCCGGGCGTCCTGCGGTTTTGGCGCCGGGGACGTCCTGTTCTTCATGCCGGCCGGGATCCGGCCTGTGAAAGGCAACCTCGAATGCCTGCTGGTCTTCGAGACGGTGCACGGCCGGCGCCCGAACGCACGCATCGTCTTCTCGGGGCCCGCACTGGACAAGGTGTACGCGGACCGGTTTCAAAAAGAGGTGCGGCGGCGGGCGCAATTTGCGCGATGGATCCCGCCGATTGCGCCGGCGGCCATGCGGTCTGCCTATGCCTCCGCGGATGTGGTCCTGAACGGTTCCTTCTCCGAGGGGCTTTCCAACGTGCTGGTCGAGGGGAAGGCTGCCGGCAGACCGCTTCTTGTCTCGGACGTCCCCGGGAACCGCTGGCCCGTGCTGGGCGATCAGGGCGATGCGCCCATGGGGCTTCTCTTCGAACATTCCCGAACGGACGATTTCGTGGGCAAGGCCCTGAATCTCATCGACGACGCGGGACTTCGGCGACGCCTGGGAGAGGCAGGGGCGGCCTACGCATCCCGCATGCCCGGGCCCTGCGACGAGGCGCGCGCGCTCATTACCGTATATATA
>ERZ1026792.1185-NODE-1185-length-17288-cov-4.755376_pt1 | contig 17288 bp, 10 predicted proteins | sample MGYA00520884_ERZ1026792 | MGnify/ENA primary metagenome ERZ1026792 (study PRJEB33270, sample SAMEA104284473) | anaerobic digester metagenome | biome: Anaerobic digester microbiome; feature: mesophilic sludge digester; material: Anaerobic digester biomass... | reverse complement strand
GCCCGGCCAGGCCCTGACCAGCCTGTCGGCCAGCGACGACGGCCAGACGCTGTACTTCACGACGCGGGCCACGTTCAACGTCGACTCGGCCACCGGCGGCCACTCGATGGTCTACCGCTACGACGTAGCCACGACCGAGTTCAGCGGCCCGTTCTTCAGCGCCCCGGCCAACGGCCTGGCTGACCGGGTAGACGGCTTGCAGGTCGACGGCGAGCTGCCGTAAGAAAGGTTCCAGGTTCCAGGTTCCAGGGGCCAGGGAAGAGCGCTCTTCCCTGGCCCCTGGAACCTGGAACCTCATTCTTTATCCCCGCAACCATCTATCATCACCCACGTATAGATGAGCGGAGGTTAAGACGATGACCGACGAGATCAAAGACCTGAAGGACGCGGAGCAAGCGGAGACAGAGCGCCACGACGGCCCGAACATGGCCTGGATTCCCGGGCTGGTGCTGATCGGCATTGGCCTGGTCTTCCTACTAAACAACTTCACCGACTTCGAACTGCACAACTGGTGGGCGCTGTTCATCCTCATCCCCGCCTTTGCCAGCGTGGGCAACTTCTGGCGCGCCTATCGCAGTGCGGGGCGATTGGGCAACGATGCCCGCGGCTCGCTGATTGGGGCGATGATCCTGTTCTTCGTGGCCGCCGTGTTCCTCTTCGGCTGGAGCTGGGGCGCGGTCTGGCCGTTCTTCCTGATCATCGCCGGAGTGGGGGCACTGCTATCGGGCCTGCTCGACTAGCCCCCGTGCTTCCCCCGTGCATCGCACCTTCCGCGGTGGGCGCTGGGGACAGCGCTTGCACGTTCTTGATAGTCTTGCCCGGAAGGTGCAACGCACCGGCCGCTGCGTGCGATGCACCTACATCCCCTGCGCCAGACGCTTGATGAGCCGGCGGGGCAGCCTCTGCTGGTGCATGAGTTCCTGCGTGGCGGTCACGTCGTAGGCCACACGGCGGAACTCCAGCGTCATGGCCTCGGGGTCGAGCAGGGCATAGGCGGCGCGCGGGTCGCCGTCGCGCGGCTGGCCGACGCCGCCGGGGTTGATGATCAGCCGGTGGCGGCTCAGGTCGATCACGTCGCCGTGTTCAACCAGCGTGAAGCTCAACTCGCGGGCCGTCTCGTCGAGGACAAAAACGGCCGGCACATGGGTGTGGCCGAAGAAGCAGATGGCCGTGTTTTGGTAGGTGAAACTGGCCGCGGCCGCCAGCTTGTCGAATACATAGCCCCAGCGCTGCGGCCCGTCGAGGGTGGCGTGCACGATGGTGAAGTTGGTGACCATGCGGACGTATTTCAGGTCCCGCAGCCACTGGCGGTCATCCGCCGTCAACTGCTTGCGCGTCCAGTTCACCGCCTCGGCGGCCGCCGGGTTAAAGCCGTCCAGCGGCCCGTCGGTGGAGCAGTATTCATCGTGATTGCCCTTCACGACCGGCATTTTCATCGCGCGGATGATATCCAGGCATTCCTTGGGATTGGCGTTGTAGCCGACCACGTCGCCCAGGCAGGCATAGTGCGTGCATTTTTGTTCTTTGATGTCCTCCAAAACCACTTGCAGCGCCTCGAGATTGGCGTGGATGTCGGCGATGATTGCAAACTTCATTTAACTTCTATCTTACGATTTCAAACCCACGGAACGCATTCCCGGCTTCCTGCCAGGCAATATCTTCGTGCCGGATAAAATGGCCCAGGCCCGCCTCGCGGATGGCCTCCCGAAAGGCTTCCAGTTCGTCTTTCGACCCTTCGGCGACCAGTTCCACTCCGCCATCCGGCAGATTCCGAACAAACCCGGTGACGTCATAGCCCGCCGCCACCGAGCGCGCGGTGTAGCGGAACCCGACGCCTTGCACTTGGCCCGAATACCGAACCTGCATTCTTTTGCGGTCTAAGCGGTTCACTCGCGCCAATATGCCATAATCCGTCCGCGCCGGGAGCAAAATTTCCTCACCACCGGCGCGGGTCCAGACGATAAAGCCATAAATCCCGCCCCGGGAGCAATCCTTTTGTTCTGCCGCGCGCGGCGCGCAGAGCCTTTTGTTATCGGCGCCGAAGTTGCGGCAGATGAGGGCGAACCGTCGCCATTGCCCTGCCGGCCCCGTTGGCACACCGTTGCCCCGATCCGCCCCTTCCTCCAATCATCGGGAGCTTGCCCGCCGTCCAACACGCAGCCTCAACCTCCCCGGCTTATGCCCTGCAAAACCAAAGGCCCTGCCCGGAGGTCGAATTGAAGTTGAAACCTGAATGGCTCCGGCTTAGGATGGAAACATTATGAAATTATCCCGCAAGATAGAGAAGGCGCTCAATAGCCAGCTCAATCTCGAGCTCAGTTCCGCTTACGCCTACCTGGGCATGGCCGCTTATTTCGAAAGCACCCCGTTCACCGGCTTTGCCAAATGGATGCAGGCCCAAAGCGCGGAGGAAATAGACCACGCCAAACGGTTCTTCAAATATATTGTGGAGCGCGGCGGCAAGGTGGACTTGCAGGCCATCCCCGCGTCCCCCTGCGATTACCCATCACCCTTGGCTGCTTTCAAGGCGGCCTTGGGCCACGAGCAGAAGGTCTCGGCTTCGATTTGTGCCATTTTTGAACTCGCCGCGGCGGAAAAAGATTATCCGACGCAGTCGTTCCTCAAGTGGTTCCTTGATGAGCAAGTTGAGGAGGAGCAAAACGTGGGCGAAATGCTGGCCAAGTTGGAGTTGGTGGGAGACCACACCATGGGCATCGTCCACCTTGACCACCAGGCCGGTCGCCGTGGCGGGGAGGACCAAAAGGACTAGTCATGGACCGAGCCGGGTTGGCCAGTCAACTCGGCCGAGCGCAGACCTGTTTATTGCTTCATGCCCCACCGAACCTTTGGTCCTGATGAAGCCGCACGCTACCTGCATCTTACCCCGGCTGATCTCAATCGGTTGGTCAAAGAAAAGGAAATCCCCTTCGAGCGATACGGGGATCGCGTGGTGTTTCGCAAGGTAGAGATTGATGCATGGGCCTCGCAACGCATTTTGGGCATGGAAGGCCCACCCCTGGCTGAATACCATCAAAAATCATCCAGTGGAGCCCGGCAAATCATTGCGCAGGACGCCATCATGCCGGAGATGATTCGGCCGGAATTCGTCGAGCCAGCCCTGACGGCGAAAACCAAAGGCTCCGTCTTGCGGCAAATGGCCGCGCTAGCCGAGAAGACCGGGTTGGTCTGCGACCCCGAGTCGCTGCTGCAGGGTCTGGAAGCGCGCGAAGAGCTATGCTCGACCGGTATCCCCGGCGGTTTGGCGCTGCTGCATTCACGCAATCCGGAGTCGTATTTATTTGAGGCCGCCTTTCTGGCGCTGGGCCGGACGATCCAGCAGATTCCCTTTGGGTCGCCGGATGGACGGGCCACCGACCTGTTCTTCCTGATTGGCTGCCCGGATGAGCGAATGCACCTGCACACCCTGGCCCGCTTGTGTCTAATGGCGCAAAAGACGGATTTACTCCTCGAACTGCGCCAAGCTCCGGATGCCGAGGCCATCTGCGACTGCATCCTGAACTGCGAACAAACGGTCCTGGCCAGCCGGAAGTCTGCATCGGGCTGATCAACGCCACGCCCATGGCCGGGCAAAGAAAGCTCGATAAAAAGCTTCGGTTCGCTTACCGTAAAGACTGACAAACTTCTGTTGTGATATGAAATCATCGGGTTGCGTTTTCAGGAAAATGCCGTTGGCCTTGGGGTTGGGACTGTCGTTGTTCCTGGGCTTTTGGGCGGATGGGAGCTTGGTGGCAGCGCCGTTGCGGCTGGCCACGTTTCGTTGTGATACCACGCCTTGGAAAGGCGAACCCCTCGTTTGGACGGCCAGGCTGGTCAAGGCGGAAACCCCGCTGCTGGCCAAGGGGCTTATTCTCGCGGAGGGCACCAATCGTTTCGTGCTGTGCGCGTTTGATTGGTGCTTGATGGGGAATGATTCGGATCTGTTGTTCCGCAAGGCCCTGGCCACTGCCGTGGGAACGGATCCGGCGCGCGTTGCCATCCAGTGCATTCATCAACATGCCGCGCCGTATGCGGATGAAGGAGCCCACCAGTTGCTGGACGCCGCTCCGCAGCCGCCGCCGCACCTGAGCCACGAGTTCCTGGATTCCCTCCGCCAGCAACTGGCGGCGGCCGCGCGCGCGGCAGCGGATCGCCTCGAACCTTTCAACCGGGTGGGAACCGGGCAAGCCCGGGTGGAGCGCGTTGCCTCGGCTCGGCGGCTCAAGGACGAAAACGGCCAGCCGATTACCCGGTATAGCAACGGCGCTAAAAGCCCGCAAATGGCGCAGGCCCCCGAGGGGCTTATAGATCCATGGCTTAAGACCATCACCTTCGCCCGAAACGATAAGCCCCTTGTCCGCCTGCACTACTATGCCACCCATCCGCAGACGTTTTGCTGTGACGGCCGTGCCTCGGCTGACTTTGTTGGATTGGCCCGTGAAGCCGTCGAGCAGCGAGAGAACGTGTTCCAAATCTATTTCACCGGCTGCTCCGGGGATGTCACGGCCGGCAAATACAACGACGGATCAACTCAAGCGCAGGCAGACCTCCGCCAGCGCCTACAGGCGGGCATCGAAGCCGCCATCGCCCAGACGCGCTTCACCCGGGCCAAGCCGATCGTCTGGCGCGCTCTGCCATTGACCCTGCCACCGCGAACGGATCAGTCTCAAGTTGCGGCCCAAAGCCGGGCCTGGCTGGATAACCCGGCGGAGTACGACGGGCGGCGGGTCTATAGCGGAGCCATGCGCCTGGCGTACTTCGAGCGACTCAATCGCCCCATTCAGGTCAGCTCTCTGCAAATGGGCAAGATCCATATTCTGCATTTACCCGGCGAGCCCATGCTGGATTTCCAATTCTACGCTCAACAGGCCAAACCCCGCGCCTTTGTGGCTGTCGCCGGTTACGGCGACGCCGGCCCCGCCTATATCTGCACCGATCAGGCCATCGCTGAAGGCGGCTACGAACCTTCCGCCACCAACGTCGGCCCCGGCTCTGAGGCTCGACTCAAAAATGCAATTCAGGGCTTGCTTGGATTGCATTTTTCCCCTCATCCTTAATCCGCAGCGGCGGAGGAAATGCCGCCCGCGATACCCTCGGCGCGGGCGAAATCCGTCTTTACGGCTTGCTCTCCGGAGCCGCGCGCAATTTTGCCAGCGCGGCGAGCGCGGCTTCGCTTTCGGCGGCCTTTTTGCTCTTGCCACGCCCGCGCGCCAGTTCCTTTCCGCCGTGATGCACCGTGCATTCAAAGAGGCGATCATGATCCGGCCCACTGGCGGAGGCTACGCAGTACCGTGGCGCTTCCGTGGAGGTGGCTTGCAGCAGTTCCTGCAGTTCACCTTTGGGGTTTTCCAGTTCCGGAATCGCCGAAAGTTCGCCAAAGGCGGCTTGGAACTGGCGGAGAATAAAATTGCGGGCCGCGTCATAGCCGCCATCGAGCAGGATGGCGCCGAGCAGGGCTTCATAGGTGTCAGCCAGGGCAGAGGGCCGCTCGCGGCCGCCATGCAGGTCTTCCCCCCGGCTGACGATCAGATACTGGCCAAGGTTCAGTTGCCGGGCGCGCTCGGCTAAAGTACGGCGATTAACCAGTTGAGCCCGGGCCTTGGTCAGCGGCCCCTCGTCGAAGGCGGGGAATTTTTCATAAAGCTCGCGCGTCAACACCAGTTGCAGGACGGCATCACCCAGAAACTCGAGCCGCTGGTTAGTCTGCATGGATGCCCCATGCTCATGCGCGACGGAAGGATGCGTCAACGCAAGTTGCAATAGCGCAGGATTGCCGAACCAATAGTTCAGCCGTTCCTGCAGTCCCTGGTGCCCGGTGGCGGCAGGTATTGTATCTTTCATCCCGACATCCGCACGGGGTCAGCGGGTTCCGCGGGAGCTGGAGTGGAAGAGGCGGCGGACTCAGCGGCCGGGGCGGGAAAAACGACGGCGGCATCCGTTCCGGCGGCAGCCGAGCAAACCGGGGGCGCCGGGGGCAAACCATGTTCGAGAAGCGCAGCGACGTCGCGCTGAACCTGTTCAAGTTGATCCAGTTTCAGGTTGGGGTCCGCAATGGTGAACACATCGCCGGTGGCGGGTTGCTCATAAATGAACACCCGCTGCCCCTCGCGCAGGATTTGCTCCTTGACCTTGAGCAGGCGTTTGCGTTCGAGCATGACCGCCAGGATATATCCCGCCGGAATGTACTGCGGATCATTCAACTCGATGAGTTGGCGAAGCAGTGACTCAGCCGTCTGTTTATGAATCGTTTCGACCGGAGGCGGAGGCGCGGTATAGACGCCTTGCCAATACGAAACGAAGCCTTTGCGCTCGCGCGCTCCCTCACTGTATTGCTTCAGCCAGCACGCCTGGCAGACATCCAGGCGGCGAAAATCCGCTTTCTCATCGAACAGCAGCGTATGGTAGCCTTCCTGGTCCACGAAGGGACGGCTGCAGGCGGCGCATGCGTGAGCGCGGGCTTGGATGTTCCACTCGGTCATGCGTCGGCTACCATTGTTTCATGCGATAGAAGCGCTGGGGCGCAGTGGCCGTCGGATCCGTCAGCATCCGCAGCGCTCCATTACCCGCGTTGGTGCTCACCCCCACCCAGTTCGTCTCCCCAAGACTATCCAATCGCTCCAAAACATAGGTCTTCCGGTTCATCGTCTGCGCCAAAACACGAAAACGACTCCCTTTCCGCGCCGGGCAATGCAACCGCGCTTCCGGCAGCGTGCCTTCCAACAACCCCACCGTGTGCCATTCCCCGGCGCTTATGCCCACCGCCGCGGGCAACCACGCGGGGATCCCGCTCTGGCCACTCCAATTCGCCCCCCACGCCACCACACTCCCATCCCCGCAAAGCGCCACGCTATGCATGCCCCCGCCGGCAACCGCCACCACGTTGCTCAACCCCGCCGGCACACTGACTTGACCCTGCGAATTGTCCCCCCACCCCACCACCCGGCCGTCGGCCTTTACCGCCAGACTATGATACCCTCCAGCCCCAATCGCTACCACATCCGCCAAATCCCAGGGCACCTCCGATTGCCCCACCACGTTCCCTTCCGCATCCGTGTTCTCTCCCCAGGCCACTACCCGCCCGTCCGCCTTCAAGGCCAAGGTATGATTGCCCCCCGCCGCCACCGCCACCACCTGCGTCAACCCCGCCGGTTGCTGGCTCTTTTGCCCAAAACTGTCATCTCCCCATACCACCACCGTGCCGTTGGCCCGCAAGGCCACGCTGTGCCACGTCCCCGCAGCCACCGCAATCACATCGCCCAAGCCCGGCGGCACGCTGGCCTGGCCGTAATCGTTGGCCCCCCACGCCACCACCGCGCCGTCCCGCCGTATAGCCAGGTTATGATAACCCCCGGCGGCAATGGCCAGGGCATTGGTCATCGGCTCTCCATCCCCACACTGACCGCTCGAATTGTCTCCCCAGGCCACCACCCGGCCATCGGCTCGCAGGGCCAGCGTATGCCAGGCGCCCGCCGCCACGGCGATGGCGTTCGTCGCCAACTCCGGTGCCGCGCTTTGCCCAAAAGTATTGTCGCCCCAAACCAAAACCGGCGAGGCCGGAGGCACGATTAAAGAGAAGTTTTGTTCATACATATTGCCGGTAACCGCGCCAAGGGCAATGTTGACGTTTGCCGATGCGGTCGCATAGTCAGGCTTGCTGGCGGCAACGGTGTAGTTGCCCGGGGGCAAATCAATAAACGCATAGAAACCCGTGGCGTCCGCGCGCATCGTGCGGTTGGTCGGCCCGGAGATGTTCACCATGGCGCCGTCCGCCCAGGCTCCCGAGTCGGCTAAAAGGACCGTGCCCATTAAATGGCCTTTGGTGGGGGCTGTCTTCCAGGGCATCGCGGGGATTTCGGCCCATGTTGGAGTAACGTTTGAGACCAACGCTGGGGCAAAGCCGCTCCAATCCCCATAAGTCAGCGGGTCTGCCTTGACCAAATAGGGGCTGCGGTAAGAGTAACCACTGAAACCATCGGCATAGTTGCCCTGAGGAGATGGCGTGCGGGTCATCTGCAAATGGAGGACGGCATTAGTCAGGTAATTCATATAAACGCCGGGGCCGATGATCATGTGGCGATTGAACCGGCGGTCTTTCTCGAAGTTTATCCACCGAAGGTAATCATTGGGGAGTTGGTGCTGGCGGTAGTAAGTCATCGGCACCGCCATATCCACTATTCCTTCTTCCATCCAGCTATCCCAATCGCAATACACGTCATAGTAAGGACGGGTGTTCTGAAAAGCCTCCCGGGTGGAGGCAACCGGCGAGGGATTCCAAGTGACGAAGGAGCCGGACTGTTTGACCCAGGGTTTGGCTTTTTGGAGGCGCGCATAGACCTGGCGCACCACCGCGCTGACTTGATCGCGCCGCCACTGCTGGAATTGCGGATCGGCAGGCGACGGCTGGCCGGTCAAACCATAACGGGCATTGTAGCGCGCGATGCTGGTTGGGTTGTAGCCCTGGTTGCCGGCGGTGAAGCGGATGTAGTCGTAATGGATGCCGTCAAGGTCGAAGTTGCTCACTAAATCCATGGCCACATCCACGGTATATTTCAAGACCAGCGGATGGCCGGGATCAAAGGCCTTATCATCAACCTCATTGCCATCGGCATCGCGGCTCGGCCAATAGTTGTCAAGGTGGACTAAACTGCCGGTGGGAGGATCAATATGCCGCTTATACACTGCGCCGCCGCTCGTGCGGAAGGCGACCATCCAGCAGTGAACCTCGATGCGTTTTTTGCCGCCGGTAGTATCGTGCGCGGCATTGATGACCGCTTGCAAGGCGTTAAAGTTGGCCGGTGTAAGGCCGGACATGTATGGCTCGCCCATGCTGGAGGGATAGCAGGCGTCGCAATTCCGACGGACTTGCACAAAGACGGCGTTGCAGTTGGCATCACGGATTCGACCGGCTTTGCTCGTGCCGGGGACCCCGAGCAGGGTGTCCACCTCGCTTTGGCGCAGGTGCCCCGGCCCCCAGGCGTCCACCCAGAACGCGCGCCACTCGTCAGCCCAGGTCAAGCCGTTGAACCAAAACAAGAGGAAGGCGGCAAGGATTGTCGTTTTAGGATGAATCAAGTTCATAGGTAGAAGCGGATAATCAAAACCGGGAAACAATCAGTGACGGTTGCGCCTGTGCATGATCGGGCTGCTAATATGCGCCCATCTTACGCTTTTCGAGACCGGTGTCAATCCGGCACCGGAGCGGCAGTCGCACCGGTTTGCGTTCACCCGCGCGGGCGTCTGCAAATCCCGCCCCTGGCAGCGTGGCCTTGGTAAAACAATCAACCCTGGTTAAGGGATCAGCTTCACCCGGTAAAATCGCTGAGGCAGGCTGGTCTCCACCTCGATATATTCGAAGACACTTTCTGAAGTGACGAAATTGGTCAGCTCCATCCAGTTTACGAAGTTGGTCGAGCTTTCAACGGCGTAATGCCCCGGCGCCCCACTGACCCGCAGTTCGATTTGGCCGCCAGGTAGCAGGCGAATACGGTCAATCTGCGGCGGAGCAGGCAGGTGAACCTCCAGAATGGCATTGGAGCTAACCACGCTCCCGGCCACATTGGTAATGACCACCGAATAACTGCCCGCGTCACTGATCTCTACATTGCTCCGGGTGTAGCTGCTCGCCGTGGCGCCCGCCAGCGGAACCCCATTATGCCGCCACTGGTAGCTCAACGGCGCCGTCCCCGCCGCCTCCACCGTGAAACTCGCACTCTGCCCCACCGCCACGCTCTGCTCCGCCGGCTGCGGCTGCTGCGTGATCACCGGCGCCAAAAACGGCGCCACCAAAACAAACTTCGCCGCGTCCGCACTCACCAATAACGTGTCCGGCGTGTTGTTCTTCAACTCCACATAACCGGCCGTCCCGCCCAAAAACGGCAGATTCGTCCCCACCAAAAACCATCCCCCTTGATTGGGCGTGCTGGAATACTGATTCTGCACACTGGTGACGCTCCCCCCATAGTAATGCACCGTGTAGGGCGCCCCTACCGTCCGGTTGGCCCCAATCTGGTAATACACATAAACATCGTAATACCCTCCCACCGGCAACTCCGGCGTCCACCGGCAACTGCGCGTCGCCTCCGAACCCCCTGTCCCAGCCGTATACAGATAGTTGGAGTTGACCATCGGGACGCTCGGGTTCGAGCCCACCGTCCACGTTCCACTGGGCGAGGTGTTGCTCCAGCCCGCATCCGCGTTGTCTATGACGATCTCCGCCAGCAAACTCACAAAGGTCGCGCTGATGCTCTTGTTGGTCGTCAGCGTCACCTCCAGCGGATTGTCCGTCCCGCTCGCATCCCCACCCCAGCCCGTGAAGACGAAGTTCGTGTTGGCGGGCGTGGCCGTCAGCGTCACCACCGTGTTGGGGGCGTAGCTGGCCGCCGCCGGATCCTTGCTGACGCTGCCCCCGGCGCTCGCCGTGGTCGTCAGCGCAAAATGCACGGTCAACTCCGCATCCGCGCTCCCAACCGCGCCAATAATATTGGTGATCACTACCGAATAATTGCCCGCATCACCAGTCTGAACATTGCTCCGGGTATAGGAACTGTCCGTTGCCCCGGCAATCGGCGCCCCATTCAACCGCCACTGGTAGTTCAGCGGGGCTTTGTTGGTCGCCAGCACGCTAAAGGTCGCGCTTTGCCCCGCTATCACCGTCTGACTCTGCGGCTGCGTCACGATAACCGGCAGGGTCACGTTTGTATCCACCACCAGTGTGGCGCTGTCGCTGAGCAGGCTCCCGTAGGGGTTGGTCACCCGCACGGAATAATCCCCGGCATCCGCCGCGCCGACTTTGACCCGGGCATAGCTGCTGTCCGTGGCCCCGGCAATATCCGCCCCGTTGAAGCGCCACTGGTAAGACAGCGGAATGCCGCCCGTGGCCACGACATTAAATGTTGCCGTCTCTCCCAACACCACCGTCTGGCCTTGCGGCTGGGTCGTGATGGTAGGCGGCGTTTCAGGAGCCTGAGTCGTAGCGCTAGCCTCGGCAGAGACCGCAGAAACGCCCAGATAATTCGTAGCCCACACGATGTAGTAGTAGGTGGTGGCGGGAATCAGCCCGATATTGGTGTAGCTCGTGGTGTTGAATGGCAAAACGGCAAGGTTCGTATAAGGTCCGCCCGCCACTGTGCTGCCGGCAACCACATACGCAGTCTCGTTGGTGGCATTATCAGTCCATGCCAGCTTGATTTGGCTGCCGTCAATCGCCATGGCGCTCAGGCCGGTCGGAGCGGCCGGTACGGAGGCTGGCGGCACAAAGACCAGCTTGATGCCATCCACCGCAGCCACCGCCCCGGGCTCCGCAATGCCGTCCGTGATGCGGACGGAGCCGGCGGTGCCGGCGGCAAAGTTGAACGTGCCCAACAAACTCCAGGTTCCCGGATTGGTCGTCTGGTTGGCATAAACGGTGGAGGTCCCGCCGCTGTGGGTGATAATGTGCGGCACGCTGGCCGAGGCCGTTGCCAAGTACGGATGCCACTGGTACACTTTATAGTCGCCGGGCACGATAATATTGGGGGTAAATTGCACATAGGCGCTGCCGTCACCCTGCGCTTTGGTTAAATAATTCGTGCCAAAGGAGTTGGTATCGGTGTTGCTGCCGTTGCCGTAGAAAACGCCGTTATAAAAGGTCCGGGTTGGAGTCCAACTCCCCACCACCGTCGCATTCGGATCATCAATGACAATATTATTCACGATGCCCGCAAACGAGCCGATCGTGCTGACCTTGATGTTGGCCCACTGCGCGGCTCCATGCAGGTCAGCCCGCCAGAAGTTGCCGCCCTTGTAGCCCCCGACGGTTTGCGGCGTGGGATCGGCGTTCAGGTAATCCACAAACTCCATGACATACTCCGGGCGAATCTCGGACACGCCACTATTGGGCGGGTTGGGGCCATAGACATGGTTGACCGGCGCCAACGGCTTAATGGCGTTGGTCCAATAGATGGTCTGGCCATTGATGACCGAAGACTTGCCGATGAGCGACTTCTGCCAGTTATACCAGTTTACATCAGTCCAATTGATGGCTCCACTGGGGCGGCTCTTTACCCCGGTCCAGCCATGGGGATAGATCTGGGGCATGACCGCGTCGGACCAATAGCCGAATTCCTTGTACGGAAAGGAGGAATGATAGCTGATAATCGGAAACGGCGCGTGCGCCAGAAACTTGGTGGGCCAGTTGGAGCGCACCGCCGAGCATAGCTGCCAGGCCAGGGCGGGACCATTCGTCCCAATCCAGGGCTGATTGCTCTCCCACTCCGATTCGGCATCCCACACAAAACCGTCAGCGCCCTGGTTAAAAACGTAATCCGAAATGGCTATCTCGCCCGGAACATTCTGGCCCGAGGATCGGTTGTAACCAAAGATCAGAAGCCCGTGGGCATGGGCGATGTCCACCAGTCTGCGATTGAACTGCGGGAAGCTGTAGCTCCCATTGAAAAGTTCGTCGCCAGTGGCGGCTTTGATGATGATATAGCGCACCCCCACACTCTTGTAGAAAAGCATCAGGCTGTTTTCATTGGTCACACTCAGGACATTGCCGCCCAGACGATTGGTCGCCTGGCTCATGAAGTAGATCCAATCACCTTTACCCAGATTCCACGGGTCAATCCCGCCATCGCGGATTTGGCCCGCCACGGGCTGGGTAAAAAGTCCAAGGGTTAGCAGCGCAACCACTGAAAACAAGACTGGGCACGATGTACAACGCATGCCTAATTCTCCTATAACCCGGGCCCAATTTCAACCTTATTTAGGGTCCCCTTTTGCGCGTTTGCCGGGCGCCAGAAGAATGCCGATTCCAGCCAGGCCGCCCTTCCGCCTTGGAGGTTCCCGCCGGGCGGCTATGGCGTCAGTTGCACCCGGTAGAACCGCGACGTCAGGTTGGTCGTGGAATCGAAGATCTGAAAACTGTTGCCCGCAACAGTCAGATTGGTGAACTCCACCCACTCCAGCAGGTTGCTGCTCGCCTCGGCAATATAATGCCCCGGCGCGCCGTTGATCTGCAACCGAATCTGGCCGCCAGGCAGCCGATGGATCCCCTCAATCCGAGGCGGGAGCGGTTGCGTAATGGCAAGGATGGCATCCGCGCTGTTCGCGGTTCCGGCGAGATTAGTCACCACGACCGAATATCGGCCGGCATCCTGAAGCTGGACGTTGGCGAGGACGCACGTCGAGGAAGTGGCGCCCGGAAGGGGATTCCCATTGAAGCGCCATTGGTAGTTCAGCGGCGCCTGGCCCGCCGCCACTACCGCAAAACTCGCAGTGCCCCCCACATGTTGGGTCTGGCTTGCCGGTTGCGTGACAATCACCGGCGCCACTTGCAATACCGCCGGGCTGCTCACCGTCGGCCCGGCCCCGTTGGCAACCACCACCGTATAGCTGCCCGCATCAGCCCCCTGCGCGCTGGCGACCGTCAGTGAGGAGGTGGTCGCCCCGGCGAGATTCTCTCCGTTCAGCCGCCATTGGTAGCTCAAGACCGTGTTGCCCGCCACCACGCTGAATGTTGCGCTGCCGCCCGCCGTCACCGTTTGCCCCGCCGGCGGCGTCACTATAACCGGGGGATCCCAATACTCCACCTGCACATCGTCTATCCAAGCCTCACCCTCCGTGCTGCCCATGGCCGCCGACCCGATTAGCACCGAATCAATCATCGCTTCGGTCGCCCCCGTAATCGTCCGCCCCAAAAGACCGTCCACATAAAAGTTAATCGTCGTTCCGTCCGCTAACCGCTCGACCTCAAACTTATGCCAACCCGTAGAACGATTGGGCGCCCCGGGGGCATTCAGGTTGAACCAGCCAACCTGGGTTCCCGAAGACACCCGCCCCTGGTACTTGTTCGCGTCCCATAACTCGCCGCTCAGCGTCACACTATTGTATTTGCCCGCCGCGAAAAGCTGCTGCATCCCGCTGCCGTCCGTGTAGCCCGCCCCCGTATGCGCGCGCACTTCAGCATAAACCCGGGTTTGCTCCGCGTCGTAGATCCACCACGTCGCCCGCATCCGCCCCGCCACTTTCACTCCCCAGTTGTGATACATCTTGTCCGACGAATGGCTCACCCGCGCGCTGCAACCTCCGCCCGGCGTGTGGTTCTGCGCATGGGAGCCGTCCAGTTCCGTCGCCGGACTGGCCGCCACCATCCATCCGCTCAAATCGCACGCCTCAAAATCATCCTGAAAAACGATTGCCTCGGTCAGCGTCAACGACGCCTCCCAACTGGCCGCGCGCCCATACGCATTGCTCACCACCACCGAATACAGCCCCGCGTCCGCCGCTTGTATATGGCTCCAGCTATAACTGCTGCCCGTCGCCCCCGCGATGCCCGTCCCGTTAAACCGCCATTGATAGTGAAGTTCCGGACTGCCGCTGGCCGTCACGCTAAACGTGGCGCTGCCGCCGGGAGGGCATGTCAGACTCTGGGGTTGCCCGGTGATAACGGGCGGGTAGCCCTCCGCCGAAACCATCAATACGGCGTCCGCGCTCGTCACCGTCCCGGCCATATTGGTGATGACCACCGAGTAGTTGCCGGCATCGGCTAATTGCGCGCTGGCCAGTGTATAGCTGGCAGCCGTAGCCCCTGCGATCGCTCCGCCATTTTTGCGCCACTGGTAGTAGAGCGGGGCCGTGCCAGTCGCCGTCACGGAGAAAACTGCCGTCTCCCCGACAACCACCGCCTGGCTCTGCGGCGGCACCGCTATGTCGGGCGGCACGTTGACCACCAGCATGGCCGCGGCGCTGGTCACCCTGCCCGCCATGTTGGTTACCACCACTGTGTAGGTGCCGGCATCCGCCGGTTGCGCCGCCGCGCGCGTATAACTGCTGCCGGTGGCGCCCGCCAGATCTACGCTATTAAAACGCCACTGGTAACTCAGCGGCGAAGTGCCAACCGCGCTCACGGCAAAGGTAGCCGTGGCCCCCTGCTTCACGGTTTGGTTTTGGGGCTGGGCGATAATCGAAGGCGCCTGGTTTACCGTGAGCACCGCCGCCGCGCTGGTGATGCTGCCGACCATGTTTGTCACCTGCACGGTATAGCTTCCAGCGTCTCCGGGCTGCACATTCACGCGCGTATAACTGCTGCCGGTGGCGCCGCTGATATTCGCGCCATTCTTCTGCCATTGATAAACAAGCGGCGCCGTGCCAGAGGCGATGACGGTAAAGGTGGCGTTGCTGCCCGGGTTCACTGCCAGGCTCTGCGGCTGCCCGCTGATCACCGGCGGCACATTTACGATTAACTGGGCATTCACGCTGGGAGCCGACCCCGCGACGTTGCTTACCACGACCGAGTAACTGCCGGCATCAGCGGCCAGAACATTGGCCAGCGCATAAACGCTGGTCGTGGCGCCGGCAATCGCATTCCCATCCTTGTGCCACTGATACGCCAGCGGCAGGGTGCCCGTCGCCGTCACTGAAAACACTGCCGCGCTCCCGGCGGAAACGGTCTGGCTCTGCGGTTGCACGGCGATGCCGGGCGGCACGTTCACCGTCAGCAGCGCGTTCGAACTAAGGACGCTGCCCACCGCATTCGTAATGAGCACGGAATAAGCGCCGGCATGAGCCGGCAGCGCCGCGCCCCGCGTATAACTGGCGCCCGTCGCGCCCGCTAAGTTGGTGCCATTGAAGCGCCATTGGTAGCTGAGCGGCGCGGTGCCCACCGCGCTCACCATAAAGGTGGCACTGCTGCCCTGGGTCACGGCGACATCCTCGGGCTGCGCAGTGATGAACGGCGCCATGGTGAGCGCGAGCCAGGCATTGGAACTGATTACGCTTCCCGCCATGTTCGCTACGCGCACCGAGTAAGCGCCAACGTCCGCCGGTTGCACCCCGTTGCGCGTATAACTGCTGCCGGTGGCGCCCGCCAGATCCACGTTATTGAAGCGCCATTGATAACTGAGCGGCGGCGTGCCCGCCGCGCTGACGGTAAACACCGCCGTGCCGCCCGGGTTCACCGTCTGATCCTGGGGCTGAGTGGTAATCCAGGGCGCCAGGTTCACCGTGAGCACCGCCACCGCGCTGGTGATGCTGCCGGCCACGTTGACCACCAGCACCGAATAATCGCCCGCATCGCCGGTCTGCACCCCGGCGCAGGTGTACGCGCTGCTGTTGGCCCCCGGGATATTGACTTCGTTGCGCCGCCATTGGTAGCTGAGCGGGGCCGTCCCACTGGCCGTGACGGAAAACAGGGCGGTGCCTCCCTGGTTCACCGTCTGGCTCTGGGGCTGGGCGCTGATTGTCGGCGGCACGTTCACCGTCAACACCGCGTTTCCGCTGGTGACGTGCCCCCCGGCATTGGTCACCACCACCGAGTAGTTACCGGCATCGCCCGGTTGAACATTGTGTCGCGTATAACTGCTGCCCGAGGCACCGCTGATATTCACGCTATTCCGCCGCCACTGGTAGCTGAGCGGTGCGGTGCCGGTGGCGCTGACGGTGAACGTGGCGGTGCCGCCGGCGGTCACCTCCTGATCCTGCGGCTGCGTGGTAATGGTCGGCGCCACCACGGGCGGGGCATAAACCAGCTTGATGGCATCGGCCATGACATTCAACTCCCCCGTAAACCCGTCGGTGATTTGAATATAGCCCGCCGTGCCGGCGGCAAAATTCCAGGTGCCCAGCAAATTAAATTTGCCGCCGTTTAGCGCCTGGTTGACATACACGGTCTGCGTGCCGCCATGGTAGTGTATGACGTGGGGCGCATTGGTGGCGCGGTTGCTTCCCGCCGGATGCCATTCATACACCTGGTAATTGCCTGCCTTGATGATGGTCGGGACGAAATTCACATATCCCCCCTTGGCGCTCAGATACGTTTTGTAATAGTAGTTGGTGCGGTACTTATCGCTCGAGGAGGTGGCCGTCAGCCAGGAACCGCTCACCGCTACCGTCGGCTCGCCATTATCTATAATGATGTCGTTGACCGTGCCGGAAGGATTGGTCGGAAAGGTGAAGTCCCCGGAGACCCTTTGTTGATTAAACGCGTTCCTGGATTTGACCCGGTAATGGTAGGTCGTCGCGGCGCTGAGCCCGCTGAGCGTTAAACGATGGTTAACCCCGCAAAAACCACCCGCGACCGATTGGCCATAGGCCGTGGTAGTTCCGTACTCCACGAGACTGTCCGAGTTCTGATCCGTGGTCCAGGAAATCGTCGCGCTCGAATCCGAAATGTTCCCCGCTCCAATCGCTGCCTTGATGATGGTCGGGACGAAATTCACATATCCCCCCTTGGCGCTCAGATACGTTTTGTAATAGTAGTTGGTGCGGTACTTATCGCTCGAGGAGGTGGCCGTCAGCCAGGAACCGCTCACCGC
>ERZ1026792.1176-NODE-1176-length-17380-cov-3.901408_pt1 | contig 17380 bp, 16 predicted proteins | sample MGYA00520884_ERZ1026792 | MGnify/ENA primary metagenome ERZ1026792 (study PRJEB33270, sample SAMEA104284473) | anaerobic digester metagenome | biome: Anaerobic digester microbiome; feature: mesophilic sludge digester; material: Anaerobic digester biomass... | reverse complement strand
CTCTCTAATAGGACACTACTCGTTGACTTGCATAAGATGCCAGTACTAAAAGAGTTAGTTGTATATCTGGTTATTGAAAGGCTCTATAAAGAAATGTCTGTTTTGCCAGATAGTCCTATCCAAAATAACCGGAGGACAATTAGGACAATATTAGTCATTGACGAAGCTCATAATTACCTGTCTCAAAAGAATATATTTCTGCAAAAGATTATCAGAGAAGGCAGATCAAAAGGAGTTGTGGTTTTCTTTGCGAGCCAATCTCCCGATGATTATCAACAGGATTTCTTTGATTTCCAAAGTTTGCTCGAGTTTGCATACATTTTCCAAAGTAGAAGTGTATCATCAGCCGCTATTCAAGATATCTTAGGATGCAGTGCAAAAACTGCTAGAGATCTTCAAGTAGAAATTTCCCATCTTGAACCATTCCAAGCTATATGCAAGGGCGCCGATAAGAAAGAGGAGTTCGTTAAATTTACAGCTGAAGCTTTTTATAAAGCATATTGATTAAACAAGAGATATTAACAGATTAAAGGAGAAACTATGGCAAGAGACGAGTTCACTGTTAAATATATTAAGCAGATTATTCAATCTGATTTGAGAAATGAGGACGAAAAACTGGTTGTAGATTTGTAAAAGATTAAACTTCATAATAACAATATGCAATGTAATATCTTCATTAGGTCTTAACGAAATGTATGTTGATTGTAGCGGGTGTATTGTTGTCGTAAAATTAAGTTGTTAGATGATAAAATAGATGTTTGTATGTGCATTAATTCCAAAATAAACTTTGATAGAATTATATGGTGTAAGCTTCATACATTATGATAAAAATCGGTGTATTGCAAGAAATGTAGTTGCTAAAAAGAGGGGTATCCATAAGAATGGCATACAGTTAAATGCACATTTTTATTTTGTAGGATTAAAGTGAATAAAAGCGGAGGCAACGAAACCTCCGCTTGCAATGCACAACTGGTTATGTTTACATAATATTAAAAGTTACTATCAAAGCGAAAACCTACCAGGAGTTTAATGTTTTTATAAAAAACATCGTCTATATATTCGTTATCAAACACAGGAGTAATGCTTCTTTCATATCTAAGTTCACAAAAATACTGCTCATACTCCATACCCAGATTTAGTTGATAGCCAAGAACGAAGGAGGAAAGTTCTGCAAAATTTTCATCGTCATAATCGAAATCTTCATCTTGTCCACCAAGTTCTACCGAAAAACCTGAGCTGATAGGAATACTTGCCGAAAGTCCTGCTCCCAAATATGGTTTGACCGGTAATTCAGGAAGATTCACAGTACAAATTGCGGAGACAGGAACCTGCAGCATATTTATACTATGTTTCCAAGTTGTATCATATTCATAGCCATAATCATCATAATAATATCCTTCCCATTTTGATCCATTCATACTAAAGGCAATTTCGCCTTGCAGAGCAATATCAAGATTTTGAGTTGAATATAATGCTGCATTTCCGATAATTCCAATGTGACCGAGTGTTCTTCCTTCAATATCATATCCGGCGTCATCCAGATCCTCAATGTCATCTCCACCAAAATTAGCGAAATTTAACCCTCCAATTATACCTAATTTAACTTGGGATAAGGTTTGGGATTGCATTCCTGCCTCTAATAGCAATAATAGTAATACTAACAGGTAGGCCTTTGTTTTCATAATATTTCTCCTTTTGTTTTCAGTAGAATGTGCCTCTGCGAATATATTTTCTTATCTTAGCGTTTAGTTTTCTTGTCAATGTGTTTTCTGTTCTTTTCGGAATTTAATATTAGCATTTGGCAGCACTATTGACTCCTGACTTGATGATTCGTATGCTGAAAAATCTGCGTAATCTGCGAAATCTGCGTGCTTTAACCCTTTATCAGTGTTATCAGCTGCAAAAATATTTTCCTCCATCGTTAATTCTCTAATAACCAAAATAATAGAAGTTTATACTATAATATTCGTAAAATTAGGATCAGGATTCTAAACTTTTCCTAAATTAGGGGATTATCAATTTTATTTTCTCTCTAATCTATTTTATTCTTAGCATTTAGTTGCTTGACAAATCAGAGTGAAGATTTTTTGTGGTGAAGTTGGTTTTTTAATAAAAATGAAAAGTGTATAAGAGCAAGTAACAAAAGGATTTTAAAATATGCTGTGGATAAGTTGTGGATAAATTGAGTTCAGGTAGTTGACCGGATGTCTATAATTTAGTTGTAACTTTTTAACATTGAATGAGATAGTAATTTCACTTCCGTATCTGGTATAGCGGAATACGGTTTGTGGATAAATAAATTTTACAGGAAAGTGACTTATGGATCAAGATATTTGGCAGAACATTCTGGATAAACTGGAGGAGAATATTAATCCTCAAAGTTTCAAAACCTGGTTTTCAGATACAAGATTGGTAGATATGAATGACAGGGAATTGATGATTAGAGTGGCAACCCAATTTTCGGCTAACTATTTGAATCTGAATTACAAAGAGGTTTTAAGTGAAATTTCTTACGGTCTTTATGGTCGGAAGTATGATGTTCAGTTTATAACGCAGCCGCACCGTAATCATAATGAAGAAAAAGAGGTTCAGGATTACAGCAATAAAAGGGTTACTGCCAATGTAAGATTAAATGAGCGTTACACTTTTGATGAATTTGTAGTAGGTAAAAACAACAATTTTGCTTATAGTGCGGCAAAAGCAGTGGCAGAATCACCCGGCTATACATATAATCCTCTTTTTATTTATGGTGAAAGCGGAATGGGAAAAACCCATCTGATGCAGGCAATTGGCAATTATATATTGAAAGAAGGAAGAAACTGTTCCATTTACTATATAACTTCCGAGGCCTTCACTAATGCAATGATTGATGGCATTCGCAGTAATAAAATGCCGGAATTCAGAGATAAATTCAGAAAAGTTGACCTGCTGTTAATGGATGACATTCATTTTCTTTCCCGCAAAGAAGGAACTCAGGAAGAATTTTTTCATACCTTTAATGCCTTGTTTGAAAACAAAAAACAAATTGTGCTTACTTCCGACCGACCCCCCAAAGATATTCCCGATTTGGAAAAACGCTTAGTTACACGCTTTGAAAGCGGTCTGTTGTGTGATCTGAAAAGTCCTGATTTTGAAACCCGAGTTGCCATTTTAAGAAAAAAAGCAGAACCGGAAAATGTGGTTTTAAGCGATGCAATATTTAATTTTATTGCCGATAACATTACCAGCAGTGTGCGTGCTCTGGAAGGTTCCTTAATTCGTATTTTGGCATTTTCATCCTACAATAAACTTAATCCTGAAGACATAGATATTAATCTGGCAGCGGAAATTTTATCCGATATGATTTCGGAAAAGGTGCATTCTATAACTTTAGATGCTATAACGGAAAAGGTCTGTGAATGTTATGGAATTACACCTGTCCAATTACTGGAAAAAACCCGCAAACCGCAAGTTGCTTTTCCCCGTCAGGTAGCAATGTATCTGGCAAATTATTTAATTCCTCAGCTCTCTTTAAAAGATATCGCGGAATACTATAACAGAAAAGATCATACTACGGTTCTCCATGCTAAAAAGATGGTGGAAAACCAGTTTCGGGAAAAAGAGGACTTCCGAATTCAGCTGGAAGAAATAATTAAAAACCTGAAAAAATAATGAAGATAGAACGCAGATAACTGGATTTATTGGATTTTCAGGATTTGTTATTTTTATTATTTTGTGTAGACAGAGGACGCTGTTCTTCCGCAAAAAAATTATTATAAGATGCAGAGCTACGGCAAGCTATGGATACAATAAAACAACAAGAACATCGTTTTTATAAAAAAGTTATCCACAAGTGTGGATAGAATTAAGTGGGTGGAAGTGAATAAGTTATATATAAATGCTTGCGGTAACTTTTTCTGTGGATAAGTAAGGATAAAAAACGAAGTTATACACAAGTTATCCACAAGGAAATACTTGAAGGAAAAGCATACAAGGCAAAGAGAAAAGAAAAAGCTTGACCAAATATCCCCCTATCCACAACGCCTACTTATAATACTATATAAAAGATTTAATTAAAATAGGATTATTATTATGGAATTGCTTCCAAAGGTATTAAAACTGCTACTCTGCATAATTATTCTGGTAATTATGCTAAGCGGTTGTACTGATAAGAAAAACTTAACCGGTGATAATTTCAGCGATATTAGAGCCATAACTATAGAAGATAAACCTGGAATTATTATGGGTTTCAGTTTTCCTGCCGAAACCAAAGAAGAAATAACAGGAAAAGAGGCAAAACTGCTTGCCGGTAACTACCAAAACGCTGTTGCAATATGTCTTTTAAGGTTTACGGAGCTTCCTTCTCCGATAACGGAAACGGACAGCTGTTTTCTAACTATAAACATCAGCAAGCGTTCCGCTCTTCCGCGTAATCCTTTAATCTTAAAGCTATGCAAATTAAACTGCGTATGGCTTGATTCCTTAAACCTTAACGATATTTCAGAAGATGATTTAAGCTTCTTGGCGGAATACACTGTTGCAGATACCATAGGCAGTTCCGGAAAAGTAATTACCTTCAATCTTTCTTCCTCTGATGTTGTTAACTGGAGTAATCCTGATTCTACCGGCTGGAATTTCGTGCTTAAAACAGAAAATGAGGGCTGGGTAGAAATAACTTCTCTGGAAGGAACTAACAAGCCAACTCTTAACTTCAAATATAAAACGGAAACTGGAGGTGAATGGATAACTTATAATAAATCTCCTGCTAAAGATACTTATATTTTAGAAGCACCGGAAACAAATCCTTCCGTACTATGGAAAATCAGCAATCTTAATTCCTCCCGTCTTTATATAAAATATGAGCCAACTTACACTCTTTTTAAAGATAACGAAGGTAACACATTAACAGATATACAACTAAAACGGCTGACCGTGAATAAAGCGGAAATAGTTCTACATATAAAAAACAATGACTATTACAATTCCTCTACCAGCTATTCTCTTTATCCTTTTAATGTTGTAAAGGACTCTATAGATACCCCCGTTACTTTGGTAAAAAGCGATTATGAAAAGCTTGCTTATATAGATTACAGCATTGGATTTATTAAAGGTGATTCTTTAACGGTTGATGTTACTCCAATAATTCAGGCATATACTTCCGGAGAAAAGATACCTAAAGGAATAATGATTCAATCTACTCAGGAACGCAGAAATTTCGGCACACTGGAATTTTGGGATTGCAATGAAAGCACTCCGGCTGAGAAAAAACCGTATATCAAAATAACTTACACTCCTCCCTATTTATAAGATGAAAAGATTTGCTTTAATACCTCTAATCCTTATACTGTTATTTGCCTGCACTAAAAAAGAAGAAAAAGGCATTGCTTTGGCTCAGGTAGATAAAGAAATTCTCTATCTGGATGACTTTAAGTCCACTTTTTCGGTTGAGGATTGGGAAAATTTAAGCCCCGAAATAAGGAAAAAATACATTGAGGATTGGGTAAACCTCACTCTTTTAGCTCATTATGCCGATAAACAGGGCTTAAATAAAGATCAAGCAGTGAAACAAAAAATTTACTATGCAAGCAAAAAAGTGAAAGCCAATGCTTTAATTGCTAAACGCCTTTCCGAAATTGAGGTCTCGGAAGATCAGCTCTTCAACTATTTTCGTCTACATCAGGCAGAATTTCAAAAAAATGCAGTAGAATATAATATCCGGCGTATAGCTTTAATGGATAAGATTTCTGCGGAAAATGTTCTGCAACAATTAAGCCAGGGAATGAGTTTCACGGAAGCTGTGCAACGCTATTCAACAGAAGAACTTAAAAACAGAGGTGGATTTATGGGTATGGTTTCTGCCACTGGTCCTGATTCTCTTTTCTGGTTAAAAGCACGCGAATTGAAAGAAAATGAATATGGCTTGGTTTATAAAGAACCGATGTGGTATGTTTTTCAAATAGTGGAAAGTAAAATTACACCTCAGGAAGCTAATTTTGAAGATTATCGGGCAGAAATCAAACGCAAGGTTCTGCTGGAAAAACAAGACCAGGTGTATCAAGAATTAATTAAAGAAATCAAATCCCAAACCAGTGAGATTTATTATTACTAATAAGGAAGTTAAGAATGCGAAAATCAGCAATAATCCTTATCCTGTTAGTTCTAACTTTATCTTTAAGCGCAGAACTGATAGATAAAATAGTAGCCAAAGTAGGAACCGACATTATTCTGCTTTCCGATTTACAGAAAGAAATGGTGCAGATGCAAAGTGCAGGTTTATTGGAAGAAAATACAGATCCCAGAGATGTTCTGGATGAAATGATAAATCAGAAATTGATTATCCAGAAAGCCAAAGACCTGAATATTACAGTTAACAACGATGAAATAAAAGCAATGGCAGAGAACTATCTGAAAAAAGTAAAAGCTCAATATCCCAGTTCCTCAGCTTTTGCCGCCGACCTTAAAAAAAGTAAGCTTACAGAATCCGATTTACTGCAACTTTATAGAGATATACTAACTGAACAAGCACTTTCCGACCAGATTTTGAAAAAAGAAATAATTAACAAGGTCTCTGTTACGGAAGCAGAAGTGATAAATTTCTATAATGCTACCAAGGATTCCTTAGCCGTAAAACCCGTTTCCTGGGATTTAGGAATTATTTTCAGAGAAATAAAACCAAGCCAGGAAAGCAAAGAGGCAAAACTGGCAGAAATAAAAGAAATTCAAAGACGCCTGAAAAACGGTGAGGACTTTGCTACCCTCGCCAGCACGGAAAGTGACTGTCCCAGTAAAGAAGTTGGAGGTGATCTCGGTTTCTTTAAAAGAGGACAAATGGTTAAACCCTTTGAAGATGCTGCCTTTGCTTTACAGCTTGGAGAAATAAGCGACATCGTAGAAAGTGAATATGGCTATCACATTATCCGCTTAGAAGAAAAAAGAGGTAATGAAATCCGTGCCCGCCATATCTTAAAAGCCCTTACTCCTACAGCTGAAGATTCTTTACGCGAAAGACAACTGATGGAAGAAATCCGTAATCGCTATGCCAAAGGTGAAAGCTTTGCTTCTTTGGCAAGGGAATATTCTATGGATCAAGAAAGCAGAGAAGATGGTGGCTCTTTAGGAGAATTTACAGAAAGAGACCTTCCTTCCCTTTTTGCTACCCAAATTTTACAAACACCAGTAGGAGAAATGACTCCCGTTCTGGAAAATCAGGGTATGCTTTACATTTTCTGCCGCTTGAAAGAATACCCTCCCCGCATTTATAAATATGAAGAAGTAAAAGACCAAGCTCGGGAGATGGTTCTTAAAAGAAAACAGATTGATGCCTTTAATGCCTGGATAGAAAATTTACGGCGTGAGGCGTATGTACAAATAACTTTATGACTGCAGAAAAACCCCAAAAGCTGAATATTTATACCTTTTTAGCAACACTTTGCGGAATTGGCTTTATTCCTGTTATGCCGGGAACTTTTGGTTCTCTTCTTGCTTATGGAATTTATATGCTCTTTTCCGGTTCACCTTTTCAAGGGAAGGCACTGTTTTATGCTTTGCCTGCCTTAATAGTGCTTTGTTTAATAGCTGTTTTTTTAAGCACTAAAGCGGAAAAAACCCTGGGAAAAGATAACGGAAGTATTGTAATAGATGAATTCTGCGGTTATTATGTAAGCGTTTTGTTTTTACCTCACAATTGGCTAATAGGCCTTTATGCTTTTGCCCTTTTCCGGGTTTTTGATATAGCCAAACCCTTTCCTATTAAAAAAGTTCAGGAACTTCCCGGTGGCTGGGGAGTTGTTACGGATGATATTATTGCCGGAATTTATACCAATATACTTATTCAAATACTAACTAAAATATATCCAAAATTCTTTGGATTATAGGAGAAAAAATGAACTACATATTACTACAGGCAGCCCAAAAAGGCACTACTCAACAAGGTGGTGCAGGCACAACTTTGATCTTTATGATCATAATGTTCGTTATTCTGTATCTCTTGCTTATCAGACCCCAACAAAAGAAAGCCAAGGAAACTCAAAAGATGCAGGATTCACTAAAAGTAAACGATAAGGTCATAACCAGTTCCGGAATCTATGGTCGCGTCGTTTCCATAAAACCCGATAAAGGAATTGTGGTTTTGGAAATTGATGATACCAATAAAGTGCGGATAGATATTCAAAAAAACGCCATCATAGGAGTTGTTACAACATCTGAACCCGAACCGGAAAAATGAAATATAAGCCCAAAATCTTACCTGTGCGTCTCTATGGGGATGATTTTTTAAGAAAGAAACTGCCAGAAATTGATTATAATACTCCAGGTCTGCAAGAATTTATTGAAGATTTAATCTACACTATGTATGCAAGAGATGGAATAGGCATTGCTGCTAATCAGGTTGGCTCTTTCTACCGAATGATTGTTATAGACCCAGAACAGGATAATAAGTTGAATAAAAAAAGTCCGATAGTGATGATTAACCCTGTAATTGAAAACAGAGAAGGCGAAGTTGTTTACGAAGAGGGCTGTATCAGTTTACCAGATGTCTTTGCAGATGTGTCACGCAGTAAAAAAATTACCTATTCCTACACGGATAGAATGGGAAATCGCATAACGGAAACCGCTGAAGAAATAAAGGCAGTTGTTATTCAACACGAATTTGACCATCTGGAAGGTATTTTATTTATTGACCATTTGGGAACTCTTGACCGCTTGAAAATAATGCACAAACTTAAAAAACTACAGGCAAGAGCGGTTAACGGACAGAATATACTGGAAGGACTTTCTTTATAATGCGTTACCTGTTTATTGGTTCTTCAGATTACGGTTTACCGGCACTGAATAAATTACGGCAAAATGGTTATGAACCCTCTTTAATAATCAGCCAGCCGGCTAAACCTGCAGGACGCAATTTACACTTAACTCCAACTCCTGTATCACAATATGCCATTGAACAAAAATTACCGCTTTTTACTCCCGTAGACATAAATTCAGCAGAAAGTATAGCAAAAATGGCACAACAAAAGGCAGATATAATTGTTACTGCTGCCTTTGGCGAATTTATTAATAAAAAAATCCGTAATCTCTGCCCTTTTGGAGCTGTAAATCTGCATCCTTCATTATTGCCCAAATATAGAGGTGCCAGTCCTATTCAAAGTGCCCTTTTAAATGGAGAAACTGAAACCGGAACTACAATATCCCTTGTTTCCGCAAAAATGGATGCAGGACCTATTCTGGCTCAGACAAAGCTATCCATAGCTGAAAATGAAACTTACAGCGAACTGAAAGAACGCCTAGCGGAACAGGCAGGTGATTTACTACTCCAGTTTTGGAAGAAACTTATAACGGAAAAATCACTTTGCGGAACGAAGCAGGATGAAAGCAAGGCAACTTACTGCTATAAAATAACCAATAAAACCTGCCAAATTGACTGGAATAAAAGAACTGAGGAAATTCATAACCAAATTCGCGCTTTTTCTTTAACTCCCGGTGCCTGGACTCTGTTTAGAAATAATAAATTGAAGATATTGTGTTCAGAAAAGACAGAAGAACCGGCAAATGGTGAACCGGGGCTTATTTGCAAGATAGAGAAAAAGCGCGGTTTTTTTGTTAACTGTCTGGACTTTAAATTGCTTATTACTAAAGTTCAGCCGGCGGGAAAGAAAGTAATGGAAGCAGTTGCTTTTATAAATGGAGCCCGCCTAAGAGAAAAAGAAAAATTAGGAGGGGAAAAATGAAAAAAGAATACTTTTCTATAATCAAATTCCCTGTGCTTATCAGCTTTTCTTTGCTTATTATAACGCTCATCTTCTTCTTTATAGTGTTAGGCAGTTATCACCGTTTAGGTCTTTCTGTCTGGGGAAATGTTCTCTATACAATACTCTTTATTGTGATTGTAATTTTAATCGGCACTTGGATTTTAGCTCTTATCAGCACCCACAGAAAAATCAAGCCCCTTTGGCTGAGACATTATCTTTCCTGGATGCTGGTGAATATCTATTATCCTTTAGCGAGAGTTTTTGGCAGGATTTGTTTTCAAAAAATGGACACCATACAGGAGTCATTTCTCTATTTTAATAATGAAATTGTAGTTACCAACTATCAGGGAATGCATTCTTCCAATCTGCTTTTACTTTTGCCTCATTGTCTGCAAAGTTCCAACTGCAAAATTCGCATAAATAACAGCATTGTAGAATGTCAGGAATGCGGTGGCTGTGATATGGCTAAAATGAAGGCATTAACCAAGGACTATCAAATTAAAACTGCAGTTGCCAGTGGTGGTTCTTTGGCAAGAAAATTGGTAAATGATACTCATCCGGATATTATAATTGCTGTTGCCTGCAATCGGGACTTAACAGAAGGAGTTCGTGAAAGCTGGCGTTACCCTGTTTATGCAGTTTTGAATGAACGCCCCAAAGGTCCTTGTTTTGAAACCACTGTAAGTCCTGCAGTAATTGACTTTGCCATCCATAAATTTGTTCAATAAAGGAGAGAAAACTTGAAACGCATCAATCTCTTCACAATAATCCTTATTCTATTGCTTAATGCCTTTATTACTATGGCTTTAATCAATAAATACGGAAATAAAACACCAGAAACCGATACCTTCGTTTCGCAGGGAACTTCTCAACCGAGTAAAGCATCTTCTGCTAAAAGGATAAATTCTATTACCGAAGCTGTAAAAGCAGTGGAGCCGGCAGTTGTTAGCATCAATGTTATAAAAACAGAATATGTGCGAGCCGTATCTCCTTTTGGTTTCGGTTTTTTTGATTTCTTCGGTTCCATACCTTTACTGCGTCAGGTAGAGTCCATTGGCAGCGGTGTTATTTATGATCCTAAAGGTTACATCGTTACCAATGCCCATGTAGTTAGCGGAGCTACTCAAATTAAAGTTATTTTACCTGATAAACGCGAATTTTCCGGAATCGTTGCTGGAATTGACGAAATTCACGATGTTGCCAAAATAAAAATCACCGGAAATAATCTTCCTGTTGCCGAAATGGGCAATTCCAACGATTTAATTATCGGAGAATGGAGTATTGCTTTAGGTAATCCTTATGGTTTTTTAATGAATGATTCCAAGCCCAGTGTTTCCGTAGGAGTGATTTCTGCTGTGAATCGTAATTTTGCTGCCCGTCAAGACAGGCGTGAATATAAATCTATGATTCAAACGGACGCTGCTATCAATCCTGGAAACAGTGGTGGTCCCCTTGTTAATATCAATGGAGAAGTAGTTGGTATTAATACCTTTATCTTTTCCGAAAATGGAGGCAATATCGGTATCGGCTTTGCTATTCCTATAAATTCCGTAAAGACCATTTTAGCAAAGATATGAACAGAAAATATACCTTATTTCTGCTGATATTGCTTTCCTGCGGTTTGCTTTTTGCCCAAACAGCACTCAGTTGCTATGATATTCAGTATAATCCAGAGGGGGGAGGCGATTCACCTTATTTGGATCAAATTGTTACCGTTCAAGGAATTGTAAGTGGCGTTACCTATTATTCCGGAAGCGGTTATAACAATTACGGTTTCTTCATTAGTGATCAAACAGGGGGTCCCTGGAGCGGATTATTTATCTATAATCAAACCTATCATCCTGCTTTAGGAGATTTTGTGCGCGTAACGGGAACGGTAAAAGAATATTACGGCTTAACAGAAATTTCTCAGGTATCTTCCCTTCAGGTTTTAAGCCAGGGCAATCCTCTTCCTGCCCCCACTGAAATAAATACCGGTTCTCTGGATAATTTCAGCAGTGGAGAACAATGGGAAAGCGTTTTGGTGAAGGTAGTAAATGTTACTGTAACAGTTGAACCCAATAGTTATCAGGAGTTTTATGTAGATGACGGCAGTGGGCAATGCCAGATAGATAATCAATTCTTTGGCTCTAATCACAGCTGGAATAATATTACATTAGGACAGGTCTACAGCGAAATAATCGGGATTGTGGATTATTCTTACAGCTACTATGCCATCAATCCGCGTTCGGAAACAGATATGATTTCAGGAGATAACACAGTAACTTTGGCTATTCCTCATCAATCAGTCGGTTTGCACAGTTCCGTTTCCGTTCCTATAAATGCTTATCGTATAGAGACAGCGCAGAATTATCAATCCTATTCTTTCAGCATTTCTTTCAATCCCCATATTCTGAATTATGAATCAATCAACACTGCAGGCACTTTATCCCAGGCAGGAAATGTAATTGCTTCTGCGGAAAGCGGAGTGTTATCTGTTTCTTATCAAAGCAATTCAATTTTAAACGGGCAGGGAATTCTTTTAAAACTGAATTTTTACGCTGCCAATACAGGAACGACTGCGCTAACTTTTTCGGATGTAATATTCGGAGCCGATGTAATTCAAAGCTGTATCAATGGAAGTGTAACTGTAAATAGCAGTTATAATTCACCTGGCGATACTTTAACCGTTATCCAGCGTCCTCTTCTCAATATTCCGGAAATAGTTGTTCCCGGAGAAACATTAAAAATAACCTGTTTAGCCCCTCAAAATACAAGCAACTGGAATGCTTGGCTGAGACATAACAATAAACGCCTGAATTTACCGGTTACAAACAGCCAATGGTTAACTTTACCAAACCGTTGGGAACTTACAACAACGGTTCCTTCTGTTCCTGTTTATGAATTATACGATTTGGAGGTCTCTGCCAGTGGAGGTATAAGCGATATTACAGCTAATGCTGTTCAGGTTATTCCCAGCCGAAAAAACAATTACTATTTTGTCCATATAACAGATTCGCATATGCCCAATCGTCTGTATTATCCTAATGCAGGTTTTGATGCTGATTCTACTGCCGTAGAAGATTTTAGAGCCGTGATGGACGACATTAATATTATTCATCCCGAGTTTGTTCTTTTTACCGGCGATTTAATTAACGAAGGAGAGCTGGAGGGCTTTGCCAATCAATATTGGTTTGGCTGGACGCAAAAATTGCTCACCGAATTTGAAGTTCCGGTTTATGTTACTGCCGGAAATCATGATATTGGCGGTTGGAATCAAACCCCTCCACCTGCAGGAAGTGCCCGAAAAAACTGGTGGAAATATTTTGGTTGGAGCTGGCTAAATAATGAAGACCTGAGCTTTCCCTATCATACACAGGATTACTTTTTTACCTATAATAATACTGTTTTTATAGGGTTAGAGAGCTATGACAATTATGATTACTGGCGGCCAACTATTTATGGCGAAACAAGCTATACTGATCAGCAAATTGCCTGGCTGAATAATACCCTTTCTCTTTTTCCGAATTACAAAAAGGTTCTTTTCCACCATTACGATTTTAAGGAACAGCTTGTTCTTTCCTCGTTGGGAATAGATCTGTCTCTTTGGGGTCATATTCATTCCAATAACGGTTCAATTTATACTTATCCCTATAATTTAGCTACGCGTAGCGTTTGTGATGGCAACCGTGCTTATCGGGTTATCAGAGTTAATAATGAGCAATTGACTCCTTATGCCACAATTTATGCCGGAGCAACAGGCAATAACCTTTCTGTTCAATTTTATCCTTCCAATTATGGAGTTGCGGATAGTGTGAAGGCAATTATTATCAATAATCAGCCCCTTGCTTTTGAAAATGCTCAGCTGAAATTTATTATGCCTCAACGAGATACGGGTTATAATGTTTCAGGAGGAACTCTTACCCAGGTAGATAAGAGTGGCAATTATAATATCTGTTATGTGCGTGTTTCCCTTTCTGCCAATAGCATTTCCACTGTTACCGTAACAGAAAACGGAGTGGAAATATCCGACCCTGTTCAAGTTCCTGTTGTATTCACAATAAAATCCGTTTATCCTAATCCTTTGGTAAAGCAGGGAAATCTGCAAGTTATTAGCGATAAGACATTTCCGGAGCTTCACCTGCAGCTTTTTAACCTGAGAGGGCAACTGATTTATCAGGAATGCCTAAAAGGAATTTCTCAAGGTGAAAGTCATCTTTCTTTTACCTTACCCGATTCCTTAGCCAGCGGAATTTACTTTCTGCGTTTTCGGGAAGATAAAACCCAAATTCACAAAATCCTCATTTTGCAAAGGTAATATCTTATGCCTGAGAAAAGACCCCAAACCTCAAAACTCCTCTATCTCCCGTGGATTATCAAGCACCTTTCCTATTACTTAAAACTGAATACTCACATCTTGAAAAAAGGTGTTCCCTTAAAGGAAATACTGATTCTGAAATATCCTTTCTGGTTCAAAGATGCCAAAAATCCTCCTCTGCTTTCCGTAGATATTACCGATGCCTGCAATTTACGCTGCATTTATTGTAATAATCCCTTTTTCCCTTATCCGAGAACAATGATGAATCAGGATGTTTTTAAGGCCTTAATTGAGCGCCTGAAACGCCATCCTGTAAGCAGAATCAGAATCAGTGGAGGTGAGCCAACCCTGCATCCTCAATTTGATACAATGCTGAAAGAAATGTCCTATTACTGTAAATATTTATCTATCATCACCAATGGGCAATGGCAAAATCCTGAAGTGAATGAACAACTCCTTAATTGCGGACTTAGCTTTATTGAACTTTCTATGGATGCCGGCGGAAAAGAAATCTACGAAAAAAGTCGTCCTGGTGCCGATTACGACCTTTTCTTCCAAAACCTGAAACAGCTTTATAAACTGAGAAATCAAAATAAAGTTGACCTCATCATCCGCATTCGGTTAATGGTGCGTCCTTCAACTATGGATAAAGAAAAGGAAGATAGCCGTTTTTTACGCCAATTCTGCGATTGTGTTTTACCGCAACATATTTTACAGCATCCCGAAACACCTTCCCAAGAAGATGTTTTTATCCAAAATTCTATCCTGCAAAATTCACTTCCTGTTTGCACTGTTCCCTATAGAGACCTCCAAATAAGACCTGATGGTTTGGTTCCTCTTTGTCCAGCAAAAGGTTGCGCTATCAATCCTGAAGACCGTATTTTTATTGGAGACATTCAAAAAGATGAAATTCTTGATCTCTGGAATGCACCTTTGCTAAAACAAATGCGGGATGCGCATCGCAACAGAAAGGGAGAAATATTAAAGCTTTGTAGGAATTGCCATTATAGCTGAAAAGAGGGTTGAGAAGGTTTGAAGGTTTAGAGGGTTTTGAAAATTAAGGATACAGATAGGTTGTCATCTTCATCAATCCTTCTTAAAAAAGGTTGATTCCTTGAAAAGCAAAGAGCGAAATAAATGCTTTAGAAGGTTAGGTAAACCACTCCCAAAAATTATGCTTCAGAATTTATACTTAAAAGAAAGACCGTTTATTTCGGGTTGTGCATTCAGCATCAGACGAGGTGTATTTTTCAGGACTAATCTTGCTGTTACATAACCGATAACGGCACCGGCAAAAACATCGCTGCTCCAATGCTGATCATCATTCAAACGCGAAAGGGAAGTTAAAGTGGCAATTGTATAAACAGTTGGAGGCACCCAGCGGGAATTTTTGTATTGTTCTGCCAAAACAGGTGCCAAACTCCAAACCAAAGTTGTATGTCCCGAAGGAAAACTATCCCGGGAAAAAGAAATTCCGTTGCCGTTCCAAAATTCTTTTCCTTCTTCTTTACAGGGTTTTTGCCTTTGGGAAGCCAGCTTCAAAGTTTGGGTAACCGCTAAAGAGAGGAGTGAACTTTTCAGGCATAGCAGAGAGGTATCTATTGTCTTTTCATCTTTAGTTAAATATCCTCCCAAGGCAGTTAACGCCATTACCGGAAACATAATTTTTACTTCTCCGAATTGTTTGGCAACCGTAAAAATATCATCTGTAACTTCATTTCTGTTCCGTTGAAAGCAATCCCGCAAATCATCATCCAGAAAATATAAACAACCTCCGGTAAAAACTATTGCACTTGCTTGCAACCAATTATCCTTTTGCCAACTAAAAGGTGCCGTAGCTCCGGCATAAATTGTTTCAGGATAGGATAACAAATAATCTTGCAAAAAGTTATCTTCCTCTGCAGAAAATAACGGAACCGCCATTAGCACCAAGACCACAGCAAAACAGAAAAGATAAAATTTACTCATTTATCTATCTTCTAAAATTGGGGACAACTGTCAAGATTAAACACAATAATGTTCATAGATTGATTGTTTTCAGCCACCGAAAACACCGAACAGAACATATCTGAATTATTATCCCTTATCTTGAAAAAAAGTTCCAGAGGAACGACAGATATTAACAACGGGTTTTAACCCGGTGAAGAAGAGTCCAGAATATTCATTTCTTCATCTTCCGAGAATGAGTTCCGTAGGAATGACAGATACTAACAACGGGTTTTAACCCGGTGATAAGTTATATCAATTCTTTTCATTAGCTTATTTTCCAGTTTCTGGGACAAATAATTTTTAGGGAAGCAATCTTTCCTTAGAGCATTGCCTTAGCATTACGGACTCATTGCTAATCCCATCCGTAATGGGTAAGCAATGGGTAAGCAATGCTATTAGGGAAGAGGTCTTTTTTATTAACAAAATAATAAGCTATCTGTATATCGCAGGAAGAGATAGATATATTGTTCAGCTAATGCTTTAATTTATATATTAGTAACCTAATTATGGCAAATGTAAAAAATAGGGTGACAAATTTCTATTTGCCATAGATTATTTAATTTTTTTATCCATAAACCATAAATAATGGAATATATTCCGTAGGACTGGCAGAAAAATAACAACGCGTTTTGAACCTGGCACAGAGATTTTCAATATCATTTCTGTAATGAAAAGTCCTTTATCTTTCCTACGAAAGCAGAAATTTAGAAAAATAAGAAAAAAGGTTATATTGATATTGCACCGGGTTAAAACCCGTTGTTAGTATCTGTCGTTCCTACGGAACTCATTCTTAACAAAAGAGATAAGATGTTTCATTTTCACTTATCACCGGGTTAAAACCCGTTGTTAGTATCTGTCGTTCCTACGGAACTCATTCTTAACAAAAGAGATAAGATGTTTCATTTTGAACTTATCACCGGGTTAAAACCCGTTGTTAGTATCTGTCGTTCCTACGGAACTCATTCTTAACAAAAGAGATAAGATGTTTCATTTTGCACTTATCACCGGGTTAAAACCCGTTGTTAGTATCTGTCGTTCCTACGGAACTCATTCTTAAAAAAAGAGATAGGATGTTGTCATTCTCACTTTTCACCGGGTTAAAACCCGTTGTTAATATCTGTCGTTCCTACGGAACTCATTCTTAAAAAAAGAGATAGGATGTTGTCATTTTCACTTTTCACCGGGTTAAAACCCGTTGTTATTATCTGTCGTTCCTACGGAACTCATTCTTAACAAAAGAGAGAAAGATGTTTCATTTTGCACTTTACACCGGGTTAAAACCCGTTGTTAGTATCTGTCGTTCCTACGGAACTCATTCTTAAAAAAAGAGATAGGATGTTGTCATTTTCACTTTTCACCGGGTTAAAAC
>ERZ1026792.1174-NODE-1174-length-17390-cov-10.452065_pt1 | contig 17390 bp, 28 predicted proteins | sample MGYA00520884_ERZ1026792 | MGnify/ENA primary metagenome ERZ1026792 (study PRJEB33270, sample SAMEA104284473) | anaerobic digester metagenome | biome: Anaerobic digester microbiome; feature: mesophilic sludge digester; material: Anaerobic digester biomass... | reverse complement strand
CCATCATATCGATTGCCGTCAGCGGCCGGAGCCGAACCCTCAGCACCGGCGGATCGATGATGTCGGTCGCCAGGTGAAGCTCCATCCACCCCGTCAACGGTTCCAGCTTTTTGATTTCGCTCATGCCAAGTAGTCCGTTTCTTGTTTGTTTATAATCTCGATGTAGGGGCGGGCGGCGTCCATGCCCGTCGGTATCGAGGCCGCCTGTTCAGCGACGAGTTCCAACCCGTGCTTAATAATTTTATCGAGGGACGGATCGGCGTCGGTAATAACCAAACGTGGGAAATAAATCGTGAGGCTGTAATAGAACCCCGTTCCCGCCTCAAGCGGACTCGTAAATTGCACGGCTGCTTTTTGCGGAGTCCCGGCCGCGTGCTTTGCCAAGAAGCCGGCATTCGCGGTCGCAAATCGGGGAAACTGCAATTTGAGCGAGACCGCCGGAAAATCGTTCTCCTCCGGTTTGATGATGGAGGCGCTTCCGGCCGCGTGTTCGCCATCGACCGACCGCTTGATGGCGACGTCGAATCCGGTAGTCACAAGCGGTGTTGTGGTCAGCACATCAACCGCCTCGTCAGCCCCGTTCAGGTAAAATGCCCCCTCCTTGAAAATCATGGGGACGAAGGCCGCCGGCGTCAGGGCGTCCATTTGCGCGGCGGCGTTGACGGCAGAGTCGTCCTTGCAGACATCACCCCGGCCCTTCGCGTCGAACGTGATGACGCCGTTTTCGACCTTGATCGAAAACTCCGTCGGAACGACGCTCGGAACCTCATAGATTTTACCGGGGAGTTCCGCGGCGAACGTGTAGAAGCCGGCGCCGTAATCGGCCCATGTGAGCACGTGCTTAAAGGCGGTCGTCGCTCCTTGTTGCGTCGGCGCTCCAGCCGTACCCATCAGCAGTGCCAGATGTCGACCCAACGCCCCGAGCTCGTAGCTGAGGTCTCCGCTGATTCCGAGGTCGACCGGCTCAAAATCTGTGAACACGCCCGCCGGCCGGAACGGAGAATCGGCGTGATCGCCGGGGACGTATTTCCGTTTGGATTTCAGCCCCGAGATTTTTTTGAATAAAATCTCGTCGCTCGCGCCAAGCGCAACGGCGGTTCCCCAGGTCGTCGCTTTTTTCAGTCCGGCGGCCTTGTTGCTTAATTGAGGTCCGGTAGGTGTTGCCATAATAGTTACCTCTCCTTTTCGTCGTCGATCACCGCCGCCGCCCCGGACGAAATCCAGGTCGAAAGCACCTCAGCGTCGACGCGATTGATGTCATAAATTTTTCCTTGTTCGAGGAGCAGTTGCCCCGCCGACCAAAACCCGGTGATTCCGGTCCAGCGGAACCGCTGCGGCTTCCGCTTCCCTTCTCCGAGAGCGGGTGACGGGCAGGCCGTCTGCGTCTGCGTTAACGTGTTAGTAGCCTTTGCCATCCTTACCTCCCCGCCCGAATCAAACATATCCGAGCGTGTCGTTGTAGTGGATTTCCACGCGGACATCGAAAAATCCGAGTCCGCCCTCTATCGCCATATAGCCGTCGTCTGTTTCCGGCGGCTCCGGGATCGACAGGAGAAACGCACCTAGGGACGGGAGAGCGACCGGCAACGGTGACTCCATCTCCCGAGCCAGGGCAATGCGGATATCCTGCCAACACCGGAGGATTCGCGCCGTCGTGTCGGCATCGTCTTTAACGAAACCCTTGATCGAAAGATAAAATGTCTCATCGACGTTATTCCGGGAATTGGATTCCCGTGTTCCGCCGGAGCCGATCGTGACCATGTACAGCGGGAACGCGCCCTGATATTCGCGCCAATGGACGAATCGCCCCATCACTTTAGCGGGGGTGTACCAGTAGTCAGCACCGGCGGTAATGGACGCGAGCACAGTTACGATCCGATCCCGGATGGCAAGCTCGGTTGGTGTTGTCGGCGAACCCATTGCGATTATCCCCCGTTGCCGCCTTGTCCCGTCGCCATGACCTCGGCCTGCATGAATAAATAGTCAGGCTCCAGGAGTCGATCTAAATCCTCACGCTGTCTCCTCATCGGACCGCTGAACCAATACGTCGGCGGAAGCGTTACCTCATCCTTCAACACAAACAACGGTTTCAGCTTGCCCCGCTTTCCCACTCGCTGGCAGTACAGCACGTTCCCGGCGGCGGACTCGACGAAAAACCCATCCGGGAAATTCGCGATTATCCCCTTCGTATCTCCCAAGGGAATCGTCAGCCGTTTGTCCTTTTTCCGGATCGTTCCGCCCTCGTCCTGGATGCGAGCGTAAATCACGTTTTTAGCCGGACCGACGCCGGTCCCAACAGCCACATGCAAATCCTCTCCCGCCAGCCTCGTTTCCATAGCAATGTTTTTGGACAGGTTCGCCGAATGACGGCCCTTGCCGCTGCGTTGGAGTGAGGCTGCCGATCTTTTTAAAATTTCGACCGACTCCGCCGCCCATCGCGTCGCAATTTTTCGCGCCGCCCTCGGAATGTTTTTCACGATTTCCGTTTTCTTCAGCGCGAGCGTGATGTCTCGCTCAAACTTCAGGCTGTCCATTACTCACACCCTGACATCGCGATACCGATCAAGCACCGCCCGAACCTGCTCCAAAAATGCTCCGGTCTCCCGGCGCGTGATGCTGCCGTCGGAAAATGACCGCGATATTTCGCCCCAGGATTTTGTCCGATACTCCTGATAATCGGCGGCGATTTGTGCGAGCGCCGCATATTTCAGGTCCTTCGGAATTCCGGCCAATGGCCAGCCGGCCTTATACGAGGACAAGACTATGTTTTTTCGCCCCCGCGCCCACCGCCCCCCGCCCAGCCTCACCAGTGCGCCCCGGTCAGAATAGAGACGGTATTCTCCCTCCGTCAGCACCGCTCCGTTCTCCGTGACCGCCTCAATTGTCACGAGGGGATATCTGGGGAGCAACAGCGTGTCACGTCCATTGCCGTCCAGATATGCCGTTGTCTCCGTCAGCTCCAGCAGCCGCCGGCCAACGTGCGAATTAAACCGCGCCGAAACGCCGTCAATCATCATTTCGAGAATCGGATCATCGGCCGTGTCCGTGCTCTCTTTGCCAACCATTGCCCGGACATCAGCCAGGGTCACCAGCGCAATCGTCGTGTCTGTTGCCATTACCGCTTCGCCTTCCGGAAGTGACGCCGTCCGGGAGCAGCCCGTTCCTCCCCCACTATCGAGGTTTTGTTTTCGGGAGCGCCGATCAGGTTGGCCTTTGCCGCCGCCGGCAATGACGCCCGGCCCTCCGTTAACAGTACTGCCGCGATCCGCTCCGGCAACTCCGCCTCCTGACCAGCGCGGAAATCAATCGGGTGGACGCCATCAACGTAGATCGTCTCGGGGCCGTTGAATCTAATAATCACATTGACCTCCTGCGGGGGATCATGCCGGATGACCTCCCGGGATTGAGAGACGGACGGGCGGCCGGATAACCTCCGAACCGCCCGCCCGCTGGAAAGCATTACAGTAGGTTGTCCCTACGCAACCGGAGCGTGCCGGGGAAAGCCCTTGATGACGACCGCCGAAATCGGCGCGCCATTGGTATGCGTACCCGTGTAGGTCACGAGAATTCGGACGTACCGCTTGGATCCCAGATATCCGCGAGTGACGATGATCTCGTCCTCGGTCGCGTCGTCGATGATGACGTCGTTGGCTCCGCCCAACAGATCGGCGGCCGCAACATTCGCGAAATCTGCAGAGGTCGTCGTGTCCGACTCTTGGAACGACACTGTCACGTAGACGGACCCGCTCAGGGTGTCGCCGCTCTGGCCGACATGCGCGGCCATCAACGCCCCCTCGAATCCCTGAAGATCCACGGCCGCCCCGGTCTGTGTGGTTTTTCCCAGGACCGGGTCGATGGTTTTGACGACCAAAAGATCGTGATAAATATCTTTCATGGCCTTACTCCTTACGCCTTGAGCGTATAGATTTTGATAGCTTCGGGGAGAACGACCTGGCCGCCAACCCGCTTCCGGGCGCTCACCTCGATCATGCCCAGCGATTTGGAGGAGTACGGGTCAACGAGGATCTCAGTCGCCAGTCGATCGACGATCAGATACCCGGCGCGGAAATCGCCGAACGCAACCGCCTTGGCGCTCTTGCCCTCAGCCGGCATGTCGGGGCATTCGATGTAGGGGCGACCCAACACGTTCGGGGTTCCCTGGTTCTGGAGGCCGGGCTTCCACAGGTAGTCGCCGGTCACCGTATTTTTGAGCAGCGAGATAGCCAGGGTTGAGGAGCGTTTCCACAGCCAGGTTGCCTGACCGGCGTACCGCTCCGCCAGGGAGTAATAGGTGCGAACCAGATCATCGGCCAGGATCACGCCCGAGGTCGTCGTGCCCGTGAATCCGCCGATACTGGGGTTGGTCAAGAGGCCCTCGGGTTTGTTGACGGCGTCGCCGGTGACGAACGCCGTACCCTCAAGCACACCGAACCGTTCGCCGAATTCCTCCGCCAAAAATCCCTGAAGATCGAACTCGACATCCTCAAGGTCTTGCCGGGAAACCTTGGCCAACGCGTACATCTCGTGCGTCGGAACGTTTTCCATTCCGACTTTGGGATTGGTTGTTTCCGACCGGGTCCCAATTTCCGACACCCAGGCGGCCGAAGCGCTGGCCGTTTTTTTCGGGATCTGGATCGACCGACGGCTGGTCGTCCGAACCTTGGCAACGCTGCGGATCGGAGAATACAGGACATCGAATTTGATGATGTCGTTGACGAACTCCGCCGGGGCCAGGTATCCCCCGGTCGTCGCATCTCCAACGGTCATCGCTTTCTTTTCGAGCTCGTCGAGCGGCCGCCCCAGTAGGGACTTCCGGAGGCCAGAGAAAAACGCCTTCGTTTCGGATTTGGGGTCGTTGTCCCTCATCTCCGGACGGGGGGCCTTGAGTTCAGCAACGGCCCGGTTGATCTCATCCAACCGGTCATTGAATTTCCGCTCGTACTCGTCCAGATCGGGCTTCCCGATTTTGCCCTTCATCAGCTCTTCGTTTTTGGCCTGATAGTCGCTGATGATCTTTTTTTGCTCTTCGATGAGAGCGACCAATTTTTCTTGGTCGGTCATAATTCACCTCACGCTAAATTTAGCCCGGGTCGTTTGGACCAGGGCTTGCGCGGCTTCGATCACGGGACCGAGTCCGCTATCCACGGGCGGCTCTTGTCCGGAGGGAGTGCCAGCCGGCGGCTCCGACTTCGGCAAAAGTGCCTTCAGGGATTCGATTTGATTTAAAAGTTCCTTCTTCTGCTCCTCATCCAGGGATTCGCCCCGAAGTTCATCAACGCATCCGGCCAGGGCGTCGAGCGATTTAACACCCGTTACCACCGCGCCCGGGCACGCCTGGAAATTGCAGAGCGAGATCTCGTAGAGCTCGACCTCTTTGAGCCGGCGGACATTGGCCGCTCGATCCATCGAGTCCTTGATGGTCTTGTATCCGATCGACAGTCCGTCCAGCACGTCGGCCATCGCGGCGGCGTATGCCTCCCTGGCCTTCGCATTCGCTTCGAGAAACAATTGCCCCTCAACGGCGAGGCCGTGTTCGTCCTCCGCCGCCGTGACATATCCGATCGGGGGACCGTAAGCGTCATGACTCCAGAGCAGCTTGACGCGTCCATTTTTTTTCTCTTTCAAGGTTTTCCGAAACGCGCCCTTTTCGACGATGTCACCCTGCGAGTCGACGACGTTCCAGATCGAGGCGTACCCTCGGAATGCGCCGGCCTCGGTCAAGGAGTCGTTGTCCAACTTGAAGCGATAAAATTTGACGCCGTGTTTCTTTGTCATTGCCATCTCCTCAGTCCACAATCGGGTAGGTCGAGCACAGGCAGTTACAGACGTTTCCGGCTCCGCCTCGGGGATCCCCGGGATATGCCATCGCCTGGCCGCCGATGATAAAATCACCGCCAACCGGAACCTCTTGTCCGTCGGCTTCGATATGGTCGTCCCGTGAATCGGGGACAAACGAACACAGCCAGCCTTGACGGGTTACGAATTCAGTTTCTTTGTATCCTTCGACTTGTGCCCAGTTTTCGACCTTGGTCGATTCGGTCCTGGCAATTTGTCGACACCGCCATTGAGCGAATGTGTTCAATCGCTCGATCAATTTTTGCGTCAACTGCTCGGTCGTCCAGTCCGCAAACTCCGCCATAGCCAACGTGTCCCGGATCAAAGCCATTGTCGTTTCGGCGATTTGAGTTCCGGAGCGGAGGATGATTTCGTCCAGATACGCCCGCGCCTCTGGTGTCAGGTCGAACAGATCAACCTTCTCCTCGATTTCCGGGAACTCGCCCTTGGCGGCTCGCATGCCGGCGGCCCCAGCTTGACGGGCGGCGTTATACGCCCAAGGCCGAAGCGCGGAGAGAAACTCCTTCGCCTCAGCATCGACGTTGACCGTCCGTGTTTTTGCGACGCGGGCCGATTGATCCGTGAGGTAGGAGCGGACGATGGAGACCAACGAGCGCTCTTTTGATTCGACCCGGCGGACGAAATTATGCCAGAGCGCCTCCCGTCGATCTGCGGCGGCCCAGGATTTCCGGGCCACGGGCCCGGTCCCGGCCTTGTCGTCGTCCGCTTGAGACGATGCGGGCGATTCTTGCGAGACCAGCGCACTTTGACCCGCCGTGACCATCTCCAGCGGAAGCGTAGCGTAAGAGACGAGGATCGCCTCCCCGCCGGCGGCCTTGCCGACCGGGGCGAGACCAACGCCCTTACGCTTTTCGTCGATCTTCATAAACTCAGCCGCGTTTATATAAGCGAATTTCTTTTCCCGGTCCTCTTGGAGCGCCTCGATCTGATTTCGATCCACCGACAACCACAGGTTGTCTCCAAACATCGGACATAACCAGGTGTTCAGGTCGTCGACAAACTCGTCCATCAGCGGGAGTACAGTCTCTGTATAGAGGGACCGCCGCGCCTCCTGGAAATTGGAGTACGTTTTGTTTGCGGAGTCGCCGATTAATTCCGGGGCGATGTTGAACACGGCCGCGATTTCGCGCTTGTTATGCACAATCCCCTGGATCCAATCCAGCTCCTTTGGGGATATGCTCATCTGTTGCCATGACAACCCGCCCTCAAGCAAGAGCGGCTCTCCGGCGTTCTCGTAACCCTGGTACTGCTCCTTGACGCTGGCCCTCAGCCGCTGATATTGTGCGTCTCCCAGTTGCAGCTCGGTTGCCAAAACGCCCGGCGGCCGCATGTCGTTTTGCAGCAGCCGCATGTTCCACTCGGCGGCCATGTTGGACACATCGACGCCGCGGGAGGCAACGGTCAGCGGGGAGAGCCCGTACCAGTCGTCCGTCGGATGGAATAGTTTCGAGTGCAGGACAAGCCTCGGGTCCAGCTGTGTTTTCTGCCCCCTGACCTCGTACTCGTACCCGCCGACCAACACGCCCCCAGAACCAGGCACTACGCGCATTCGCTGGGGCATCGGGAGAAACAGGGCCGCCGGCGGCATGGACGACATCGGACGCACCGCTTGGACGTAGGAATTACCGTGAAGCAGCAGTTGCGAAAATCGCTTCCGCATCCATGCGCGCTGTCCCTCGTATTCGTTTGGCCGCCATAGGAGAGCCAGAAGCGGATGGTCGTCAATCTCTTTGTCCGCGCCGTCGGTAAGCCGGAATTGAATCCCCGCCGCCGCGGCCGCGATTTTTGTCACACACGCGTAGACGGCCATGCACTTCTCGTAGCCCTCTTTCGCAAGCGTCTGAAAATCCTGAGACGACCAGACCGCCCGCTTCCCGAGTCCGACAAGAATTGCTTGGACCAGCGGATCACGGACGGCCGAGGCGCGGGCCTTCGTGGCCGGCGGCAGGTCTCCGAACATAAGGAATCGGGCCCGCTGGATTATATTCACGCAAGGCTCCTTATGCGGGGTTCCGCAAGGTGACGGAGAATCCACCACGCCAGGGCAAGGGCAATGACACAGTCGTCGTGATAGCCCTCGGGAGCGCTATAGGACACCGTCCCGCTTCGGTTCATCGTGTACTCGTAGATGTCGAGTTCGTTTCGCTGAGTCGGATCATTTAGGATTTTGATTTCCTGTTTTTCGAACGCGAGCATCAGGGCCTCAATCAGTTGGCCCTTGGACTCGTTGGTAAATTTGTATCCCGTCACCGCCAACCCGGCGCGGCGGAGGTCGTCAAATATCGGGTCACCGATCCCCGTGGAATCCAATAGCAACCGGGCCCCGTATCGATTGACTGCCGCGATAATGCGGCTCTTTTGGACCGCCCAATCCAGCAGGTTGAACCGGTCTAGGAACACCTGACGGCCGACGGGATCAAGAATCGTCAGGACAGTAAAATCGGTAAGCCGCGCTAGGTCCAGGCCGGCAACATAGTCGACGCCCTTGATTGGCCCCGCGGGCTCCGATCCGACACAGGCCGCGATGTTCCGGAATACGCCGGCCGAATTGTCCAGGAACTCGGCCAGGTATTCCTGCGCATACACGTCCGCCGGAAGCGATTCGCGGGCGTGTTGGAGGTCCTCCGGGCGGATGAGCGGATTGTCAGAGCTGGGGAATTTCCACGACTTGAACTCCGTTTGCAGCGGGTCCTGTCCCCGCGTCCATAGCTCGTAGAACCAGTTTTTTCCCTTGGGCGTGGATCCGAACAGCACGGATCCGTGAGTGTCGGAGACGGCCGGGCGGATCACCTCCTCCCAGACCTCGCGTCGCATCCGGGCCGCCTCGTCCAGGACGACGCGCTTCAGGCCAGAGCCCCGGAGCGTGTCCGGGTTGTCGGCCGATTTGAAATGCTCGACACCGCCGGACTTATAGGCGATTCGGAGTTCGGAGATTGAGACGTCGCTAAAAATGGCATCGGCTCCGCCCCGCTTGGCCGCCGAAATCTTGTCTCGGAAAACCGCCTTGGCCTGTGTGTAGATCGGGGACAGCCACCAGTTTTCCCCTCCGTGATTTATGGCCCCTTCGGACAGCCAGTTCGATTCCGTAATTGTTTTCCCCCAGCGTCGGCCGCAATTCATGATTTTGAACCTTGCGGGATGGCAGAGCACGGAACGCTGATCCGGCCGGGGGACGAAACCTTCAACGCGAATCTCATCAGGCATGGCCGTTCCCGTTTCCGTAGGCGAATCGAAGAATGGCCTCCACGCGGCCGCTATGCTCCTGCTGCTGTTTGTCTCGCCAGAGGTCGGGCCGCCGGTTCTTGAGCCAGAAGATAATCGCTGTGATGTTGGGCGGGACTTCGACCTTTTGGCCGTTTTTATCGACGTATTCGTATCCAGTCGCCGAGCGATAAAGGCTCTGCGTGACTTTCGCGTCTGCCTTGGTTTTGCCCCTTTTTATGGACTGCAAAAATTCGGGGTCCTTTTTCCAGTAATTGAGCGTCCGCTCGGAAATTCCGAGAATAACGGCGATCTCGGAATCGATGAGTCCGAGGCTGGCAATGGCCTCGATTTTTTCGGAGTCGGCCGGGGGCTTGGCCGGCCGGCCACGGCGTTTTCCAACTTTGACTTTCAAGGGTCCACTCCCTCAACGACATCGGCCGGAAAATCCCGTTTAATATCCTTAGGATTCTTGCCTTTGTAGAACACCAGCACGTTCTGATGGACTTTTCCGACTTTGCGGTATTGGCCGAACGGCTTCCCCACTCTGATAGGAGCGGCACCGACGACATTGACTAGGATAATCTCATTGTAAAGGCTTAAGCCGGCAGCCCGGAAGGCGTTGACTGTCTCTCCGATGAAATTCCGGTAGAGCCCGGTTTTGTCTCGGATGTCGCCCACAACAAAGCAGGCAAAGCGATTTTCCTTAAGCATCCCACAGGACTTCCGGACGATCTCGCCATACTGCCGGCAGAACTCTTCCCAGTTAAGAGAGGAGAGGTCCTCTACGTCGTCGGAGTACCTCTCGAGGTCGAAGTAGGGCGGGCAAGAAAACACGAAATCATATTCGCCCGGGGCCTTCTTGTCGATTTGGAGAGAATTGCCGACGATCCACCGCGGCGCATGAGCGACGATGAGTCTCGAACTATCACCGGCGAAATCATGGCCCCGGGTTTCTGGGAGGAGGATCTTTTCAGCCTGGCGCCTGTTTGCCTCGACTTGGGCTTTTCTGATGTCAACGCCGGTGTATCTGAGCCCGAGAGAAGAGGCGACAATCCCGCGTACTGAACCACCGGAGAAGGGATCGAGGACGGACCCTCCGCGGGGACAGAACCACCGACACACAATCTCACAGAGGACTGGATCAAAGACCGAAAGGATTCCTCCCCCTTCGGTACAATGAAGCATCGAGTCCTCGGGCAGGAGGTCCGGGAGGTATTTCTTGGCGAACTCCTCGTGAGTAAGTTCCCGGCCGAGCCGCTTCTCGGCCTTCTTCTTCATCGAGTAATAGCGGGGGACCGAACCCGAAAGCGCTCCTGTGGCTTTCGTACCCTCTCGAGATTCGTAACTCTCGATTCCGAGACTGGTCCACGCCTTCTTTCGGTCCTGCCAGTAACCCTGGCGGGTATCGAATACAGAGAGCGGCGGGATGATGAAGCGTTCGGCAAGCGAGGCCGTGACCTGGTCTTCGGAGCCGTCCAAGTTGGGAGCGAAACGCTCCAGAAGCGAGCGGAGATCCAGGGGTTCTCCTATGTCGACCTTAAAATCGGAGACGTTGATGTCTTCCAGATGGGGAAGAACGAGCTCCGCCAGGCGCTCCTCCTCATAGAAGCCGGCCCGATCGTTATCAGAAAGCGCAATCTTGACTTTGTCGGCCTCAGTCTTGGGTTTGACCAACGAGACATCCACCTCCGTGACGCCGAGAGACTTGAGGGCCCGGATCCGCATGTTGCCGCCAAGGACGACATATTGCTCGCCGTCCTTATAGGCTACGAGCGGCTTGTAGACGCCGAGCGTTAGGATTTGTTTTTTCAGGCGCTCGAAATCCGCCGTTTTTATCCCGCGCGGGTTCTTGTCCCAGGGAACGACTTGGGAGACGGGGACCCGCTTGATGATCAGGGGACGGGAGACATCGGGAAGTTTCGACACGGTTACTTGATCACCTTGAGTATGATGGCCGTAATGACGGGGACGGCGCCGCCTAGGAACCCCAGGACCGCGGAGGTCATGGCGACCTTGATTCTGTTCTCTGTGACCTGTTCTAAGATTTTGTCAAGCTTGTCATTCATGGCCTGTTGGCATTCCCAGAGCCGGTCGAGCTCACGTTTCACGTCGTCGTCCATGTCACTTCCCCTGGGTCACGAGTTGAAAAACGAGTACGGCGGCGATACCAACGACCGCGCCGGCAACGAATGATTTGGTCTGTCGACCGGCAATGGATCGGGCTAGGTGCGTATATGCGAGCCGGTCAGCGTCCCATGCGGCTAGAGCTCGATCCAGGGCTCCCCGCGTGATGGTCAGCCGGGAGGCGATGGCGGCCGTCTCTCGCTCCGACGCGTCAACAGCGAGCCGGAGGTTGGAGGAGACGACCGTCTCCGCCTGATACCGGGCCTGCCAGGCCTCGCCGGTCAGCAGATGGTTGAGCACCGCTTCGGCTCCGGCGCGGGTGCAGATGTAGAGCCCCCCTGCGTTCGGGACAATCGAGCCCGTCCCGATGCGCTGATTAATGTGACCGGACAGGTCATCGGGCGACAGGGAGGCGGTCAGCGCCTGTAATTGTTGGAGGTCTGATTGGATGACGGCGTGTTTTTTTTCAGCGACAGCGGCGGCTTCGAGCGCGTGTTTTTTTTCGGCTTCGGCGGCGGCCTGCTGTTTTCTGAGAGCGGTCAGCTCCGCATCTGATCGGACGCGGTAGGACTGATATTCCCGGGTCAGGGCATCGGCAGCTCCGCGCCATCGGAGGGCGGACCGTCGCTCCGCTTGACCGTAGAGGATCAACCCCGTGACGACAACGGCCAACGCGGCGGCCGCGATGACCAGGGCGGATTTGAGTTTGGCGCTCATCGGGGCCGGTACTCCAGATGGACGATGTCACGTTTTCCGTTCGGCATGGTCCAGTTACCGCCCCAGACGTTCCGGGGATCAAGCGTCAGCCAGAGTGAGCCCATGATGTCATAGGCGGGATCGTTGAGCGGGAGGGTTGCGCCGTCACGTTCGAGGACGGCGTCCAGCGCCCGGCCGTCCTGGTGGGATGACCGGCGTTTGGTCCCGTCGCAGTTGGTCAGGCCCTGATCGAATAGGGCCTTTTGCTGTTCGGCCGAGCGGAGGAACGATGTCGGCCGGAGAATGAGGCCGTGGATTCGCTTGAGCTGCTCGGTGAGCTGGCAGAACAGCGCCCAGGCCCGGGCGCGGGGGGAAAGTTGCGGGGAAGCGCTCATGCAAACGCCTCCCCGCGGGAAGGAGAGAAGAAGGAGGAACCGCTCACGCTGTCATTATAGGGCTATGATTTTGCGCGATTTTGCCTGAATGGGAGATTTGACCCATTCGCGGGCCCTGAATGGGTCCAAAACACCGAAAATGCGGGGGTCAAAACCCCTTGACAAGATCACAAGGTTGTGATTGAAAACGTCCGCGCCCTGGATTCGAGCGCCCAGATTTCTCGGGTGCAGCTCGGCGGAACTGGATATTTGCGACACGCGGAAAGATCCGGTGCTGTAGTCTCTCCGATTACCACGCGGACGAAACGAGCCTCCGCGGAACGGACGCCGATCAAGGCGAACGGCCCCCCGTGAGTTTCGATCACGCTGTACCCCGCCCGCGATAAATTTTCAAGGGCCATGCGGCGGGCGCGAGCAGCTCGTTTTTTGATGGCGGGGTCACTCATCGGCGCTTAGTCCCCCAGGCCGCATCCGATAGAGCGGCCGCGTCGTTCTGCCCCGCGGGTGGTCTCGATTTGATCGCAGCGCGATAGGTGGGTCGACCGCGATCGGCAATCCTGGGAGCAATATCTGACGTAGGGATTCGTGGAGCGGAACCGGCGTCCGCAATACCGGCAGGCAAAATCGTAGACCTTGCCGCGCCCGGCGTCGATGTCGGCCCGCTCGCGGCGGCGGCGCTCTGCTGTGGGGGAGTAGTTCGGATAATAATATTTTTTGGGGCGGGGGGCGTCCGTCATTTTGCGTCTCCTTCCGGGGGCGGGGCCGTCTGTTCCCGACCCCGCCCCCGTGCTGTCATCCTTCGTTCGCTTCCCGTGGAGAGGCCCGGTCGTTACGCGGGCCTCTTCGGGACCGTCAAGTGATACAATCCCGTGCTTTCTCCGAACACGATCAGGCCGTACAGGACCAGGGCCGCAACCGTGAACACGTGAAGCGTGACGAGAATGTACGCCGTGGCTCCGAGCGAGAGAACGGCGGCCAGGAGCATGGCTTGCCAGCCGCCCTCGATCTTGAGCCATTTCTTGACGGCCTGGACGATGGCCGTGACGACCCCGCCGCTGATAACGGCCAGGATCGCGGAGAGAACATTTTGATCTACCGTCATGGGCAGACCTCCTATGATTTATTGGTCTCCCGGTTTCCCGGTGAGATTGCGGTTCTCTCTTTCGTGTATCCGTAGTAGGCGATCAGCAGCGCGTCAGCCGTCGCGTGCGTAACCTTCACGCCGGGGAACAGCCGTTGCGCCGCCCCCTTGCTCACGTTCTTGTCGCCGCGCGTTAAACAGCCCAACGCCTTCTGCCACGCTTGCGGGGTGACCTCGATTGTCCGAACCTTACCGACAACGAGCCCACGCAAGAGGCCGTATATCCAGCCGAACTTGAACGACGAGGCGACCCCCTGCTTCGGCATGGAGTGAACCTTCTCGATGTAGCAGGTCGGCTGGTCGGCCAGGAACGCGTCGAGCTCTCGGATGATGTCGGCCTCGGTCATGCGGGAGAACGGCATATAAAGGCACAGCCGCCCGTCGCCGTTTATGAGTGCGGCGCCGCCCGTCCAGCCGGGGTCTATGCCGAGGACAAGGCCGCTCATGCGCCCGCCTCGACGAGCGTCATCTGCTCGTGCTTCGCCACCGGGGCCAGCGCCGGCCACGTTGCGACGATGCGCCGGATCTTCGTGTCCACCTTCGCCGCCGGCAGCTTCGCCGCAAGATACCGCCGATACTCGTCCACGTCCTCCGGCTTGGTCGGCACGTATAGCCCGTCCGTACAGGCGCAGATTGGCAGGACGGAGTACGCCAGCCGGATGGCGCGGTCGTTCTTGCCGATGCCGTAGGGCATGAGCAGTCGTTCCAGCGCGGCGCGGGGCATGGCGTTCTGCCGGCCGCGGGCGTGGCGGGAGAGCAGCTCCATGATCTTGACGGTGATGAAGTCGTCGCTCATGACATTTTCTCCTTTGCCCGTTCGACGGCGGCAACGGCCTGTTCGAGCCACTCCGCGTCCCCGGCGTGAGCGGGGTCCGGCGACAGGATGTCCGAGGCCCGACGTGCCGCGCCGACGAGCGCAACCACCGCCGCGTCGTATTCCTGCTCGGCCTCGGATTGCCGGACGCGGACACGGAACGCGGCCTCGTCAACGCCGATGACCGCGTCGGACGTGTAGTGCGTCACGTATGCCCCCGGTTTGCTCATTTGCCGCCCACAATAGTCCCCGGCCCCCATTCCCCGTCCTCGCGCTTGTCGCCCGGCTCGACGACGACGCGGACGCGCTGTGCGTCATACCGCGTCCCCGCCGCGCCGAAATACTCGACAACGGCCCGAAGCATCCGGGCGGTCGTATGCGGCTCGGGCGACAGGTCGGCAAACTCCGGCTCCTCAAACGCGAGTTTGCTACCGGGCATTTGGACGACGTAGCCGTTCTCCGTGCGCTCGATCCCGATGTGCTGATAGTCGCTCATGTTATTTCCTCCTAGTAAGTGGACTTTTCGTCAACTTACCACGCTTGATTGCGGTCATTTTCCCCGCTCCTCTCTCGCCTTCTTGACGGCGGCTATGGCGGGGCGAATGTTCTCTGTAAATGGCCGCAACTGACGGTCTGCGTATGGCCAATAATTCGGGCCTTGTTTCATAAAATCAATCATGGCCCGCACGTTTGTCCAATCAACGGAACCGACCACCGCAATCAACTCGTCCACGGCCTTGTCGTATGAGCCGTCGTCAAACGCGGGGCAGGCATCATTGTCATGCGGATCATCAGGGAACACCGTGTCGTGTTCCTCGTCATGTCCGTTAAACAAAAATGGTAGGGGAGCAAAACATTCGCCCCATTCCCTTCCGCCTTTCTGTCTGAACCACTTACACTCTCCGCACGTTTTAGTTTCGCTCACCTTGCTCATTCCCCTTCTCCCTTCCCAAATGTACATTTCCTAACTGTGTTCTCTGATAGGAACTTCAACGTCGTCCCCATACTCTATTGCCCTCATCTCCTCTGCCTTCACCTTCGCGTCGCTAACAATCTTGTGGTGCTGTTTCAAGAGACGGGCGCAGTTGGGATAGGCAGGATTGTTCCAATAAGTACTTGAGACACAAAGGCCACGTATATCTTCCAGAGCCTTTTCCGCGATCCTCAGCAGAGATGCCTTGAACGCAATGTCATCAACCAGACACGCCAATTCCTGATTGTGTTCTCTTTGTTCTTCGGTTTTCATTGTCGTATCTCCTTGGTATCGCTTGTTTTTCGTGCAGCCAGTAAAGTATCTCCAACGCTGACCAGCCAGATATGTACTCCATCAGGCCGACCGTGATTGCAAATCCGTCCTCTCGATGCTCAAGCCGGTATCCGGTCTTGTTGTAGGGCCCGTCAACTGTGTCAAGTTCACACGGGCCCACGTCGAGGATGTTGGTTATTTTCCAGCCGTTGAACATTCATCCGCACCTGTCATGTGCCAGCTTCGCATACTTCGGGTTCAGCTCGATCATTACGGCACGACACCCGTTTCGGCTCGCTATATAGCCGGTGGTGCCACTTCCGCCGAAAGGGTCCAGGACGGTGCATGGCACGGGCAAGCCGGCGCTGCACTTGCAGCCCGGTTGCCAGCCGACGGTTGTACACTCCCGTGTGCCGGCCCGGCCGGACCATATACCAGCATCTCTCCGGCCAGCATCTCTCGGGCCATCATTGGGTCCGCCCCGGTCCCTCCTGCCTTTGGGATTTGCCTTATCCACCACCCGCTCCCACGGTTTGCCGCACGCCGGACAGCAGCCGCGCTTGCTGGTGCCGGCCAGGATGCACAGCTCCGCGAGGTCGGGCGGCATCACCGCGAAGTGTGCGCCCCTATAGGGTTTCGGCGTAATCGTCCAGACTGAGCGACGGTTGCGGCCAGTATGCTTTCCATCCTCATTCCATTTACCTTTTTGTAAACCAGATTGTTGCCCTTTATGCGATTTTGGATATGGACAATTTTTGGCATATTGCCCGCCGCCATTTGGGTTCCCCATTCTTTCATCTGCAAAATCTTCCTTCACCGCCTCCGCGTCATAGTAATACCGGCTCGACTTCGACAGCAGGAACACATACTCGTGCGCCTTTGTGCAACGGTCCCGCACGCTCTCGGGCATTGGGTTGGGTTTGCTCCAGATAATGTCCTGCCGCAGATACCACCCATCTGCCTGTAATGCAAATGCAACGCGCCAGGGGATGCCGATAAGGTCTTTGGGTTTTAGTCCATTTGTTCTTTCAAAGTGTCTGTTTCCGTATCTACTACCAGCATTAGAATCCTGTTTTGCACTCGGACATCCACTTCCTTTTGTATCTGAAAAATACGAATCCCCCAAGTTCAGCCACAGCGTCCCATCGTCACGCAGGACGCGCCACACCTCGTGGAACACGGCAGTCATCTTAGCGACGTACTCCTCCGGCGTCCGCTCCATGCCAAATTGCCCCTCTACTCCGTAGTCGCGCAGGCCCCAATACGGCGGCGAGGTGACGCAGCAATGGACGGAGCAGTCCGGCAACGTCTTCAGCACATCCAAGCAGTCGCCTATTAAGATCGTTACCATTTGTAGGGCCCGTCGGCTGTGTCCAGTTCGCACAGACCCACGTCGAGAATGTTGGTTATTTTCCAGCCGTTGAACATTTTTCTAACTCAATGCGAGCGATTGACATGCAAAGTGCAAGGACTTCACCTTTGTCTGTTTCTTCTTGGACCTGCATGTTGGCTATAGCCCATAATGCGTCGTACATTGATGGGGCAGCGGCAATCAAGCGGACATTTGCTGCCAGTCGCGGGAATGTGTTGCCTGCCACTGATTGGCGAATATGTATCAGGTCCGCCCCCGCTCGGATGTCACTTTTTAGGTACCCGTCGTAGTGTCCGGAATTGGTCCCGGCGTGGTTACAAATCGTCCACGGGCCCGGCGTATGTTGCGGTGCTTCGTCACTTGTCATTCGTCCAAAATTGTCAGGCATGATTTTCTCCTTTGCTGTTAACTTCCGGGTTTCTCTCGCTGTTAAACGATACATACCGGAAATGTTTTTTGATGTCGTTTTCCGCTTCAAACATCACTCGCCTTCGATCCGAACCTCATCCACAGAAAAGTCTTCCGAAGCATCAATGAAGACC
>ERZ1026792.1169-NODE-1169-length-17438-cov-3.413379_pt1 | contig 17438 bp, 14 predicted proteins | sample MGYA00520884_ERZ1026792 | MGnify/ENA primary metagenome ERZ1026792 (study PRJEB33270, sample SAMEA104284473) | anaerobic digester metagenome | biome: Anaerobic digester microbiome; feature: mesophilic sludge digester; material: Anaerobic digester biomass... | reverse complement strand
GGCCGAGATGACACCCGTGACGAGACCCAGCCAGAAGTGCACCGTCGTGGGGCCCGAGAAGGCCGCGATGGCCTGCGTCATCGCCTTGAGACCGCCCGAGCGCTCCATGATCTCGATGAGGACGGTCACGCCGCAGACCATCAGGATGACGAACCAGGGCATCGACTTGATGGCGGCCTTGCTGTCGGCCGCGCCGAAGAGCATCATGAAACCCGCCAGCACGAAGGCGATGGTGCCCACGTTGGAGGACATCAGGAGGAGCCACTTGGGGAAGAGGGGCTTCATCCCGGGGAGGGCCGGGACGACGACCAGGAAGATCAGGACGAAGATGCAGGTCACGGTGAACCACTGCTCCTTCGTGAAGGGCTCGGGCTTCGGGGCGATCGTGTTGATGTCGACCGTCTTGCCCTTGTGCTGCATCATCCACTTCCAGCCGCCGAAGATCAGGAAGCCGGGGATGACGGCGATGCCCTGGGCGACAATGGAGTTGAAGTAGACCTTCCAGTCGATCTCGTTGATCGTGTACTTCGCGAAGAGGTCGGGGATCTGCGGTCCCATCTTCTCCACGAGACCGTGCGAGATGATCCCCGTGGGGGCAAACGGCGAGAAGCAGGCCGAGTTGGCCGCCCCGACGACGATGAGGGTCATGCAGAAGGCCGACATGCCCACCTGGCCCGCGATGGCCATCGTGATGGGCGCCAGAAGGGCGACGCCTGCGATGTTGCCCGGGCCGATCGTGGTGATGAGGATGGTCAGCAGGTAGATGATCAGGGGCAGCAGCATCATGTTGCCGCCGCACAGGCGGATGCTGTAGCTGGTGAACTTCCCCAGGGTCCCGTTGACCTGGGCCATGCCGAACATGAAGGTCACGCCGACAAGGATCATGAACAGGCTCAGGGGATAGGTCATCACGACCTTCGATGCCGGCATGTTCATGAAGATCGCCCCCACGACGATGCCGAAGGCGATGGCCAGATTGCCGACGTGAAGCTCCTCGTTCACGCAGCTGATGATGATGACGATTGCCAAGGCCAGGATGGACATCCAGGCCGCCAGAGATACGCCGAGAAATTCCATTTTGTTTCCCTCCTAGTGGATTCCTGACAGGGTGTCGAACGATTGGGGAACACTATTGCATTTCATGAAAAATGTCCACCGCGTTGAGTGATTTTTTTGGACCGGCCCGCGCGCCTGATGGAAAAACGAGAGAATGAGAGCGCTCGGTGCGCAAGCGGGGCCGCCCTGCCAGCCCGGGGGCGGGCAGGGGCGGCATCCGGTTATCCCAGTACGACGAGGACTTGGCTGGTGTTGACCTTGTCCCCTTCTTTTACCTTGATCTCCTTTACCGTGCCGTTGCCCGGGGCCACGATGGGGTTCTCCATCTTCATGGCCTCGAGGATGACGAGTTCCTCGTCCTCCTTGACGGCATCGCCGGCCTTCACGATGATCTCCTTGATCGTGCCGGGCATGGGAGCCACTACGTCGATTGCCATTGGGGTCTTACCTCCTTTCTTTATATAGTCTTGGCTCAAGGCTTATGGCTAAGGGCTTACGGCCCAGGACAAACGGCCTTGAGTGTTCAAGCTCTGACCTGTTACCCTCTTCTCGCGGGCTCCCGCCTGCGCGGGGGCGGCATCATAGAAAAAAGGCTGTAGGGCTCTTGCCTTTATCTTCAGCCCTTCGCCCTGCGCCCTTCGCCTCACGCCTGCCCTTAGCGGATCACCCCCATACCGGCCAACACGGAGAGCATGACGGCCGCGGCGATCACCGAGCCGATCTGCCCGCCGGCGTTGGCCCCCATGGCGTGCATCAGGAGGTAGCTCTTCTTGTTGTACTGCGAGCCCACCTTCTGCACCACGCGGGCTGCCATCGGGAAGGCAGAAATCCCCGCCGCGCCGATCAGCGGGTTGATCTTGCCGCCCGTCAGCACGTAGAGCACCTTGCCGAACAGAACCCCGCAGACCGTGTCCAGGATGATGGCCAGAAAACCCAGCCCCAGCACGATCAGCGTCTCGGCCCGGATGAAGGCCGGACCCGCCATCGTCGCCCCGATGCAGAGTCCCAGGAACAGCGTCACCACGTTGGCGATCTCGTTCTCGGCCGCTCCTGTGAGCCGCGCCACCACCCCGGACTCCTTCATCAGGTTGCCCAGCATGATCGTCGCCAGCAGCGGAAGCCCCTTCGGGGCGATGCAGCCCCCCACCACCGTGATCACGATGGGAAAGAGCAGCTTCGTGGTCTTCGAGACGGGCTTGGCCGTGAACTTCATCACCGTCTTCTTTTCCTTGTCAGTCGTCAGTGCCCTCATGATCGGCGGCTGGATGACCGGAACCAGCGACATGTACGAGTAGGCCGCCACGGCCACCGCCCCCAAAAGATGCGGGGCATACTTCGAGGTCACGTAGATCGCCGTCGGACCGTCGCAGGCCCCGATGACACCGATGGAGACCGCGTCGAGCTTCGGAAATCCGATGTACAGGGCCAGGATCAGCGTCAGAAAGATCCCGAACTGCCCCGCCGCCCCCAGCAAGAACGTGTAGGGCTGTGCCAGCACCGGCCCGAAGTCCGTCATCGCCCCGATGCCGATGAAAATGAGCAGCGGGAAGAGCTCCGTGTCGACGCCCGCGTCATAGATCGTCCTCACAAAACCGTCCTTGAGCATGACGTCCGACAGGGGCACGTTGACCAGCAAGCAGCCGAACCCGATGGGGACCAGCAAAAGGGGCTCGCAGTCCTTCTTGATGCCCAGCCACAAAAGAACCCCGCCCACGCCCAGCATGATCAGGTTCTGCCAGTTGACAAACAAAAGCTTGAAGCCGATGACCAGTCCGCCCAACCCGGCAATGATTGCTTCCATCATGGCCCTAGTCCTCCTTCCCCTCTTCCTTGTACGGGAAGAGCTTGCCCAGGCCGGCCATCATCAGGCTCAAAAGTCCCAGGGTGGCCAGTGTGCCCCCCATCCCGGCCACCAGCATCGTGATGCCGAATGTAAAATTGTCCATCTCCATCGTAAAAAAACCTCCTTCGTACGGTTAAATGAATGCCCACCCTCTTCGGGGGCCGCGCCGGGTCATTGCCGGCAGCTGTCCTAGAGAGGAATGTTGCCGTGTTTCTTCCAGGGGCGGTCTTCCTTCTTGTTCTCGAGCATCTTGAGGGCCTTGACGATCATGGGCCGCGTCTCCCTGGGCTCGATGACGTGCTCGATGAGGCCGTGCCGCGCCGCCTGGTAGGGAGTGGCGAAGTTGTCGATGTACTCCTGCGTCTTCTGCTTGAGGCTCTCGGGGTCCTCCTTGCGGAAGATGATCTTGGCCGCCCCCTCGGCGCCCATGACGGCGATCTCCGCCGAGGGCCACGCCATGACCACGTCGGCGCCCGTCTGGCCGGAGCACATGCCGAGGTAGGAGCCGCCGTAGGCCTTTCGCAGCACGATCGTGATCTTCGGCACCGTCGCCTCGGGGTAGACGTAGAGCATCTTCGCCCCGTGGCGGATGATGCCGCCGAACTCCTGCCCCGTCCCCGGGAGGTAGCCCGGGACGTCGACGAAGGTGAGGATCGGGAGGTTGAAACAGTCGCAGAAGCGGATGAAGCGCGAGGCCTTGTCGGAGGAGTTGATATCGAGGCACCCCGCGAGCACGGCCGGCTGGTTGGCGATGATCCCCACGGGCTGGCCGTTCATCCGTGCAAAGCAGGTGACCATGTTCATGGCGTAGAGGGCCTGGCTCTCGTAGATCTCGCCGTTGTCGACGACCAGCTTGATGATCCGCTTGATGTCATAGGGCCGGTTGCTGGCCTCGGGGACGAGCGTGTTGAGCTTCTCCTCCATGCGGTCCACCGGGTCCGTGCAGGCGGCAACGGGCGGCTTCTCTCGGTTGTTCAGCGGCAGGTAGCCCAGGAGCCTCTTGATCTGGTCAATGCAGTCCTCGTCGCTCTCGGCCACGAAGTGCGCCACCCCGCTCTTGGTGTTGTGCGTCATGGCGCCGCCGAGCTCCATGGCTGTCACCTCCTCGCCCATGACGGCCTTCACCACCTGGGGGCCGGTGATGAACATCTGGGCGTATTCCTTATCCACCATGTAGATGAAGTCCATGAGCGCGGGCGAGTAGACGGCGCCGCCGGCCGAGGGGCCCATGATGGCGCTTATCTGGGGGATGATGCCCGAGGCCATCGTGTTGCGGTAGAAGATCCGGCCGTAGCCCGCCAGCGAGTCGACGGCCTCCTGGATCCGCGCGCCGCCCGAGTCGTTGAGTCCCACGATGGGGGCACCCGCCGACAGGGCCCGCTCCTGGCACTTGACGATCTTGGCGGCGTGCATCTCGCCAAGCGATCCGCCCATGGTGCTGAAGTCCTGCGCGAAGGCGAACACGGTGCGGCCGTTCACCAGGCCGTATCCCGTCACGACACCCTCGCCGGGGACTTCCGTCTTGTCCATGCCGAAGTTGACGCAGCGGTGCTCCACGAACTTGTCCAGTTCCACGAACGTGCCCGCGTCGAAGAGACGGGCGAGCCGCTCGCGGGCCGTCAGCCTCCCCGTGGCCTTCACCTTCTCGAGGGCCTTGGCGCCGCCGCCGAGCTCGATCTTCCGCTCGCGGGCCCTCATGAGTTCGATCTTTTCCTTATTTGTCACAGCCGTTCTCCTCCTGGGGTCTCGAATGGGTTGTTGCGGGGCCTACTCCCTCTCGCTGAGCTCGAGCAGCACGCCGCCCGTGGAGCGGGGGTGCACGAAGGCGATCTTCGCGCCGCCCGCGCCATAGCGGGGCTTCTCGTCGATGAGGCGCACTCCCTGGGCCTTCAGTTCGGCCAGGGCCGCCTCGAGGTTGTCCACGCGCAGCGCCAGGTGCTGGATGCCCTCGCCGTTCTTCTCGATGTACTTGGCCACGGGGCCGTCCGGCGCGGTGGATTCGAGCAGTTCGATCTCCGTCTCGCCGATGGGGAGGAAGGCCACGCGCACCTTCTGCTCGGCCACCTCCTCGACGCCCACGGATTTCAGGCCCATCGCCTCGTAAACCTTCAGGGACTCGGCGATGCTCTTCACCGCGATTCCGATGTGATCCAAACGGGTAACCTTCATGTGTCCTGACCCTCCTGATTTGTCTGATGTCTTCATGTAACGGTTAAGTCGTAATTTCGGAGAAACGAAAGGATCCGGGCCGCTCCCGACGTGGCCGTGATCTTCCCGCTGACCACTTCCTTCTCGATGAGGGGCAGCAGGTTGACCACCTGGGCGTTCTTGGAGAACCAGTCTTCCAGGCCTTCCTTGACCAGGGCCCACATCCAGAGGCGCGCCTGCTCACTGCGCTTGCGCTCCAGTTCCCCCTTGCCGTCCAGGATCTTCCGGTGTTTCAGGACCGTCTCCCAGATCTCCTCGAGACCGCTGCCCGTCAGGGAGCTGCACATCAGAACCGGCGTGCTCCAGTCGGGCGAGGGCGGCGAGAGCAGGTGCATGGCCGTCTCGTACTGCGCCCGGGCGAGCCTGGCCCGCTCGACGTTGTCGCCGTCGGCCTTGTTGACCGTGATGGCGTCGGCCAGCTCCAGCACGCCCTTCTTGATTCCCTGCAGCTCGTCGCCGGCCCCGGCGATCATGAGCACGAGGAAGAAGTCCACCATGGAGGCCACGGCGACTTCCGACTGTCCTACGCCCACCGTCTCCACCAGGATCACGTCGTAGCCCGCGGCCTCGCAGATCATCATGGTCTCCCGGGTTTTGCGGGCCACCCCTCCGAGGGTGCCACCCGAGGGGGAGGGGCGGATGAAGGCCTGCTCGTTCACCGAGAGCTTCTCCATCCGGGTCTTGTCGGCCAGGATGCTGCCGCCCGTCCGGGGGCTGCTGGGGTCCACGGCAAGCACGGCCACCCGGTGCCCTTTCCCCGTGAGCAGCATGCCGAAGCTCTCGATGAAGGTGCTCTTGCCCGCGCCGGGAACGCCCGTGACCCCCAGGCGCACGGCCTTGCCCGTGTGGGGCAGCAGGGCGTCCATGACCTGCCGGGCCAACTCCTGGTGCTCCGGAAGGATGCTCTCGATCAGCGTGATCGTCTTCGCCATGACCAGCCGGTTGCGACCGATCACCCCCTGAACGTAGTAGTCGATTCCCTTGTTCTGCATCGCCCTGTCCCGGCCCCGGTCCTGTCATGTCATGCGGCGTTGCCGGGGGGAGCATCCCCCCGGCAACGGGTTGTTACAGCTACTTCTTCAGGTGCTTCTGCTCCAGCAGGGTGAGCACCTTGTCGGCCGAGTCGGGGATCGAGGTCCCCGGCCCGAATATCCCGACGACGCCGGCCTTGTAGAGGAAGTCGTAGTCGGTCGGGGGAATGACGCCGCCGGCGATGACCAGGATCTCGCCTGCGCCCGATTCCTTCAGCTTCTTGATCAGCTCGGGCACCAGCGTCTTGTGGCCCGCCGTGAGGCTCGAGGCCCCCACGACGTGGACGTCGTTCTCGAGGGCCATCTTGGCCGCTTCGTCGGGCGTCTGGAACATGGGGCTGATGTCGATGTCGAAGCCCAGATCGGCGAAGGCCGTGGCGACGACCTTGATGCCGCGGTCGTGGCCGTCCTGCCCCATCTTGGTCACGAGCATCCTCGGGCGCCGGCCCGTCTGCTTCAGGAAGTTTTCGGTGCGCTTCTGCAGCCCCTTGATCACGTCGCTCTCGCCGTATTCGGAAGAGTAGACGCCGGAGATCATCCGGGTGGTGGCCACGTAGCGGCCGAAGATCTTTTCCATGGCGTCGCTGATCTCGCCCACGGTGGCGCGGACCCGCATGGCCTGGATGGAGGCATCCAGGAGGTTTCCGCCCTTTTCGGCCACTGCCGTGATGTTCTCGAGGGCCTTTTTCACGGCGGCGCTGTCCCGCTTGGACTTCGTCGCCTTGATCCGGGCGATCTGCTCGTCGCGGACCGTGCTGGGCACCTCGAGGATCTCGATGGGCGCCTCGTCCTTCACGCGGTACTTGTTGACGCCGACGATGACGTCCTTGCCCTGGTCGATTCGGGCCTGGCGCCGGGCCGCCGACTCCTCGATGCGCAGCTTCGGCATGCCCGTCTCGATGGCGCGGGCCATTCCGCCGAGGGCCTCGATCTCGTCCATGATCTTCTTCGCCTCTCGGATGATGGATCCCGTGAGGGCCTCGATGTAGTAGGAGCCCCCCAGGGGGTCCACCACGTGGCAGATCTGGGACTCCTCCTGGATGATGATCTGGGTGTTGCGGGCGATGCGGGCCGAGAAGTCCGTCGGCAGACCGATCGCCTCGTCCAGGGCGTTGGTGTGCAGGGACTGCGTCCCGCCCAGGGCCGCCGCGAGGGCCTCGAGCGTCGTGCGGATCACGTTGTTGTAGGGGTCCTGCTCCGTGAGGCTCCATCCGGAGGTCTGGCAGTGGGTCCTCAGGATCGTGGAGCGGGGGTTCTTCGGGCTGAACTCGCTGACCGTCTTGTTCCAGAGGTAGCGGGCCGCCCGCAGCATGGCGATCTCCATGAAGAAGTTCATGCCGATGCCGAAGAAGAAGGAGAGCCTCGGGGCGAAATCGTCGATGGAGAGGCCGCCGTCGATGGCCGCCCGGATATACTGCTTTCCGTCGGCCAGCGTGAAGGCCGTCTGCAGCACCGAGTTGGCGCCCGCCTCCATGATGTGGTAGCCGCTGATGGAGATCGTGTTGTAGCGCGGCATGTTCTTGGAACAGTAGGCGATGATGTCCGAGACGATCCGCATCGAGGGCTGCGGCGGGTAGATGTAGGTGTTGCGGGTGAGGAATTCCTTGAGGATGTCGTTCTGGATCGTGCCTGCCAGCTGCTCCTGCTTCACGCCCTGCTCCTCGGCGGCCACGATGTAGCCCGCCAGGATGGGGAGCACGGCGCCGTTCATCGTCATGGAGACGGTCACCTTGTCCAGCGGGATCCCGTCAAAGAGGACCTTCATGTCCTCGACGGAATCGATGGCCACGCCGGCCTTGCCCACGTCGCCGGCCACGCGGGGATGATCGGAGTCGTAGCCGCGGTGCGTCGCCAGGTCGAAGGCGACCGAAAGGCCCGTCTGGCCTGCGGCGAGGTTTCGCCGGTAGAAGGCGTTCGACTCCCTGGCCGTGGCGAACCCGGCGTACTGGCGGATCGTCCAGGGATGGTTGGCGTACATGGAGGCCACGGGGCCGCGGACGTAGGGGGCCATGCCGGAGAGGGTGTTGACGAAATCCAGTCCTTCCAGGTCTTCCGCCGTGTAGAGGGGCTTCACGGTGATCCCTTCGGGTGTCTCCCAGTTGAGCGCCTCCACGGGCTTGCCCTTGAGCTCCTTGGCGACCTGCTCCTTCCATTTCTTCATTTGGGGGTGTTCAGCCATCTTTTTCCTCCTTGCTTCAGCCTTTGCGTCAAAGGCCTGTTTTCCCGGGCTGATGCCGGTCGTGCCGGCTCAGCCTCGACGCGCGTGAACGTTCGACGGTTTCATCCCCCGGCGATCCGCCGCCCCCGCGGCCTCTGGGCGATTGGCCCCGGAGTCCGCCATGACCCTCCGGTCCAGGAGATTGCGAATGAGCCTGACGAGGTTTTCGCTGCGGTGATTGAACCGCCACTCGATTTCCTTGAGATAGAGCGGGAAGTATGCCCGGGGCACTCCGCGGTAGTGCCTGAGCCACTGCCGGGTGAAGTCCCAGAACCCCTCGATGTCCCCCGGGACCTCGCGCCCCTTCCGGGTTTCCTTCTCGCCGTTGACGGAGACGCAGGTGCCCCGGATATCGAGGAGCGCGCACGCCAGGGTTTCGTCACAGACGTGGAGACGCCCCGCCTCGGCCTGCTCACCCGGCACCCCTCCGGCAAAGCTGATCGGCAGGGCGAACACGCGCCCGTTGCCCTTGTAGATCCCGAGGGCCAGCCGCCCGTTCGCAGCCGAGAAGTCCGACCGGAACAGGATCCCCTCTCCGGGGAGCGACGCCCCGTTGCCCGTCCTGGCCAGAAGCGCCCTCATTTCCTTCATTTCGTGCGTGTAGATGGCGACCCGCAGGATCCGGAACCAGCGCTGGACGGTCTTGAGATCCAGCGGCACCTGATGCCGGAGCCGGTAGGCCGGCACCCCCAGGCAGAAGTACTCCAGGAGGCGCCCCTTCCAGTAAGGGGATATTTTGGAGGAGTTCCAGTACGTCTTGTCGAACTTGCGCGTCAGGCCGCACTGACCGCACCGCCGTTGCCCCGTGGCCAGTCGCCAGAAATTTCTTCCGCCGCATCGAGGACAAGTCAACATGATCGACTCTGTTTGAGAGGACGCAACCTGCCGGCAAAACAGGTGCAACCAACGTGGGGAATTGTTTCGTCGCGTATTAGCACCGCAGGGGGGACGAAAAATATCGGAGACGGACTGATTCTGATGTAGGACTCATCCGGTGACGCCTGTAGGGGTTTGTCCGACACGGCCCCCAAGGCCGCGGGCAGTCGGGGTTTCGGGACGGCCCGGCCGGCGGCGTGAGGCCTGCTTGCGCGATCGACCTACCGTTTGTGATCCAATATTCACTTGAATGGGGAGACGAAATTGTGTAGACGGGTGCAAAAACAAGGGGGGGAGCGGATGCTCTCGCCCCCGAAACGCCGGATCGACGATCCGGGCAGGGAGACCACAAACCCAGGAGGAATGAAGACATGTCAAGATCGCTGGAAGGAATCCGAGTAGTCGACCTGAGCCACGTGCTGGCGGCTCCGACTGTCACGATGTACCTTGCGGACCTCGGCGCCGAGGTCCTGCACATCGAGCCGCCGATCGGCGACGACGCCCGGGAGTTCGGCCCCTTTGCGGGGGATCACGACAAGAACCACAGCGGCTACTTCATCAGCCTGAACCGCAACAAGAAGGGCCTGGTCCTGAACCTCAAGCAGCCCAAGGCCAAGGATATCCTGAGGGAGCTGATCAAGATTTCGGACGTGGTCGTGGAGAACTTCCGCCCGACGACGATGCGCAAGCTGGGCTTCGGCTGGGAGGACCTCAAGAAGATCAACCCCCGGATCGTCTACTGCTCCATCTGCGGATTCGGCCAGGATTCACTGCCCGAGTATTCCGAGCGGCCCTCCTATGACATGGTGGCCCAGGCCTACAGCGGTCTGATGAGCATCACCGGGCCCGAGGGCGGCCCCCCCTGCCGCGTGGGCTCCTCCGTGGGCGACATCCTCACGGGGCTCCAGGCCACGATCGGGATCCTGGCGGCCCTTCGGCACCGGGACCGGACGGGCCGGGGGCAGCACGTGGACATGGCCATGATTGACAGCGTCTTCGCCACCCTTGAGAACGCCGTGGCCCGCTACACGATCAGCGGCGAGATTCCGGGCCCCCTCGGCGGGACACACCCATCCATCACCCCATTCCAGGGCTACAAGACGAAGGACGGCTCCTACGTCATCGCGGCCATCGGCACCGACGCCCTTTTTGTCCGGTTCGCGAAGGTGATCGGGAGACCCGACCTGCCCGAGGACGAACGCTTCAAGACCAATCCCCTGCGGACCAGGCACCGCGAGGCCCTCAACGGGATCCTCGACCCGATCATGATGACGAAGACCACGCCGGAGTGGGGGGAGATCTTCGAGAAGGAGGGGCTGCCCTACTCGCCGATCAACAACATGAAGCAGATCTGCGAGGACCCGCACATCGCCTACCGCAAGATGCTCGTCGACATCGACCAGCCCCGCGTCGGCAGGATGAGGATCGCCGCCTCGCCCATCCGGATGTCGGAGACGCCGGGCGAGGTCTACGCGCCGGCGCCCCTGCTGGGCCAGCACACCGACGAGGTCCTGAAGGCGCTGCTCGGCTACAGCGACGAGACGATCGCACAGTTGAAAAAGGAAGGCGTCATCAACGACGGCTTCTAGCGCGGAAGGCGGGGCCCCCGGGGGCCCCGCATTTTTCTCTTTCACCGGCCTGTCACAGGATCTGTAACCGCTGACGTGGGGAGTTGACGGTTTCAATCCAAGACAAGGAGGCATGACCAAGATGGGAATCGAGAGCCGTATCTTCAACAAGGAACTGTTGTCCAGAATCACGACGGCCGAGGAGGCCGCCAAGCACATCCGGGACGGGATGACCGTCGGCACGAGCGGGTTCACCCCCTGCGGGTACCCCAAGGCGGTGCCCCTGGCCGTGGCCGAGCGGGTCAGGAAGGGCGAGCCGCTGCGCCTCTCCCTGCTCACGGGAGCCTCCGTCGGGGTGGAGCTCGATGAGACCTGGGCCGACGTCAACTGCATCGCAAAGCGTTTCCCCTACCAGACGGGGAAAAAGATCAACCAGAGGCTCAATGCGGGCGACACGATGTTCTTCGACATTCACCTGAGCCAGATGGCCCAGCAGCTGCGCTACGGCTTTCTCGGCAAGATGGACGTGGCCATCGTCGAGGCCGTCTGCATCCTGGAAAACGGCGGGATCATCCCGTCCACCTCGGTCGGCAACTCGCCGACCTTCCTGCAGCAGGCCGAGAAGGTCATCATCGAGGTCAACACGAGCCAGCCCATGGAACTCGTTGGGATGAGCGACATCTTCATCCCCGCCGACCCGCCGGCGCGGCATCCCCTGCCGATTACGGACGTCAACCAGCGCATCGGGACGATCTACATGCCCTGCGACCCGCGCAAGATCGTGGCCGTCGTGCCCTGCGACATCGGCGACAAGACCCGGCCGCTCGGCGCGATCGACGAGCAGTCCAAGGCCATGGCGCGGCACCTGATCCGGTTCTTCGAAAAGGAATACGGCGAGACGCTGCCGCCCCTGCAGTCAGGGGTGGGCAACGTGGCCAACGCCGTCATGGCGGGCCTCGTGGAGAGCGACTACAAGAACCTGAGGGTCTGGACGGAGGTCATCCAGGACGCCATGTTCGATCTCATCGACGCCGGCAAGCTCAACGCCGTCTCCGGCACGTCGCTGTCCCCCTCGCCGGAAGGGCTCCAGCGGTTCTACCGAAACATCATGACCTACCGCGAAAAGATCGTCCTGCGGCCCCAGGAGATCAGCAACAACCCCGAGATCGCCCGCCGGATCGGCAATGTCGCCATGAACACCGCCCTCGAGGTGGACATCTACGGCAACGCCAACTCGACCCACACCTTCGGCACCACGATGGTCAACGGCATCGGCGGCTCCGGGGACTTTTCCCGAAACTCGGGGCTCGTCGTCTTCCTGACGCCGGCGGCGGCCAAGAAGGGAGCCATCTCCCGCGTCGTGCCCCACGTGACCCACTACGACCATACGGAGCACGAGATCCACATCATCGTTACGGACCAGGGCCTTGCGGACCTGCGCGGCCTCGACCCGAGGGAGAAGGTTCCCGTCATCATCGAGAACTGCGCCCACCCGGATTACAAGGACATGCTGTGGGACTACTTCAGGCGCGCCCAGAAGAAAGTGGGCGGGCACATCCCCATGCTGCTCGACGAGGCCTACAGCTGGCACGTGCGGTACAACGAGACCGGTTCGATGAAGCCCCAGGGGGCTGCCTGAGAGCAGGATCCCGGGGATCGGAGAATAAACAGGGAGAGCGGGGCCGGAGCAGCCCCGCTTTTCTTATCGTCTTCCCGAACCGGGCGGCGGGGAGACGAGCTCCGCCGCCAGCGGTTCTTTTCAAAGGAGGGATGCCGAAGGCTTCCCCTTTGAAAGAGGAGGATCGAGGGGGAATTCGATCAATGCGGGCCGCAGCCCGGGAGTGTCCGCGCTGTCCCCGGCGCTGCGCCCGGGCCCGGATCCAAATTGACATTCTTTGCAGGAAGTTGTACAAGCAGCCAATTTAGCGGCACAATTTCAGAGAGGGGGCAGCGAATGAATAAAACCGCGTTGAGAGAAGCAGCGGTGGGGTGTCTGGCATGCCTGCTGGTCCTGGCGCTCGCTGGGACGGCCATGGCCCAGGACAGCCGGCAGATGGTTGTGCAGAAGGTCGAGGCCATGAAGGGGGATCTTCTGCAGATGAGCGAGTGGCTCTACCGAAATCCGGAAAGCGGGCACAAGGAGACCCGGGCGGTCGAAATGCTGACCGGGTACCTGAAGAAAAAAGGATGGAAGGTGGAAACCGGCCTGAACAAGATCGCCGACTCCTGGGAACCGATCCTGGAGAAAGCCTGGAAGATGAAGACCCTGCCGACGGTTTTCAAGGCCACCTACCCGGGTCAGGAGGGCGGTCCCACGATTGCATTCCTGGTGGAGTACGATGCCCTGCGGGGGCCCGGAGGCAAGGCGTTCCACGGCTGCCAGCACAACATGCAGGGCCCCATCGGCATTGGTGCGGCGGTGGCCCTGGCGGAGGTGATGAAGGCCCGGAAGATCCCGGGGCGGCTGGTCGTCTGGGGGACGCCGGCGGAGGAAATCCCCCCGCCGGTGAAGGCGATCATGTACGACTCAGGCTGTTTCAAGGAGGTTGACGCCGCGATCATGTTCCATGGCGGGGACAGGACGACCTACCGGAAGGCCGGCCCGTCGGGCATGGCCCTCGACGCGTTCGAATTTGTCTTCAAGGGGAAGCCCTCCCATGCGTCATCCAAGCCCTGGGAGGGGAAATCGGCCCTTGACGCGGTTATCCTTATGTTCAACGGCATCGACGCCCTGCGGGAACACTCCGAGCCCGGCACGCGCATGCACGGGGTGATCACCGACGGCGGGGCGGCGCCCAACATCGTTCCCGAGCGGGCGGCCACCGTCTGGTTCATCCGACACTTCCAGCGCCCCTACCTGGACATGCAGGTCAAACGGGTGATGGACGTGGTCAAGGGCGCCACGCTGATGACCGGCACGGAGGTGACGATCACCCCGCAGGGACGGTATGACAACCGGATCCACGTGGAGACGCTCGAAAGGCTCGCCTTTCATTACGCCAAGCAGTACGGAGCCGCAGACCCCGAGGAGGCGGACCCCTGCCCGGAGACCACCGCCGGGTCGACGGACTTCGGCACGGTCAGCTTCAATATCCCGTCGCTGGAGCTGCGGGTCAAGAGCGCCCGCGCCGGCTGCCCCGGGCACAGCCAGGAATTCGCCGACGCCTCCGTGAGCGAGCTCGGCAAGAGCGCCCTCGTCGTGGCCGCCAAGGTCGAAGCCAGCGTGGCCCTGGATCTCTTGACCCAGCCGGACCTTCTTGCCCGAATCAAAAAGGAGCACGCCCTCCTGAAAGGGAAGTGATCACCGGATCCCCGGCGTCGGCCCGCCGCGCACCACGACGAGGCTGCCCCCGGCCGAAACCGGCATTGCGCAGGATGCCCGGGAGTTGAAAATGACGGTACCACCGAAGGAATCGCCGGAGCCCCCGGCCTTCAGGGGCCGCATCGTCATGGTCGGTTGCGGAAGCATCGGACAGGCCGTCCTGCCCGTCATCGGCCGGCATCTCGAAGGAATTCACGGGCGGCTGACCGTTCTCTCGGCCGACGAAGCCGGGCGGGGGATCGCAGAGCGCTGCGGGACGCGGTTCATCCACTGCAACCTGACGCCCGCCAACTACCGCACGATCCTGAAGGGCTACGTCGGGGACGGCGATCTCCTGCTGAACCTGTCCATCGATATTTCCAGCAGCGATCTGATTCGGTTCTGCTCGGAGCGGGGCGCCCTGTACGTGGATACCTCAATAGAGCCGTGGCCGGGTGTATTCGACAACCCCATGCTGGCGCTTCGCCAGCGCACGAGCTACGCCGTCCGCTCCAAGGTGACCGACCTGGCCGCCGAGCTGGGGGCCGGCTCGCCGACGGCCGTGGTTGATCACGGCGCCAACCCGGGGCTCGTCTCCCATTTTGTCAAGCGCGCCCTCCTCGATCTGGACCGGATCATCCGCAACGGCAACGCAAAGCCCGCCACGCGCGAGGAATGGGCGAATCTTGCGCGCGATCTCAGGATCACCACGATTCAGATATCCGAGCGGGACACGCAGGCCAGCACGCGCCCGAAACGCCAGGGGGAATTCGTCAACACCTGGTCGATCGACGGTTTCGTCGACGAGCTGATGCAGCCGGCCGAGCTGTCCTTCGGCACCTTTGAAAAGCGGCGGCCCCGGGGGGCGCGCGAGCACCGCCCCGGCTCCGCCACGCTGTACCTGGAGCGTCCCGGGGCATGCACCTTCGCGCGCAGCTGGGTGCCCTCGATCGGCGCTTTTCAGGGAATGCTCGTGACCCACGACGAGGTCTTTTCGATCGCCGACTACCTGTCCGTTCGCGGTCCCGGCGGGCTCCTCTATCGGCCGAGCGTGATGTTTGTGTACCATCCCTGCGACGATGCGATGCTGTCCGCGCTGGAACTGGAAGGGAGGGGATGGATGCTGCAACCCTCCTGCCGGCGTCTCGGAATGGATATCGTGGAGGGAATGGACGAACTCGGCGTCCTGCTGGCCGGTCACGAGCGAAACGCATACTGGTACGGCTCGCAGCTCACGATCGCCGAGGCGCGGCGGCACGGGGTGGCGGTGCGGCTGGACCTGGCCCACGGCCCGCTGCGCGTGAATGCCGACCGCGTGCTGCTCGAACAGGTGGTGCTGAACCTGGGCCTCAACGCCTTGCAGGCTATGCAGGCCATGCGTGCAGATGCCGCGCCGACCGAGGGGCACGAGCTGCTGCTGCGCACCACGGCCGAGGACATCACCGAACACGACCTGACCAGGCGCATCCCGGTGTACGGCCGCGACGACTTGTCCGCGCTCACCCGCACGGTGAACGCGATGCTGGACCGGTTGAACGGCGCCATGAGCAGCCAGCGCCAACTGCTGGACGACATGGGCCACGAACTGCGCACCCCGGTCACCATCGTCCGCGGGCACCTCGAGCTGATGGACCCCGCCGTTCGTGGAGAGTATCCTTGCAACCTCCCACCCCGTGCCATTGGAGAGTAAAATGGCGTCCCCCTGGAGAGGAGACGCCACATCATCCTGCGAGAGCCATACGTACCCGGAGGAGCTAGACCCCTCACTCGTCTCCCAGGTATTGCTCGAAGTCCGGGAGACGCCAGGCTCAACGACCGCTACCACCTCGACGCCGTTGTACGTGATTGTTTCGCCGTGCTCGGCCAGATTGAAGAAAATGGCCGAGTCAGCTATCATCTGCTCGGCCAGCGTCATGACGGGTTACCCCTGGGCTGTCGCAAGCCTGGGGATGCCGGGGCCGAGGCGAACGGTCGCGGTTGCCCCCGATTGCGCTTTTGCCACGGTGCAAATACCCGCGGGGATAGCTGGAAAGGTGCCGACCTTGCTCAGTTTCCCGTCGCTGCCCACATAGAGAAGGTCACCGGCGGTAAAGGCCGCATCCGTCACCGATTCAAGCGTGTACTCTCCGGTGATGTACACCTTACCCGTGCCGGGCGTCGCGGCGATAGTCTCAGCGGCCACACCAACGAAGTCGGCGAATTTGACCACCGCTCCGGCGGCGATTTCAGCACCGCTGTTTGCGTAGGTGATCGTATCCTCGCCCTTCGGCGCAACGTCGCGGGAAAGCGTCACAAACGCCGTCGCAGCTGCCGTTCCCTTTGCGTCGGCGGCAACGCCAATCGGGACATTCCCGTAAGTGCGGAGCTTGGAAAGCTTCCCGGCGGCGTCGATATACAGACGGTCGCCAGCAACAAAAGCGGCGTTCGTCACCGATGCAAGCTCGAACGTGCCTTCGATGTAGACCGCGCCCTCTCCGTCGGTCGCGGCGATAGTCTCAGCGGCGATTCCGCAGAAGTCGGAGAATTTGACCACGTCCCCGGCGGTAATTTTCGCGCCGGTGTTGCTGTACGTGATGGTTTTTTCCGCTTTGTCGTGCCACTCGTATCCGATTTTCACCCATGCGGTGGTCCCGGCAGTTTCCTTGCCACGCATGGCCACCCCCAGGAACGCTTTGGAGGTGTCCTTGGTCGCTTTTTTTGCCACAGTGTCGAAATAGATCATGTCGCCCTGAGTGAACGCGGCGTTGTTGACCGCGGCGATTTCGTACACGCCGGAGAGCACGACCGATCCTGTTTCACCGTCCGCAATATCCACGGACGCCACACCGCAGAACGTCCCGAGGGAAATAACGTCGCCGACCGAAACATCTGAGCCGGTAGCGTTCTCCCAATCCATCACCTCGCCAGGATGCTTGTAAGTCGCAACTTTACTCATTCGTCAATTCCTCCTTAACCCGCATTGCGGAACAGTCCGCGATAATCAACGGCTGCGGCTGCGGCGTCAATCCTGACCTTCCACTCCACACCGTCTCGATTCCACCCGTCGCGGCTCTCAAGGTACGGAGCCTGTACGCCGTTCAGGAAGTACACCTTCACCGTGCGCCCCTTCTGAGCCGCAAGGTACCACTGCTTAGGGTCGTGATCGTCAAGCGCGTGCTCAAAAATCGGAGTCAGCCCGCCGCCCTGGAACCATGGATTGTAGAGATTCGGCTGATTCGCCACGCCACCGATGAGCTGAGTAGCGAAGAACTGCCGGACGTGTCCCTTGAGAGCCATAGGGGCAATCAGGAAGCGCGGGGAAATGCCGAGGCGCTTGTTCCCGCTCACATCCTTGTGC
>ERZ1026792.1167-NODE-1167-length-17446-cov-9.338588_pt1 | contig 17446 bp, 14 predicted proteins | sample MGYA00520884_ERZ1026792 | MGnify/ENA primary metagenome ERZ1026792 (study PRJEB33270, sample SAMEA104284473) | anaerobic digester metagenome | biome: Anaerobic digester microbiome; feature: mesophilic sludge digester; material: Anaerobic digester biomass... | reverse complement strand
CGCCGTACTTCGGGCGGCAGTGTCAGCTCCCCGTGCCGCTCGAGCGCCTCCACCATCGCCGGCAACGCCGCCACCAGCCGCTTCCCAGAAGGACAGTCGACAAGTTTCCACAACCTCGTCACGACCGCCACGACCTCGGCGCCGTAGACCCGCTCGCGCCGCCGTCTCACGCGCGTCGTCGCGTCGCCCACAACGACGACTCGCGTGCCTACTCGCACGCGCTTGCCATGCCAGCGCAACAGCCAGCTCGCATAGGCTCGGCAATACCCGCTGGCCGCGACGAATCGCCCCAGCACCGCGCTCCGTTCGCGCTTGTTCCCTCGCTGGTACTGCCCTGCACACGCTTTCACCAAGACTCTCCGCTCACTCATCGCTAGCCTCATCGTCGCTTCCCCCGTCAGGAAGCACTCTCTCTGCTCCTTCACGTAGATTCTTTCGTGAGGCAACGAATCGCTTTCGCGTAGTTTTTAGGTGAGGCAACGCGCAGACTTGACTTCACCGAATCATCTGTCACAATGCCATCACTGAAACGCAGACGATTTCTAGGGAGCCGTCGAAAGGAGAGCGCTCAATGACGATGTCCCAGGGCTTCACGGTCCTGCTGGCCACCCTCCACCTCGCGGTCGGCGTGTCCGAGGGGGCGAAGATCATCGCCCTCAAGGCCCCAGCGGAGACGGGTGATCCTGCATCGCCGCTGATCCATCGAGCGAATTCAGTTTCAGGTACCTTGGGGGGATGTGCGCGGGTCATTGCAGACTACCCCACCTTCGAGCTCGCCACCGTCAACAGCAGAGAGCTAGGTGCGTGCATGCAGAGCTTGAAGGCGAGCGGTGTGATTGCCTTGGAAAAGCCGACTTTCGACGAGATTCGTGTCAACGGCTACACGTTCCCGTCGGACGGGCCGCCCTCGGGGTTGCCGTCATGGGCACCGAGAGCGGGCTCAAGCGCGAGGATGTACCTCGTCCAGTTCATCGGGCCAAGCCGCCCGGAGTGGCTTGCCTTCGTCGAGGATCTGGGCGACCCCATCGGATACCTGCCTGACAATACCTTCCTTGTTCGAATGAGTGGGGGCGGCGGTGAGCGTGCGCGACAGCAGGCGTTCGTGCAGCACGTGTCGCCGTACGAACCGGCGTACAAGATCGCCCGCGACCTCGCACCGAAAGAGGAGGCTATCAACCTGACCGTGCAGATCGACGAGGGCCAGGACGCCTCGCAGGCCATCGGTCTCCTCGGCAGCCTCGGCGCTCCTGTCTTGGATATCGACCGGAAGGGATCGACATCTACGGTCGGGGTCGTGGCGGGGTGGTCCGAGATATTGGCGCTCGCGGCGCTCCCTGAAGTCTTGTGGATTGAGAGAAGGGTGCCGCCCCAGATCTCTGATGAACGGGCCGGACTGGTTCTCGCCGGTCGTCACAATGGAACTTCCCCCACCAACCCTGGGACCTACCAGAGCTGGCTTGCATCCAAAGGATTCTGCACCTCCACCAGCCGACCACCGGGCTGCTACGACTACTGGAACCGCGTCGCGGTATTCGACTCGGGGTTAGACGTCCAGGACGGCCCATCCTGACCTCGGCGCCCGGGAGTGGAGGTTCTATTGCTATTCCAGCTTGGCCGGCGAGAGCTACTGCAAGTCAACCGTGGATGGGAAGTACTACTACTCTGACCAGGAGTGCGGCCATGGCACCGCCGTGGCATCCCTCATCGCAGGTGACCCCTTGGTTGGGGTGGGATTACTCCCCGGGGTTAACCCGAGGGATGGCCAGCAGTTCTACCTGGGAACAGGGATCGCACCGTTGGCCTCCATCATCGCATTCAAGATCTTCGGCGCCGCCTGCGGATACCCATCCGCGGACATACCCACGCCGGAGCACTACGAGCGGTGGTACGGGATGCTCCCGTCGTACCCGACCACTCGTTTTGCGAACAACAGTTGGAACCACTACGGCGACCCCGGGAATACCCACTACACTGCCGTATCCCAGATGTTCGACAAGCTGGTTCGCGACGCCAATGGTGGTTTCAATGATCTGGGCCATCCTATGACAATCGTGTTCTCGGCCGGGAACATCAGCCAGGCTGGCCAGTCCGCCTTCGTGGCGGCGCCGGCCAATGCCAAGAACGTCATCTCGGTGGGCGCAGCTGAAGGCTACCGGGCCACGGATGTGGCTCCGTGGACAGCCGTTGACTGTGGGCAGGCCACTGGAGTCAACAATGTCGCGGCCTTCTCCTGCCGAGGATTCGCCGACAACTCGAACGTCCTGAAGCCCGACCTGGTTGCGCCAGCGACGAGGTTGGGAGCGGCCCACACCCGAGGTTCAGCGAAACCCAACGAATGCTACAGGGCGCCAAACGCGGACGACCCGAACGGCCGGTACTACACGCGCTTGTGGGGGACCAGCTCGGCCGCACCGGTCGTCACCGGCGCTGCGGTTCTCGCCGACACATGGTTCTACAGGAGACAGGGAAACGTGTTCCCCAGCCCGGCGATGATCAAGGCTATGCTCATCGCTCATGCTGACGACATGTTCGGGGGGCAGGACAGATACACTGGTTCCAGTCTGCCCCACAACCCTGTTGACGCCAAGGGCTGGGGGCGGGTGAACCTCGACAAGCTCTTCCAGACGCAAACCAGCGTCGTGTTCCTCGACGAGGACCACACCAGCCAGGGTGCTCGGCGTTTCGTTCCGGGGGAGCCCTCATGGACCGCGTCGTTCTCCGTGGCTAGCCAGCAGAAGGACATCATCGCGGTGCTCGTCTGGACCGATAGGTACGCTCTGACCAATGCGTCGGGTACCCTCGTGAACAACCTCGACCTCTACGTCATTGACGGCTCGATGAGCTACCAGGGAAACGTCTTCAACTCGCAGGGCTACACCTATCGCGCGTCCGGCCACTGGTTTCCAGACACTGAGAACAACGTGGAGGTGATCAGAATCCCCGCAGGGGAGATTGCAGACGGGGGATTCACCGTGGAGGTCGTGCCAAGCATCAACTTGAAGGCCGTACCGACCCTGGACGGCACACAGCCGAACCAGGACTTCGCCCTGTACATCTTCAACGCCCGGTAGCTTTGGGGGGACAGCGACGAGGGGAGGGATGGGATGTCGATTCGGCGCGTGGCTAAGGTATTGGCGGCCGTGCTGGTGACAGTGGGTTCGCAACCAGGTGCGATGGCGGGAAACCGCGAGGTGATCATTCCTGTCGTGACGCGGGGAGCATCGGGAAGCAGCGGCAGCTTCTGGGCAAGCGAGGTTCGCGTGCTCCGGCTGCGGGGAGGGGAACCTCTGGCTGTGCGTCGGGCCTGGGTGGCGACAGCGGCCGGCGGACAACGGGATCAGTCCGCCACCGCCCCGGAGTGGCGCAGCGATACTGGGTTCATGTTGATTCTGACGGGCGAGGATCTGTTGGCTGGAGTCACCGCGTCGCACGCTGCGGTCGGCTTGACTGTCCCCACGGAAGCCGAGGTGTGGTGGAGAAACGCGGACACAGGCGGGCAAGGACGCCTCCCCGAGGGCGACCCGGCCTTCAGGCCGTGCTGCCTCCCCGGCGCCGGACAACTTGGCCCAGCTCTCTCGACGCCACTTGTGGGCCCCTCTGTCATCCCGTGGATGACCTCGGGAAACGGTGTGTTCCGTGTCAACGTCGGGCTCGTGAACCCGAGTGCCGCACCGCTCGTCATCACGGTGGCTGCTGCCTACCTGTTCAGTGGTCAGGCACCACTTGAGTGGGCGCCCGGGTACCAGACCGACACCGAGCGGGTGACAGTGACACTGCCGCCGTGGGGCTGGCGGCAGCTCAACAACCTCCTCTTCAACGCCCGACCCGATTGCGCGTTCCCAGCCTGTCCCTGGCTCACCAAGGTGGCACCCGTCGCCGGCCGCATCGTCCCCGCCGCCAACGACCGTCCCTACTTCGCTTTCGCATCCGTGCTGTTCACGCCTCGTAACGATCCCGAGTTCGTGGTCGCCGTTCCGGGGCAACTGCCTCCAACGCTGCAGTGGCCGTAGACACGGGTCGAGGGGCAGCCTAGGCCTGAGGCCGTGCTCGGCTTTCTGCCGCGTCTTCCGCCGACCTCTGTCCAAAGCACCGGGGCGGCCCCTGCGGGCCGCCCCGTCGTCGTCATCGTCTTTCGTCCCGGGGAGGGCGGGGGCCCTGTCCCCTGTCCCCTGCCTCTACGCCCTCGGCGTCGAAAGCTGCGCCCGCGCCGCGGCCAGCCGCGCCACCGGGATGCGGAACGGCGAGCAGGACACGTAGTTCATCCCCACCCGGTGGCAGAACTCCACCGACGCCGGGTCGCCGCCGTGCTCGCCGCAGATCCCGACCTTGAGGTCCGGACGGGTGCTGCGCCCCCTGCGGGTGCCCATCTCCACGAGCTCGCCCACGCCGTCCTGATCCAGCGTCGCGAACGGGTCCGCCGGCCAGATGTCCCGCGCCAGGTACAGCGGCAAAAACTTCCCAGCGTCGTCGCGCGACACGCCGAAGGTGGTCTGCGTCAGGTCGTTGGTGCCGAACGAGAAGAACTCCGCCGTCTCGGCGATCTTGTCCGCGGTCAGGGCGGCACGCGGCAGCTCGATCATGGTGCCAACCTGGTAGTCGACCCGGATCCCGTACTGCCGGAACACCTCCTCGGCCACCGCACGCACCTGCTGCTCCTGGTCGACGAGCTCCTGCTTGATGCTGACCAGCGGGATCATGATCTCGGGCTTGACGTCCACGCCTTCCTTCTTGACGATGCACGCCGCCTCGAGGATGGCCCGCGCCTGCATGCGGGTGATCTCCGGGTAGGCGATCCCCAGCCGACAGCCGCGATGGCCGAGCATCGGGTTGGCCTCGTACAGGTCGTCGACCTTGGCCTTGACGGCCTCGGGGGTGATCCCGAGCTGCGCCGCGACCTCGGCCTGCTCCTTCGCGCTGTGCGGCAGGAACTCGTGCAGCGGCGGGTCGAGGGTGCGCACCGTCACCGGCCGATGGCCCATCGCCCGGAAGATCCCGGCAAAGTCGTCGCGCTGCATCGGCAACAGCTTGGCGAGCGCCCGCTGCCGCTCGGCCTCGGTGTCGCCGAGGATCATCTCGCGCACGGCGGTGATGCGCTCACCGCCGAAGAACATGTGCTCGGTGCGGCACAGGCCGATGCCTTCGGCACCGAACGCCACGGCGTTGGCCGCTTGGTCCGGCTGGTCGGCGTTGGCCCGCACCTTCATGGTACGGACCGTGTCCGCCCACTCCATGAGCCTGGAGTAGTACTTGTAGGCCGGCGAGGCGCCAGGCTCGATCGACTTCTCGATCAGCACCTGCAGCACCTCGGACGGCCGGGTCTCGAGCTTGCCGACGATCACCTCGCCGGTGAAGCCGTCGATCGACAGCCACTCGCCTTCCTTCACCACGGTGCCGCCGACGGTGATGGTGCGGGCCTTGTAGTCGATGTCGAGCGCCTCGCAGCCGACGACGCAGACCTTGCCCATCTGGCGGGCGACGAGCGCCGCGTGCGAGGTCATGCCGCCGCGGGCGGTGAGGATGCCTTGGGCGGCGTTCATGCCGCGGATGTCCTCAGGGCTGGTTTCGATGCGCACCAGCATGACCTGCTCGCCCTTCGCCGCCCACTCCTCGGCGTCGATGGCGTTGAACGCCGCCTTGCCGGTGGCGGCGCCGGGCCCGGCCGGCAGCCCCTTGGCCAGGAGCTTGCCGGCGGACAGTGCCGAGCGCTTGGAGGCGGCGTTGAAGATCGGCCGCAGGAGCTGGTTGAGCTGGTCGGGCTCGACCCGCCGCAGCGCCTCGCTGGAGTCGATGAGCCCTTCCTCGACCATGTCCACGGCGATGCGGATGGCCGCCAGGCCGGTGCGCTTGCCGTTCCGGGTCTGAAGCATGTACAGCTTGCCCTTCTCCACCGTGAACTCGAAGTCCTGCATGTCCTTGAAGTGCTTCTCGAGGGTCTGCCGGACGGCCAGGAGCTGGGTGTTGACCTCGGGGAACACCTCGGCCAACTCGCGCACCGGGCGCGGCGTGCGCACGCCGGCGACCACGTCCTCGCCCTGGGCGTTGACCAGGAACTCGCCGTAGAAATAGTTCTCACCCGAGGCCGGGTCGCGGGTGAACGCCACACCGGTGCCAGAGTCCTCACCCATGTTGCCGTACACCATCGCCTGGACGTTGACGGCGGTGCCCCAGTCGTCGGGGATGTTGTTGAGACGGCGGTAGGTCACGGCACGGGCGTTGTCCCACGAGCCGAAAACGGCCGAGATCGCGCCCCAGAGCTGCTCCATCGGGCTTTCGGGGAAGGTCTTGCCGGTGCGCGCCAACACCGCGGCCTTGAACTTGTCGACGAGCTCTTGCAGGGCTTCGGCGGTCAGATCGGTGTCGACGTGAACGCCCTTCGCCTGCTTCGTCTCTTCGAGGATCTCCTCGAACGGGTCGATCTCGTCCTTGCCCTCGGGCTTGCAGCCGAGCACCACGTCGCCGTACATGGCCACGAAGCGGCGGTAGCAATCCCAGGCGAAGCGAGGGTTGCCGGTGAGGGCAACCAACCCCTGCACGGTCGAATCGTTGAGCCCCAAGTTGAGGATGGTGTCCATCATGCCGGGCATAGAGGCGCGGGCGCCCGAACGAACCGACACCAGGAGCGGGTTTCGGGGATCACCGAACTGCTTGCCGGTGACGCTCTCGATGTGGGCGAGGCCGGCTTCCACCTGGGCGGCGAGTGCCGGCGGGTACATCCTGGCCTTCTGGTAGTCGATGCAGACCTCGGTCGTGATCGTGAGACCCGGGGGCACCGGCAGCCCGATCCCCGCCATCTCGGCCAGGTTCGCGCCCTTGCCACCGAGGAGCACCTTCATGCTGCCGTTGCCCTCGGCCGAGCCTCCACCGAACAGATACACCATCTTCTCTCCACTCACGGATTCCTCCCTTGGGTTTGCGGCCCTCAACGGGCCTCGGTGGCCAGACGCGACACATCGGCCAGCCGCAAGAACAGACGCTCGATGCGGGCCAACAAAGCGAGCCGCGCATCCTTCAGTATGGAGTCGTCACACAGCACCATGACCTCGGTGAAGAACCTATCGAGCGGCGTCGCCAACGGCGCCAGGGCGTGCAAGGCGGCCTCGTGGTCGTCCTCGTCGAGGCTCTCCGCGACGCGGATCTCCGCCGCCGCGACCGCCGCCAGCAGCTCGCGCTCCGCCGGCACCGCCAGCACGCGCTCGTCCAGCACCCCGTGCGTGCCCTTGGTGAGGATGTTCCGCACCCGCTTGAAAACGATCGCGAGCGAGCCGAATACCTCGTCCCGGCGTACCGTCTCGAGTGCCCGCGCCCGGGCCACGTCAGCCGCGATCACGCCCCAGTGCGCCGTCAGCACCGCATCGGCCACATCGGCGCGCACACCGACCACGTTCGTGAGGTAGTGGCGAACCCGATCCTGCAGGAACGCCTGCAGCTCCGCCTCATCCCCACCCGGGCGGCCGACGACTGCTCGGTGGCAGGCGTCGAGCACGTCGAGCGGGAGCGGGAACTCAGCGCAGATCTTGACCACCGCGAGGGCAGCTCGGCGCAGCGCGAACGGATCTTTGCTACCCGATGGCTTCTCGCTCGCGAGCAGCGCCGCCAACGTGTCGAGACGGTCCGCCACGCCGAGCATCGCGCCGGTGAGGGTGCGTGGGATTGGCCCTTCGAGGCCGGCTGGGCGGTACTGGTCCGCTACCGCCATCCAGACCTCCTCCGGCTCGTTGTCTCCCAGCGCGTAGATCCCTCCCATCACACCCTGCAGCTCCGCGAACTCACCGACCATGGCGGTGACCAGGTCCGCCTTCGCGAGCCAAGCCGCCCTCTCGAGATGCTCGAGGCTGATCTCGAGCTGCGCCTGACGGGCAAGCTCGACGGCGAGCTGACGCACCTTGTTGGTCTTGTCGAGATACGAGCCGCTGGTGCGGTGGAACATCACCCCGGCGAGCGCCGGCACCCGGCTTTCCAGCGAGTCACGCTGGTCCTGCGCGTAGAAGAAGGCGGCATCAGCAAGCCGCGCTCCGGCCACCCACGAGTACCCGCGAGCGATGTGTCCCTCGGGATCGTCGGGCCGGTCGGCCACGGCCAGGAAGTAACCGGCAACGCGGCCGTTCTTTTCCAGGACCAGGCTCTTCTGGTGGTGCCTGAGCGTGGTCACCAGGACCTCCTCGGGCAACTCCAGGAAGCGCGACGAGAACTTTCCTCGTACCAAGCCCGGGTGTTCCACGAGCTCGACCAGCTCGTCGAGCAGCACCGGGTCGGGGCGCACCGTGCAGCCCACCTCGGCCGCCAGCATCTCGGCGCGAGCCAGCATCTTCGCCCGGCGTGCGTCGGGGTCGACCACGACCCCCGCCGCCTCGAGCCGGGCTGCGTAGTCCTCGAAGCCGGTGATCCCCCGCATCTCGATCCGACCGGGAGCCACCACCCGGTGTCCCGCCGTGGAGCCGCGCGAGCCAAGCCCGAACAGATCGAGCGGTACCACCTCGTCCATGGTCTCGGCGCCGAACACCGCCACGATGTTGTGGAGCGGGCGCACGAACGTGTGCTCACCGGCGCCCCAGCGCATCGTCTTGGGAAAGTGCAGCGAGCCGACAACCTCGGTTGTGACCTCGGCCAGGATCTCGGGAGCGGTTCTGCCCTTCACCCGCCGTGTGACCGCAACCACATCGCCTCTGGAGCCTTTGACGACCCTGAGCTGGTCCACGCTGACGCCTTGGCCGCGGGCGAAACCGAGCGCCACTGCGGTCGGGGAGCCGTCGGGCGTGAAGGCGGCGCGCGCTGGTGGGCCCGTGACTTCTTCGATGCGGTCGGGCTGCCCGGCCGCGAGGCCGGTGACGTGCACGACGAGCCGGCGGACGGTCGAGAACGCCCGCACCGTACACCCCGCGAAGCCCGCCTCCTCCAAGCCCTTCGCGAACCCTTGCTCGAGCTGGCGCCGCGCCCCCGGCAGCGCGTTGGCCGGGATCTCCTCGCACAGCAAGGCGAGCAGGAACTGGTGGCTCATGCCTCCCCTCCCCGCCTTGCCAGAAGCGGGAAACCTAGCCGCTCCCGCTGCGCCACGAACGCCTTGGCGCACCGCACCGCGAGCTTGCGCACCCGGCCGATGAGCGCCACTCGCTCGGTCACCGCGACCGCACCGCGGGCGTCCATGAGGTTGAACAAATGTGACATCTTGAGCGCCGCCTCGAGCCCGGGCACGACCAGCGGTTCCTCCTGCTCCAAACAACGGACCGACTCGCGCTCCCAGTCCTCGAAGTGCCGCCTGAGCATCTCCACGTCGGCGACGTGGAAGGCGAAGCGTGACAACTCCACCTCGTCCTGATGACGCACCTTGCCGTACGCGATCCCACCGCCCCAGGTCAGGTCGTAGATCGAGTCCTTCCGCTGGAGGAACATGGCGATGCGTTCAAGCCCGTAGGTGAGCTCGGCGGCGATCGGCTGCAGGTCGAGCCCGCCGGCTTGCTGGAAGTAGGTGAACTGGGTGATCTCCATGCCGTCGAGCAGGACCTGCCAACCAACCCCCCAGGCACCCAGCGTCGGTGACTCCCAGTTATCCTCCTCGAACCGGACGTCGTGGAAAGAAGGTTCTATCCCCAGGGCGGTCAGAGACTTGAGGTAGAGCTCTTGGACCTCGTGCGGGGACGGCTTGAGGATCACCTGCATCTGCAGGTGCTTGCCGAGACGGAACGGGTTCTCGCCGAAGCGGGCATCTGCAGGTCGGCGCGACGGCTGCACGAACGCCACGTTGTAGGGCTCGGGCCCGAGCACGCGGAGGAACGTCTCGGGGTGCATGGTGCCAGCCCCGATCTCGAGGTCGCAGGGCTGCTGGATGACGCACCCGTACTCGCTCCAGAACCTGGACAACGAGAGGATCAGATCTTGCAGGTCCACCGACGACACCTCACCGGCACAGGACACGCCGATGGGAGCGGAGTCTAGCACAGTGCCCCCGCCCACCCGGTCGAGAGTCGAAGCTCGGAAGTCGAAAACGCTCAGTACTGGGCGCGGAACAGGCCCCAGAAAAGCTCGGCGAGCTTGTCGCCCAAGGGGCGGGCCTTCCACGCCTCCAGGGTGATTCGTTGCGAACGAGCGAGGTCGCGCTCGAACATCGCACGCATCTTGCCCGCGAACCCGGAATCGAACACGTTGAGATTCGCCTCCAGGTTGAAGAACAGCGAGCGGGGCGTGAGGTTGGTGGAGCCCACACTGGCCCACTTCCCGTCCACGACCACCGTCTTGGCGTGGAGCTTCGCCGGCTGGTACTCGAAAATCTCGATCCCCGCCCGGAGCAGCTTGCCGTAGTCGCTGCGTCCGGCGTGCCGCGTCGGCGGGGCGTCAGTGTGCTTCCCGGGCAGCAGCAGCCTGACACGCACCCCTCGCCGAGCGGCGCGTTCGAGCGCCCCAAGCGCGACGTGGTCGGGCGCGAAGTAGGCGGTGGTGATATCGATCGACTCTCTGGCGGCGTTGACCGCGACGAGAAAAGAGATGCGCGCCGGGTTGCCGTCGAAGCCAGGTGTCGACTCCATGAGCTGGCAACGTTTCCCGTTGGCGACCGGGAGCTCCGGAAAGAGCGCCTGCTCGGTGAGCACCTCCCGCGTCGCTTGCAGCCAGGCGCGGGCGAACGCCGCCTGCATCTGACGCACCACCGGCCCTTCGACCCGCACCATCGTGTCGCGCCAGTGCTCGGGGTCGGTCCCGTCGCCCGTCCACTCGTCGTCGATGCAGATGCCGCCCGTGAACCCGGTCTTTCCGTCCACGACCAGGATCTTGCGGTGTGTCCGCAGGTGGATCTTGCGCAGGTTGCGGAGGCTCGTTGGCCGGAAGTAGACCACTTTTGCCCCAGCCGCGCGGAGCAGCCGCTCGTTCGCCTCTCCGAAACCCGGCGTACCCCAGGAGTCGAGCAGCAGCCGAACCTCGACGCCAGCCCGCGCCCGTTCGGCGAGGGTGCCCATGAACTCCCGTCCGATCTCGCTGTCGGTGAAGATGTACGGTTCGAGATGGATGCTCGATCGAGCGCCGCGGATGGCGGCGAGCATCAGCGGAAAGATCTGCTCGCCGTTTTCCAGCAGATCGACGCGGTTGCCGTCGACGGCCTCGTTCCCGGCGGCGATCGTGAGCGCGGCCTGGATGTCCGCCTCCTCCGAGGTCAACGGCGGGTAGTACGCGTACCGGCGGACGGTCGCGCACCCGACGGCTGCTACCATCAACGCCGGCGCGAGACCCCAGCGGCTGGCCCAAACCCACGAACGCATCGGGTCCGGAGTATGCCACGAAAGAGAGCGGCCCAACGCTTCCCCCAGCAGCAATCCACCCGTGGCCCGGCCAGACGGCTGGGAATGCCCTCTGGCCGGTCGCTTTGCGGCATGTCCTTGACGGTCCCCCGGGAGCGTGACTAGTATCATGTGATTTCGGGCACGAGGGGGGAGTGGGGCATGCTCGGTCAGTACATCCCGGTTTTCATGGCGATTGGGTTCGCCGCCGCCGTTGCGGGCGGCATGATCGGGCTGTCGATGCTACTCGGCCGAGGCCGCATCGCCTACCAACGCCAGACCGAGACGTACGAGAGCGGCATGCTGCTGCTCGATAGCGGCCGCAAACGCGTGTCCGTGAAGTTCTTCATCGTCGCGATGGTGTTCATCATCTTCGACGTCGAGGTCGCGTTCCTGTTCCCCTGGGCGGTCGCGGCCCGCGAGGCGGCGAAGTCCGACCCGACGACCGTGCTGGCGGTCGGCCTCACCTTTCTGGCCGTGCTGGCGATCGGCTTCGTCTACCTGTGGCGCCAAGGGGCGTTCGACTGGGCGCGCCGGGAGCGAGTATGACGACGCGCCCGATCGTATCGGAACCGGCCGAGAACCTCTGCGAGGTTACTTTCGACAGCAAGCTCGAGAAAAGGATCGCGGACACCCTCAAGCAGTACCCGACGCCGCGCGCAGCGCTGCTTCCCGTGCTGTGGTTGTGCCAGGATCGCTACGGCTGGATCTCGCCGGGAGTGATGCGCGCAGTGGCCCAGCGCCTCGGCGAGAACCCAGCTCACGTCGAAGGCGTGGTGACGTTTTACACCATGTTCCGCACCCGGCCGCCTGCCAGCTACGTGCTCCAGGTCTGCAGGACCTTGTCCTGCGCCATGTGCGGTGGGAAGGAGCTGGCCGAGCACCTCACCACGAAGCTCGGAGTCGGTTTTGGCGAGCGCACGCCCGACGGCTTGTTCGAGCTGCACGCGGTGGAGTGTCTGGGGGCCTGCGGCAGCGCTCCGGTCGTCCAGATCAACGACGACTACTACGAGAGCATGACACCGGAAAAGATCGACGCCGTGCTCGAGACGCTCACCAGGAAGGCGTGACGATGGACTCGATCCTCCTGCGCGCCCGCGGCACTCCCGACTCGCAGTCGCTGACGACCTACCTCGCGGCCGGCGGCTACAACGCCTGGGAGAAGGTGCTGCAGATGACTCCCGAAGCCGTCATGAACGAGGTCACGCTCTCGGAGCTGCGAGGCCGTGGCGGCGCCGGGTTCCCGACCGGGCGCAAGTGGAGCTTCATCCCCAAAGACCACCCTGGGCCGCGCTACCTCGTGTGCAACGCCGACGAGTCCGAGCCCGGCACCTTCAAGGACCGTGAGCTCATCGAGCACGATCCCCACCTCGTGGTGGAGGGCATCGCTATCGCTGCCTACGCGATCAAAGCCGCCACGGCGTACGTGTACATCCGCGGCGAGTTCGGGCGCTGGGCGACGATCCTCGGCAAGGCGATCGCCGACGCAAAGAAAAAGGGCTACTTGGGCAAAGGCATCCTGGGCTCGGGCTACAACCTCGAGATCGTCGTTCACCGCGGCGCCGGTGCCTACATTTGCGGCGAGGAGACGGCGCTCATCGAATCGATCGAGGGCAAGCGCGGCTTCCCGCGTCTCAAGCCACCGTTCCCCGCGATCGCCGGGCTGTTCGGCAAGCCCACCATCGTCAACAACGTCGAAACGCTCGCGTGCCTGCCTCACATCATCAACCGGGGCGCCAAGTGGTTCGCCTCGATCGGCCGTCCGCGAAATACCGGGCCCAAGCTGTTTTGCGTTTCCGGCCACGTGCAGCGACCCGGGGTGGTCGAGCTACCGCTCGGCGTGTCGTTCCGCGAGATCATCTTCGACCACTGCGGTGGAATACGCGACGGCCACACGCTCAAAGCGTTTTTCCCCGGCGGCTCCTCAGCCCCGATCATGACTGCCGACCAGGTCGACGTGCGCGCGGACTTCGATGCCTGCGCGGAAGCCGGTTCCATGCTGGGCTCCGGTGGCGTGATCGTTCTCGATGACAGCGTCGACATCGTCGAGGCCGCCGCCAACCTCGCCCGCTTCTACGCCCACGAATCGTGTGGACAGTGCACGCCGTGCCGCGAAGGGGCGGACTGGGCAATGGATATCCTGGAGCGGATCCTCGCTGGCCACGGGCGTGAAGGCGACCTCGATCAGATCCTGCGCATCTGCACCTACGCCTCGAACGGAATGACGATTTGCCCACTCGGGGATGCTTTTTCCATGCCTCTCTCCAGTATGGTCAAGAAGCTCTCCGGCGAGTTCGAGCGCCGGATCGCGGCCGCTAGCCGCCTCCCCCAGAAGAAGAAACCGGTGCTGCCGTGGAGCGGCCCATTACCCGGGTTCGGGCAGTAGACGAGGAGGTCATGCCGAAGCTCACGATCGACGGGCGAGTCATCGAGGTTGCCGAGGGCACCAACCTGATCGAGGCGGCCCGGCAGGCCGGCGTGGCGATCCCTTACTTCTGCTACCACCCGTACCTCTCGGTCGTCGGGCAGTGCCGGATTTGCCTGATCGAGATCGACAAGCAGCCCCGCCTCGCGGTCGCCTGTGCCACCCCTGTTGCCGACGGGATGGTGGTGCGCTCCGAGACCTCGGACCGGGTGCGCGAGGCCCGCAAGGCCGTCATGGAGTTCTTGCTCGCCAACCACCCACTGGACTGCCCGGTGTGCGACCAGGCCGGCGAGTGCCTGCTCCAGGACCACTCCTTCGACCACGGGCTCGACACCAGCCACATGCTGGAGACGCGGCGAACGTTTGCGGGCCTCGAGCGGCGGATGCTGGGCCCCCACATCGTCCAGAATCAGAACCGCTGCATCCACTGCTCGCGTTGCATCCGCTTCACCCAGGAGATCTCCGAGACCGCGCAGCTCACCTACAAAGCGCGCGGCAACGGGGTATACGTCGACACCTACGACGGCACGCCGTTCGACGACCCGATGTCTGGCTGCACCGCGGATGTCTGCCCGGTCGGCGCCTTGACCGTCAAGGAGTTCCGCTTCCGCAAGCGCACCTGGAAGCTGCGCTCGGTGCCGTCGGTCTGCCCGGGCTGCTCGATCGGCTGCAACGTCTGGATCGACCACCACGAGAAAGTCGTGTATCGCCTCAGCCCACGGGAGAACGCGGCCGTCAACGCGACGTGGATCTGCGACTACGGTCGCTTCCTCGCCGAGTCGCTCAACCGACACGAGGTGCTGCGGCCGCAACGTCAGATCGACGGGCAACTGCAGCCGGTCGACTGGGCCGACGCTCTGGCGAGTCTCGGGGAGGTGCTCGATACCGCGTCGAGCCTCCGCGTCGTCGCCTCGGCCAACCTCTCGAACGAAGAGCTCTTCCTGGTCAAGACGCTGCTGGGCGGCGCCCGCCGAGCCGACATCGTCGTGCCGGTGTGGACCGGTGAGCAACGCCGGATGAAGAACGGCTCGGGTGCGTGGCTGCAGTCCCTCGATGCCCATCCCAATGCCGCCGGCGCCCGTCGCCTCGGGTTGCGTCTGGTGGATCACGGGGGCTTGGCGCGCTTTCTCTACGGCGCCGCGGACGTGACGGTGATCCTCGACCCGCTCGCCCATCCGTTCCTGGAGACGGACGAGGCGACACAGCTCCTACGGGTCGGTACGACGATCGTCTTCGCGCGCCTCGAGCATCCCGTCACACGTCTGGCGTCCTGGCTCCTCCCTACGCCGTCCCTCGCCTGCAACGAGGGCACGTTCATATCCCAGACCGGGGCCGTCCAGCGGTTCGCGGCGGCACTCGCTCCGCCCCAGCAGTCGCGCCCTCTTTGGTCGATCCTGATGGCACTGGGGGGCGAGCTGGCGACCGAGGAGCTGCCCCTGCGCTCGCCAGCCGAGGTTTTCGCCCACCTCGTTCAGACGGAGAAGGGTTTTGCCGGCCTCGACTGGGAGACGCTGGCCGGAACCACCGATACCGCCCAGCGGGAGCGTTACCATGGGGGCTGAGCTCATCGTCATCGCCGGCAAGCTGATCGTCCTCGCCACCCTGCTTCTGACAGCGGTTCCGGTGATGGTATGGGTGGAGCGGCGCGGCGCGGCGTTCATCCAGGATCGACTCGGCCCCAATCGCGTCGGGCCGTGGGGGATCATCCAACCCATTGCCGATTCCGTGAAGCTCCTGTTCAAGGAAGACCTCACGCCGGCTGGCGTCAACCGCTGGCTCTACTTCCTGGCGCCCATGATCTCGGTCTTCATCGCCATGCTCACCTTCATCGTCGTGCCGTTCGGCGACGGCTGTGGCGTCACGATCTTGGGCCAACCGCTGGGCAGCCTGATGGTGGCGTCCGAACTCGAAGTCGGGGTGCTGTACTTGTTGGCGATCTCGTCGCTCGGGGTGTACGGGATCGTGCTCGCCGGCTGGTCGTCCAACAACAAGTACTCACTGCTCGGCGGCCTGCGCGCCTCGGCGCAGCTCATCTCCTACGAGCTTTCCATGGCGCTCGCCGTGCTCGGTGTGATCCTGGCCACCGGCTCGCTGCGGCTCGACGAGGTGGTCGCAGCCCAGTCGGGCAAGCTCTGGAACGCCGTCCCGCAGTTTCTAGGATTCGTGGTCTTCGTCGTCGCAGCGTTCGCCGAGACCAACCGGCTCCCGTTCGACCTCGCCGAGGCGGAGACCGAGTTGGTGGCGGGCTACCACGTCGAGTACTCGTCGATGAAGTTCGCTGCGTTCATGATGAGTGAGTACATGAACATGGTGACGGTCTCGGCACTGCTCGTGACCTTGTTCCTCGGCGGCTCGACACTGCCCGGCGTGCACCTCGAGGGGTGGTTGGGGCTTGTCGTCTCGCTCGCCGTATTCCTCGGCAAGGTCGCGTTTTTCATGTGGCTGTTCGTCTGGGTCCGCTGGTCGCTGCCGCGATTCCGCTACGACCAGCTCATGCGTCTCGGGTGGAAGGGGCTGCTGCCTCTCGCCACGGTCAACTTGGTGTTGGTGGCGGTGGGCGTCGCCAGGGGATGGACGTGGATATGAGGACAGCCAGGAGGCGGAGGGGATCATGGTGATGACGGTGTTCGTCGTCGCGGCGGTCCTCGCGATCGTCTCGGCGCTGGTGGCGGTGAGCCATCGTGACCCGGTAATCAACGTGCTGTCGCTCGTCGTCACGTTCTTCTGCGTCGCCGTCAACTTCGCGCTGCTGGGCGCCAACTTCCTCGCGGCCGCCCAAATCCTCGTCTACGCCGGCGCCCTCCTGGTACTGTTCCTGTTCGTGATCATGCTCTTGGGTGCACCCCAGGCGCCGGAAAGCGGCCTCCACCGCCCGGTCCAGAAGACGGCCGGCCTCGCCCTGGCGGCGATCGTCATCATCGGTGGCGTGCTGCTCGCCTTGACCATGAAGGTGCTGCCGCCCGCCTCGCCGGTGACCGGCGATGCCCGCGAGATCGGCAAGGCGATGCTCACCACCCACGCCTTCTCGTTCGAGCTCATCTCCGTGCTGCTCTTGGCTGCTATGGTCGGAGCGTTGATGCTGGTGAAGAGGAAGCACTGATGGCGCCAACCATCTCCCACTTCGTGATCCTTGCCGCGCTCCTGCTCGGCATCGGTGCGGCCGGCGTGCTGCTGCGCCGCAGCGGCATTGCCATCCTGCTCGGCATCGAGCTCATGCTCAACGCCGGCAACCTGGCGTTGGTCGCGTTCGCCAGGCAGCACGGCAACCTGGAGGGGCAGGTCTTCGTCTTCTTCACCATGGCGGTGGCGGCGGCCGAGGTGGCGGTGGGTCTCGCGCTGCTCGTCGCCATCTACCGCCGGCAACAGTCGATCGACGTGGACCGCTTGAGCGTCATGCGCTGGTAGGAGCAGGCATGCTGAACCTCCTCTGGCTCGTCCTCGCCTTCCCCCTTGCCGGCACCTGCCTGCTTCTGGCGGGAGCCCGTCGGCTCGGGCACCGAGCTACAGCGGCGATCGGTGTCGGTTCGGCGGGCCTCTCGCTGCTGGTCACCCTCGGGGCGCTCGTCTCGTACGCCGGCATGCACGGCGAGGTCGTCACGCAGACGTTGTACCGTTGGATCGCTGCCGGCAACTTCACCGTCGATCTCTCGTTGCGTCTCGATTCGCTGTCGGCGGTGATGTTGTTTTTCGTGACCGTGGTTGGTTTTCTGATTCATGTGTACTCGGTTGGCTACATGCACGACGAGGCGGCGACGGCGTA
>ERZ1026792.1159-NODE-1159-length-17462-cov-15.533026_pt1 | contig 17462 bp, 26 predicted proteins | sample MGYA00520884_ERZ1026792 | MGnify/ENA primary metagenome ERZ1026792 (study PRJEB33270, sample SAMEA104284473) | anaerobic digester metagenome | biome: Anaerobic digester microbiome; feature: mesophilic sludge digester; material: Anaerobic digester biomass... | reverse complement strand
CACAACATCATGTATAAAATAATTGGGGACTTAGTGATTACTTGAAACATTCTGCTCCGCATCAGCTTTTGTAACGGTTGACAGAGACGTGCCAGCAAACCCCAAACATTTCATACATGTGACCGTTGTGCACAATTATAACACACTGATAAATAGAGATAACCAATATAATTCCCAATAATCTATAAAAGGATGGAGAATATAGAACAAATGGACCCAAATGTAACAGACATAAAAAACCCAACGATTGTAAATACAATTAATGTCAACAAATTTATAGCTCTGTCTCTTATTACTGTTGGATTATACAATTTTTGGTGGATCTATAAATCATGGCGATTTATTAGAGACCAAGAAAAATCAGAAATCCTTCCTGCCTTTAGAACAATACTTAGTCTCTTCTTTCTTATACCACTTTTTAATAGAATTCTTAAACTTGCGAAAAGATCAGGGTATGAACCTAATTACCCATCGGTAATTCTATTTATAGGTTTCTTGCTTGTCAGTTTTTTAGCATATCTCCCAGAGCCTTACTTCCTATTTTCGTTAGTCGGTTTTGTCTTTTTAATTCCACCTTTTAAAGCCATCAAGTACGCCATTGCAAATTGTGAGGGATTCAAAGAGAATGAACTTAGAACTTTTAACGGAAGACAAATATTTCTTTTGGTGATTTTTGGAATTATATGGATCCTATATATAGTAGGATTTATGTTAACCTAATATAACTGTGCACAACAGGTCGGTATAGGTCATTGCCGCTCCGCACCGCGAGAACCTTCTGGCTAAAGTAGAACGCTAAGTGGTCGGTGGTGCGGCCTGCCCCGCTGCCGCGGGGACTCCCGCCTGGTGTCACGGTTTTTGCCAACGCGAGAATAAACTTTTAACAATCATAACCCTGCAGCGCATCACGAGTGCAAAAACACGCGCCACCACGAAGCGGCGCCAACAACACATTATTCGCCACTCACTCATGTTCGTGGCTCATGAGCTCGGCCGCTCCGCAGCCTCGGTTCCGCCGAACGTTAGGCTGCATGTCGATAATTCCTGCTTGCATTTTTAAAAAATAATACTTATCTTTGCCGTTAGTAACGCAAAACGTTAATGATAGCTTCATTTGGATCAAAGGAGACTGAAAAGATTTGGAATGGTGAACGTGTTAGAAACATACCTCCAGAAATCCAAGTGATCGGCAGGAGAAAACTAAGAATGTTAAACAACTCTCTAAATCTTAACGATCTCAGAATTCCTCCTTCCAATAAACTTGAAAAGTTAAGTAGCAAAGTAAATAACCTCTATAGCATCCGAATAAACGACCAATGGAGAATTACTTTCCGCTGGGATGACGGATTGGCAACTGAAATAACAATTATTGATTATCATAAATGAAAGAAATGAAAAAATTACCAAATATACACCCAGGTGAAGTGCTTCTTGAAGAATTCCTGAAACCCATGAATATTTCTGCTTACAGGCTCTCGAAAGATATTGGTATACCGCAGACAAGAACCTCTGAGATTATTAAAGGTCTCAGAAGAATAACCGCAGATACTGCTCTAAGATTAAGTTATTATTTCGGAAATTCGGCCAAATTCTGGCTTGGGCTTCAGAATGACTATGACATAGAGGAAGAAAAGATGGCTAAGAAAAATGAATTCAAAAGGATCAAAAAAGCCAAAGAACACGCAGCCTAACAGGTCGGTATATGTCATTGGTGCTCCGTGGCGCGACAATCGGGTAACTAAAGAGGAAGGCTTTGTGGCTGGCGCCACGGCCTGCCCCGGCTACCGCCGGGGACTCCCGCCTGGTGTCACGGTTTTTGCCAACGCGAGAATAAACTTTTAACAATCATAACCCTGCAGCGCACCACGAGTGCAAAAACACGCGCCACCCCGACTCGGCGCCAACAACACATTATTCGCCACTCACTCATGTTCGTGGCTCATGAGCTCGGCCGCTCCGCAGCCTCGGTTCCGCCGAACGTTATAGCCAATGCGATAACAAATATTGAAAAAGCTTGTTTCTAGGTAAATTATTATTTACTTTGTGCTATAATATCCTATTAGCAGACAATGAAATGTTCTGAGCTATATAAGATCCTGACAAAAGACGGTTGGTACCCTGTTTCACAAAAAGGTTCGCATGTAAAACTCAAACATGGCAAGAAATCAGGCATGATCATCTTCCCAAATCATGGTAGTCAGGAGGTTGGTAAAGGGCTTGAGCGAAAGATACTTAAGGATGCAGGTTTGAAGTTGGAAATTAATAAAGGTGATGTAGATGAAAACAACGAACAAAAAGATTAAAATGATAGTGGAAAAAACAGATACTGGTTTTTCTGCCTTCTCTAAAGACTATCCTATCTATACTACTGGCAGGACAATTCCTGAATTAATTGATAATGCTCTTGAAGCTGCAAATCTCCTTTTTGAAGAAGATGATATTCGCATTGAACAAGAGAACCTTAAGTTTGAAATTGATTTTAAACAGTTCTTCCAGTACTACAAAGTAATTAACGCTAAGTTTCTCGCCAATAAGATTGGTATGAATCCAACCTTACTTTCTCAGTATGTGCAGGGTCGTAAGAAACCATCTGATGCACAAACTGAAAAAATACTGCTTGGAATTCATCAAATTGGAAAGGAACTATCAGAAATAAACCTTATACACAGGCCTTAATAAAGGGCACTGGCTATAACAGGCCGGTATATGTCATTGGCGCTCCGTGGCGCGACAATCGGGTAACTAAAGAGGAAGGCTTTGTAGCTGGCGCCACGGCCTGCCCCGGCTACCGCCGGGGACTCCCGCCTGGTGTCACGGCTTTTGCCAACGCGAGAATAAACAAATAACAATCATAGCCCTGCAGCGCATCACGAGTGCAAAAACACGCGCCACCCCGACTCGGCGCCAACAACACATTATTCGCCACTCACTCATGTTCGTGGCTCATGAGCTCGGCCGCTCCGCAGCCTCGGTTCCGCCGAACGTTAGAGGCAATGCGGAACAGAAATGAAAAAACAATGATGTCGCGGTGATTACTTATTTGATATCTTTGTGATAGATGGAGACAAATCGTGATATATTAGAACTTATTAAAGCAACAGCATGCAAATACCTGCCTGATGCCGAGGTTATGCTATTCGGTTCTCACGCAAGAAAAGAAGCTATTTTTGATAGTGATTTTGATGTTCTTATTGTGACTTCATCAGACCTGACTCCCAAACAAAAACTGCCACTCAGGACAAATATCAGAAAAGACTTGCTTAAAGAAGGTATAAGATCAGACATCCTTATCCAAAGCAAAAAAGAGGTCAGGCAAAAGAGGAAGTTACCTGGGCATATTATTAAGAATATTCTCAATGAAGCAATCCTCCTATGACCAGGGATAAGGCTGAATATATAAAGAATTGGCTATTCAGGGCAAATGAAGATATTGCAGTAATAAAAAGCCTTGTAAATGACGGTGCTGAATTTTACACTAGCAGCATCTGTTTTCATGCTCAGCAAGCATCCGAAAAGTTCCTTAAGGCATTCCTGGCTTATCATGATGTAGACTTTCCAAGAACACATGATCTGGACTTCCTACTTCTCGAATGTCAGAAAATAAACAAAGAGGCCTTTCAGATAGATTTTAAAAGCCTGACTGACTTTGGAGTAAGTGTTAGATATCCTGACGACTTTTACATCCCAGATGAAGAAGAAGCTTTGGAGTATCGTGACACTGCTATCTCGGTTAAAGAAATCGTCGAAAGATTAATCAAATAAACAGCACTGCCTCTAACAGGTCGGTATATTTCATTTGCTTGTCATGGTTTTTGCTCTTAACCTATAACATGATGTAGAAAAAGATAAATTAGTTACTCCCAGCATGTTTTGTTCTCCACCGCGAAACCAAAAACCACGCCAGCCCTCCTGACGTCGGGCACGCAAACAAAACATACCGTCGGGCCGTTACCACACATTTTATGACAACTTGATTATGATACATCTTAATAAGTCCATTTCGTTTGTTATCTTAATCCTACTCTTATTCCTAACATTGCTAATTACCTTATTTGCACGTATTGACATAAGAGAAACATTAAAAACAAAATACCATAAGCATAACAATGCTCATTTAATTGATACTAAACACTTTAATATATTAACCCCAAAAAATTGGATGCATATTTCAAATGGCTATGGAGAAGAAGGAGAAGCTATAGGCTCGTTCTTAACGCCAAATGGTAGACTCAATTATGAATATGGGATGTTTGCAAATCCTTTTGATGTAGATTCTATATTTGTATATTCAGCGGACAGCTTAAAAGCAGGTAATTATGTAATTAGAATTGCTAGAAACAATAAAAATGAGACTGGGATCACGTTTTTTAATAAGAATACAATGGTATGGCCCTTTTCATTTTTCATGAGTAAGCCATGTACAAAAAATCTATCTCAATTAATATCTGCAATTGAATACATGACGTTTAAAGATTCCAAATCTATCAATTAAAAAATGTGTGGTAACAGGTCGGTATATGTCATTGGCGCTCCGTGGCGCGACAATCGGGTAACTAAAGAGGCAGTTCCGTGGCTGGCGCCACGGTCCGCCCCGGCTCCCCGCCGGGGACTCCCGCATGGTGTCACGGTTTTTGCCAACGCGAGAATAAACTAATAACAATCATAACCCTACATCGCATCACGAGTGCAAAAACACGCGCCACCACGACTCGGCGCCAACAACACATTATTCGCCACTCACTCATGTTCGTGGCTCATGAGCTCGGCTGCTCCGCAGCCTCGGTTCCGCCGAACGTTGTAGCCAATAATCCAAGCGACATGACACGATTGATAATATGTTTCATATTTGTTCTGATTAATGTTAGCTGTTCTAAATATTTTGTGACAGTTGAACAACATAATCCATATAAGCTTAGGAATAGAATTAACCTTCATCAAAAAAGTGATAATGAAAGATTTCAAATTATTGATGACTGCAAAAAAAATTGGAGATTTAGAACCTTAACTGACACATTAGAAATAAGAGTAATTCAATATTTGCCTGCATATAGGCACTCGCTAAATAATTTACCTGCAATGATAATTGGAAATAATAATTCCGATACATTGAGAATCCTAGTCTATGATTTTTTTGAGAAAATTGACAAAGGGAAGCATATTACAATTATCCCAGATTTGTCGACCACAAAAATGTTAAAGTCAAGCGATGAGTTTTTTGAAGCGACTTTACTTATGAATCGTACACAGACTCATTTATCAAAGAAAAAAGATGAGGATAGTTATTATTGTAATATTAAAGACACATATTTTGGAAAAGTAAAATTATAAATAACAGATTAATAATGACTTGTAAATAAATTACTGGCTACAACAGGCCGGTATATGTCAATGGCGCTCCGCACCGCGAGAATCTTCTGGCTTAAGAGGATAGTCCAGTGGTCGGCGGTGTGGCCCGCCCCGGCTGCCGCCGGGGATCCCCTGGTGGTGTCACGGTTTTTGCCAACGCGAGAATAAACAAATAACAATCATAGCCCTGCATCGCACCACGAGTGCAAAAACACGTGCCACCCCGACTCGGCGCCAACAACACATTATTCGCCACTCACTCATGTTCGTGGCTCATGAGCTCGGCCGCTCCGCAGCCTCGGTTCCGCCGAACGTTAGCGGTAATGCTCAAATTATCTGCACAATGAAGGTATTTCAATTATTACTAATGCTCGCTATTCTCCCGATAGCGTCTCTTTACTCCCAAAAGAACGATGAATATGCCACGATAACAATTGTTGAACAAATGCCCATTTTCAAAAATGGCAACTCTGAAGATTTTCCACTTTGGCTTTACACTAACTTAAAGTATCCACAATCAGCAATAAATGATTCGATATCAGGAAAAGTAATTGCTCGATTTAAAATAGATACTCTGGGAATGGTTAGTGAAATAGAGATTGTTCGTGGTGTCCGTGATGATCTGGACCAAGAGTCTATCAGAGTATTAAGTACCTCTCCTAACTGGATTCCAGCTAGACAAGGTCATAGGAGTGTAAGCATATCTTACAGTGTACCGATAATCTTTGATATTAATGACCAATTCTTCATTAAAAGAATCAAATCGTTATCAAAAAATGCTAGGAAATCCAAAAAAGCGCACAACCACTAACAGGTCGGTATATGTCATTGGCGCTCCGTTGCGCGACAATCGGGTAACTAAAGAGGAAGGCTTTGTGGCTGGCGCCACGGCCCGCCCCGGCTGCCGCCGGGGATCCCCTTCTGGTGTCACGGTTTTTGCCAACGCGAGAATAAACTATTAACAATCATAACACTTCAGCGCACCACGAGTGCAAAAACACACGCCACCCCGAAGCGGCGCCAACAACACATTATTCGCCACTCACTCATGTTCGTGGCTCATGAGCTCGGCCGCTCCGCTGCCTCGGTTCCGCCGAACGTTAGCTGCAAGCGGAAGTCACGTAATATTATTCCTATATATATTACGTATATTAAAATAATTACGTATAATTGCAGTAAGTAAATTACGTAGAGATGAACACAAAACTTACACTCAATGTAGACAGCGTATTAGTCCAGAAGGCTAAGTCGTACGCAAAAGATAAAGGGCGGAGCCTTTCTGACCTGGTAGAATCGTATTTTAAAGCTTTAACACATAGAAAAGCTATCAGTGACAATGAGTTGACTCCAAAAGTAAGATCATTACACGGCTCATTTAAGGTGCCTCAAAACTTTGATTATAAGAAAGAATTATCAGATCAACTGACCAATAAATACCTCTAAAATGGAAAATGTATTTATTGACACAGATGTCATCGTTGACTTTCTCACTGACAGAAAGCCCTTTTCACTTGAATCTGCAAAAATATTTTCATTAATAGATCAGAAGAAAATCAGGGGTTGTGTTTCGGCACTCTCATTCAGCAACCTCTATTATGTTCTTAGGAAATTTGGACCCCACAAAAAAGTGATTAGCAGCCTTCAGGAATTATCCGAAATGGTTGATATTTTGAAAGTTGATAGTAACACAATAAAGTCTGCTCTTATCTCAGATTTTAAAGACTTTGAGGATTCCATTCAATATTTTGCAGCTCAAGAACATAAAAAGATAGACAGTATAATCACAAGAAATATTAAAGACTACAAGGATAGTTCTCTGCCAGTAATGACACCTGAAATGTTCCTGGTCACATTTGAAAACACCGCCAGCAACTAACAGGTCGGTATATGTCATTGGCGCTCCGCACCGCGAGGTTCTTCTGGCTAAAGAGGACCGCTAAGTGGTCAGCGGTGCGGCCTGCCCCGGCGGCAGCCGGGGACTCCCGCCTGTGTCACGGTTTTTGCCAATACGAGAATAAACAAATAACAATCATAACCCTGCAGCGCATCACGAGTGCAAAAACACGCGCCACCCCGAAGCGGCGCCAAAAGCACATACCGCCGGCCGTTAGCTGTCAGGCAACAAAACGTCAGTAGAGAACATAAAAAATTGGAGAAAATGAAACAAGCAATTAAAACAATCATTTTTTGTACTTTGATCATATTGGTAAGTTTACAATCTTTTGCAATAAAACCCGACAGGGTATATCGGTTCTATCCAGAAAAACTTTGTTTGATTTATAAGGATTTAGACGTAACAACCGTTGACAGCATAAAGATTAAAACGTGGTTTTTCCCTGCTCAACCCACACCGCAAGAAAAAGAAATTAGCGATATGTGGGAGAATCCTGTCAAAAAGCCATATAAAACGATTGACAATAAACCCAGACCCACGATAATTATTGCGAATGGCGATGCAGGGAATATGTCGTATCAGCAATTGCACCACGCACAATTTTTCACAAGCAAAGGCTACAATGTGGTAGCTTTCGATTGGCGTGGCTTTGGCGAAAGTAGTGAGTGGGAAATGGATACTGATTATTTAGTCTATTCCGAATTGTTAATTGATTATGAAGCTGTTATAAAAGAAGTGCTAAAACAAAAAGAAGTGGATAAAAACAGATTGGTGGTTTATGGTTGGTCAACAGGTGCGTACCTTTCTATGGCAGCAGCAAGCAAATATGAAAACATTAAGGCTTTTGTAGCCATCGGACTAATGACTTCTTTTTCCGAAATTGTTCCTGTGTTGATAAAAGCCCAACACAAACAGGAGAGTAATTTGATAGTACCAGGTGATTATCCGAAAGAGCTACAACCAATCAACTTGGCTACCAATTGGGAGAAGGCAACATTTCTGATAGTTGGTGAAAAAGATGACCGTACACCTGTTTGGATGAGTGAGAAAATATATTCGTTACTTCCTGCAAAAAAAGACATGTGGATAGTGGAAGGGGCGGAACACGGCGGAATGAAAGGACCATTAAGAGATTTTGACTTGTTTCATAAAAGAGTTTTAGAATTTTTAGAAACAAATTTAAAGTAAAAATGCCCGAATAGCTAACACAGGCTTTACGTCAGGCGGGATTACCCGCAAGTTTGAAGTTTTGTCTCCCACATCGGCGTTCGTCTCAGGTTGAAAGGACTACGTCCCGCCAACCCGCCCGAACGCAAAGCCTCAACCGTTGGGGCATATATCGGGAAACGATACGATGATTTGATTCAATTGCATACGGTTTGAAATAGATTTATCTTTGCAGTAAGACAACGACGAAAGTATGGAAACAAGAGAAATTATTAGAGCAATCAGAAAACTACCTGTGAGCAAGAAGAATGCTGATAGTTGAAAAAACATTGAAAACGATTAGAGAAAGCGAAACCAGAAAGAGAATGGTTAAGGCTGCTGAAACTCTTTTTGAAGACTACAAGAATGATAAGGAGTTAACCCCCTTTACTCAACTTGATTACGAAGGATTCTATGAAATAAAGTGAAATCTGGTTAATTAGCCTTGATCCGACCATAGGTGCTGAAATTAAGAAAACAAGACCTGCGATAATTGTTAATGACAATTCTCTCGGAAAACTGCCCTTAAAAATCATTGTTCCTCTCACGGATTGGAAAGAAAGATACGAACTTGCTCCTTGGATGGTCTGCATAAAACCCGACACTTTGAATAACTTATCGAAAGAGTCAGCGGCAGATTGCTTTCAAATAAGGTCTTTATCAGAAGAAAGATTCGTTAAAAAAATCGGTAGCATTTCTGCCAATAATCTTGAGGATATTAAAGACGCCCTGTCAAAAGTTTTGACGATAGAGAACTATTAAAAACATGCCCCAACACGTGGTTAATGGGGGCACAAAGATTATGAAGGGTATTGGTTCCCTATGATTATATGGAACATTAAGTATCAATTATGAAATCTTACGCATGCTAACAGGTTGGGACATGTTATTTGCGCTCCGCGGCCCCGGTTCTGACGAACGTTAGTGGTCATATCAGGATTCCCAGTCGGATTCTTCAAGCTCAAAAATATTATGAACGGATTCATTAAAAACATGAGCGATTTTTAAAGCAAGAATGGTTGACAGATTGTATTTCCCCAACTCAATAGCATTGATAGTTTGCCGACTGACATTCACTAATTTTGCCAGTTGAGCCTGTGTGATATTCTTTTTAGCTCTTTCGACTTTAATACTATTCTTCATTGCTGATTTGATTTTTGGATTTATAAAGAGCCCAATTGAAACGAATGAGAAAAAAGACCAGCAGAGTAAACATATTAAATACGAGTACCCATAGGAAAGTCATGTCATAGATGAAGATTATTGCGAATATTAAGATTGCATAGTTTATATAAGTTGCCCATACCAAAGATTCTAACCTGATTTTGGAGATAAACTCATCCTCGGTTTTTTCTTTTGAAAAAGCAATAAGTAGTGCCCCTATGATTAATAAGATACTTGAAATCTCATCTAAAACATTATTCTCTGAAATGGAAAAGAAACTAGCATCACTGAATATTGATTGCTCTGCAATGGCGATGACTTTAATATCAAAAAAGCTTATGCCGGATTGATCAATCAGACATAATATTCCAAGTATTATTCCAGGAATAAATAGAAGCCATCCAATTTTCTTAAAACGATGTGGAAATAAATAATTTGTTTTCATGATAATTGATTTAAGATTACAGCACAAATGTAAAGTAAAAATATCATAATAACAAGCAAACATTACATAAAGACATGTTAAAATGACATTAAATTTATCAACGCACTGATATGCAAATAAATACGACTACCAACATGCAATATTCGTGAGCCGGGAGATTGCAGGTAATCAGAACTATTGATACATTTAATTTGAATTGCAGTGATTTGACAAATTATACCTTTCGAAATTCCGGTTTCCGCCGGGTGGCGGGAAGCAGGATTCTGCCAGACACACTGATTGGAACACTACCTATTCCAATGGCCAGCGGCAGGTCAAAGGCCGATCCCTCTTTCCGGAGATCAGCCGGTGCCATATTCACCACAATTTTTTGCTTGGTCCATTTGTAACCGTGGATCCCGGGCCAATGCGGCCAGGTACTCGTTGATTTATTTGTGATCAATCTGCTGGGGAAGTTTGCCGAAATGGACAACAAACAGGGCGATTCGTGGGATGTAATTATTTAATGTACTTTTACTTTGTCCGCGCAGGGTAACCTGTGGTTCCATCTTACGTATAACGTTTTCAAATTCCGGGACAAGCACAATTGCCTGTTCAACAAAAGATAAACCCAATTTCTTTTTCGTAAACAGAAATTTTTAGGTGAAACAATTTCAAATTATGGAAAGAATCGGGTACTTTTGAAAGGCTATCCCGCCAAAGCGGGATTTAGTTCAACACGGTGTTATACCGACCGATCAGCGGGCGATGCCGGCTCAAGCTTTCCGGCTTTGCTTTCGCAAATCCCCGCTGTTCGCTCGGCATACACCGGGCCGTTAGGGTCGCATTGACCGCCATATTTAACTGACATGACAGGACTACGAAATACTATGCAGAAAAACATGTTGAAGATGCTGATTACCAGCTTATGGACATCACTCATTACTAAACTGCCACGTATGTACAGGCATAAAAAAGCTATGATCATCTTTGTATCGTTTCTTATGATACCGATTTTCTCTCATGCACAAGCAGTAGAGGAACCTGAAAATCCGTTGAAAACAACGCTTTCTGCTACATACGTGACGCAACATTATTGGCGTGGGATAGGTCGTGGCAAGTTGTTTGGAGAAGCACCGGCGTTTGAACCTCAAATCACTTTCGCGAAAGGTAAATGGATGTTTGGTCTGTTTGCAGGCGCATCTTTCGATAATATTTATAAGACAGCAATGCCATTTGTTATTTATCAAGTGACTCCGGAGTTTTCGGTAGCCGTACAGGACATTTATTCACCAGGCGCAAAGTTTTGGGATACAGATCCGTTTAACTTCAACCTTAATAGTTCCAGTCACTTTGTGGATTACTACATGACCTATCGTTTCAGGAATTTTCCACTCCAACTGAAGTGGGCAACAGTATTTTTAGGCAAGGATCCTAAACCTGAAGGAGGCAGGAACTTTACGAGCTATGCCGAAATCGGGTATGGGGTGAAATATAAAAAGTGGCAGGCAGATGCTTTTATAGGCGCTACTCCATGGAAAGGACTTTATGCCACGAAGGCTGGAATAAATAATTTGGAACTCAAGGTGCAGCACAATTTTGTGATTAATCAGAATGTGCCATTCCCTGTTTTCCTTAAAGCAGGTTACAATCCTATAGCTGAAAAAGGAGTTTTCGTGGCCGGTGCAACAGTGAATTTAAGAATTAAATAAGCAACATCATAAATTAAACTCATGAGTATGAAAGAAGATATTAAGCCTCAGGGAAACGACAAAATTTTATTTGGATTTATATTATCTGTACTCACCTTCTGGCTTTTTGCCAACTCCATGATGAGTATCGCTTCGGTGATAGGTAAGGATTTAGGCATCTCCTCGAACTCAATGAATACTGCAGTGTCGTTGGCGGCATTGTTCTCTGGCATTTTCGTGGTGGTGATGGGAGGATTGGCAGACAGTGTCGGACGTGCAAAGATATTGCGCATAGGACTTTATTTAAGCATTGCAGGCTCCTTACTAATTGCTGCAGCTCCTTCTGGTGCTTTGGCTCAACCAATGGTATTGGTGGGCAGAATACTGCAAGGCTTCTCAGCAGCATGTATAATGCCGACCAGTTTGGGTATGGTCAAGATACTTTGGGAAGGCCCGGCGCAACAGCGTGCTATCAGTTTTTGGAGCATGGGAACATTCGGAGGTTCTGGTTTTTCTGCATTGATAGCTGGAGTTATCACGACCAATTTAGGGTGGCGTTGGGTATTTATCCTCTCTGTTTTGGTGGCAATCGCGTCACTTGGGATGCTCAAAGATCTGCCGGAAACAAAGAAAGAATCTAAAGAGAAATATAAATTCGACTGGGCAGGCGTGGTGATCTTTATGGTTGCAATGCTTTGCTTTGAACTGCTCCTTACTGAGGGAGGAAGTCTGGGATGGACAAGTATTACAACTATAGCCTTGTTTTTAGTTGCCGTTATCGGTTTCTACATATTCTATAAGGTGGAGACTAAATCAAAGATAGCATTTTTCGACTTCTCGCTTTTCAAAAACAAGGTGTTCTCAGGAGCAATTGCCTGTAATTTTTTGATGAATGCCACGGCAGGTCTTATCACGGTGGGACTTCCTCTGATGCAATCTGCTGCAGGTTATTCGGCACAAGATACCGGGCTCCTCACGCTTGGATATGCTTTGTCTGTTGTTTTGTTTATCAGAGTAGGTGAAAAGTTAATGCGTAAATTGGGAGCACGTAAGCCCATGGTATGGGGGTCTCTTATTGTAGCAACAGCACTCATTCTTTTGACGCAAACATACCTGATGACAAGTACTTATCGCGTTTTGATGCTTATAGCTTTCACATTATTCGGAACAGGATTGGCATTCTTTGCAACTCCAGCAACAACTGCAGCCTTGTCAAACTTGCCAATGGCGCAATCAGGATCAGGTGCTGGTATATTCAAAATGGCTTCGTCTTTGGGTGCCGGATTGGGTATAGCAATTGCCGCATCTATCTACACCGGAATTTCTAAAACAACAGAAGTTGGAGACTGGGCATCATATATTTTTATGGGAAGACAAGATAATGTAAACTTCAGATTGGCTGCAACCATTGCACTTGCAACCCTGATGGTATTTGCTTTAATGTCTGCATATATCGCCAATAAGAAAATTCCGAAAGACGGAGGGAAAAAATAAGAAAATCATATTTAACTGAAACAATATATTATTAGCATATAGAAGATTAAAAATATGAGTAAAAAAGTAATCGGAAAACTTAAAGCAAATCACGACATATTAAAGAGTTGGATGGATCATATGCATCAGCATCCGGAGATGTCGATGAAGGAGTCTGAGACAGCGAAGTTTATCGTGGAAAAACTCCGTGAAATGGAAGGATGGGAAATTGTTGAAGGCGTTGGCAAGTATGGTATAGTAGCATCTATGACCGTGGGTGATGGTCAAAAGACTATCGGATTACGTGCAGACTTCGATGCTCTCCCAATTATCGAAGACAATGAATTGCCATATAAGAGCAAAATAGAAGGCATGTCTCATCTCTGTGGACACGATGCACATACCACGATGTTGCTTGGAGCTGCTAAATATCTGGCAGAAACCAGGAACTTCAACGGTACTGTTCGCATGATATTTCAACCAGGAGAAGAAACAATGGAGGGTGCGCCTGCAATGATTGCAGACGGACTGTTTGAACGTTTTCCTGTGGATTCTGTGTTCGGCATGCATAATATGCCAGGCTTGGAAGCTGGAAAGTTCTATTTTAACACAGGAGAATTTATGGCAGCCGTAGACAACTGGGAAATCGAACTTACCGGAAAGGGAAGTCATGGTTCTATGCCCGAATTGAGTATCGACCCTATTGTATGTGGCTCTTCATTGGTATTGGCATTGCAGACTATTGTTTCCCGTAACTTGTCACCATGGCATAGTTCGGTAGTTAATGTAGGTGCGTTCCAATCGGGAATAGCAGGAAACGCTGTTCCACAGAAGGCAATTCTACGCCTGAGCATCCGTAACATGAAGTCCGAAGACCGTGTAATGGTGTTGGATAAAATAAGATCTATCACCAAATCACAGGCTGAGGCATTCAACTGCGGTTATAAAATCAGAGAAGGTATTCCCGGAACAGTTCTGGTAAATGATGCAGAGGAAACCCATTGGGCTGCTGATGTGGCCAGGAAAACCTTTGGAGAAGAAAACGTATTTACCGATGCTCATCCCTATATGGGTAGTGAGGACTTTGCTTTTATGCTCGAAAAGAAGAAGGGCAACTACTGTATGATGGGTAATGGCGACAGTTTCATGGTGCACCATCCTCAATATGTGTTCAACCAGGACTTGCTGCATGTTGGTTCAAGCTACTGGGTAGCATTGGTGGAAGATTACCTGCAATAATTTGTCCTGAAAGAAACTTCGTTTTTTAAATTGATAATTAAGTAGTATTAACGACTCGGGGGTATGCCGAGCGAACAGCGGGGATTTGCGAAAGCAAAGCCGGAAAGCTGGAGCCGGCATCGCCCGCTGGTCGTTCGGTATAACACCGTGTTATGCGCAGTCAATTATTTTTAAAACTCTAAACTGTTTGAAATAGGGAAAGAACGACCAACGGGTTGCACCCGAGCCGTTGATGCGCAAGCACAAGACTAGGAGTGCGAAGCACGGAGGGATTGTTCAGATTGCGCATCAACTTAAAATCTGAACTATGAAAAGACAGTTAATTATCCTTACTGTTCTGGGTCTAGGCTTTTCTGCTAATGCTCAAATAAGTAATAACGCGTTGGGTTTGAGGGGTTATGGTGATGGTAGTTTCAATGGAGCTGAGATATCATACCAGCATAGACTTAAAACCACAAATAGACTTGAAATGGATTTGAGTTTTGGAATTAGTCCAAGTGTAAACAGATTGTTCCTCATCGGCATGTACCACTGGACTATGAATATTGACGGCGGATTAAATTGGTTTGTCGGCCCCGGAGCAAGTGTCTCTTTCGATAACTACGATGATGCTGACTCATATATAAACATCGGGTTAGGAGGACAAATAGGATTGGAATACAACTTTAATGCGATAAATGCACCATTCCAGGTAAGCTTAGATGTAAGACCCATATGGGACTTTCTAGGTGACCATGCAGGTCTCGGATGGGGAGCAGCATTGGGCATACGGTATACATGGTAGCCTCAGGAAGCGAGCCACAAACCAGCCTGTAATACCGACGGTATATTTAATGGGTTTGTCATGGTTTTTGCAAACCATGCTTGTCACGTAAGCGGGGAACTGTCATTTAGCAAAGAGACGTAGGCATTTAGAAGTAGGGTTCAGAGTAATGATGGTGGATACACCTTGAAACGTATTCAATAGCAAGACAATTCCATACTCCTTACAGAATCGGTTATGGTCGCAGAAACCGGGCCACATCCTCCTCGCTCAGGTTTCAGAAAAATTCCGTACCGGGCAGTTGTAACCGGTGAAAAAAATCAAAAAAAACAACAACAATCAGATGGTAAATAATCAGTGAAGTATTTTTTAAGATTGAAAATTGTATATTTAGCCTGAATAAATTGATATTAAAAAACCGAAAGAAATTACTTATGCTTAACAAAAATTTGATTACATGCTTAATTCTTGCTGTGGTGCTGAGTATCAATGCATTTGGTCAGGACAATATTCAAACGGAACCCCAAAAGACGCTGAAAGAGGCATACGCCAACAAGTTTCTCATTGGAACTGCCAGCGATTTGAGAGGGCTTTCTGATGCCGAGTTAGCAAATGTAAAATCTCAATATCACATCCTTACTCCGGAAAATTGCATGAAACCGCAACCGCTCCAACCTTCGGAGGGTAAATACAACTTTGGAATTGCCGATACATTGGTCAATTGGTGCCAGGAAAATGGCATCATGGTTTGGGGGCATACCTTAGCCTGGCATTCGCAAACGGCGCCCTGGTTCTTCCAGGCAGAAAATCCCGAAACTGAAGAAGCTCCTCAGCCTTTCAGACGACCGGGAATGGGCTGGGATCCGAATGCACCACGTCCCACGATGGCCGAAATGTGGCGTCGCAGCATTAAGGGCGATATGGCCAGTCGTGAAGTCGCACTTGATCGTCTTGAAAAACATATCAAGACCGTAGTTGGCCGATACAAAGGACGGATAATCGGATGGGATGTGTTCAATGAATCGATTGCCGACGGCGGTGACGGTAAGACTGAGAACCTGCGGGATTTCAGTTGGTATGAAGTTGTTGGACCCGAGGTATTGACCCTGGCTTTCAAATGGGCCCACGAAGCCGATCCCGATGCACAACTTTATTACAACGATTACAACATTGAACAGGGTGCGGTTGAAAACAAAGGCAAACACGCCAGTTCCATGCTGCTGCTCAAGCGTCTTCTCGCGGAAGGAGCCCCGATAACCGGAGTGGGTATTCAGGGACACTGGCACCTGGATACTGACCTAGCCGATGTCGAAAAGGCTATCGTGAACTACGCCTCTCTCGGCCTGAAAGTTGCTATTACGGAACTCGACGTGACTGCGACAGGGGATAACAGCGGCGCTTTCGGCTTTGGGCAAGGTAATAGAACCATCCCACAAGAAAACTATATAAAACAGGCTGAGGTATACCAAAAGTTGTTCGAAATCTTCATGCGTCATTCTAACGTCATAGATCGCGTAACTCTCTGGGGCATCAGTGATACACGCTCCTGGCGCAGAGGTCAGGATGCACTTTTATTTGATGGCCAGTTGAAGCCTAAGCCGGCATTCAAGGCCGTCATTGACGCTAGTTCAAATTAAACAGATCCTCTTTCCCTCGCAGAATTTCAATTAATTTATTCAGAGAGAACAACAAAGAGGTTATGGACGATTATGCAACATCTTCTTAAACATGGTTGCAACGCTAAGCATATATACTCTAAGATCTGTTATGAACATGAAACGATCCTGTAACGGTACACACAAAAGGGCATATTTATTGCCTCCATGCGAAACGAAGTTCGGCGGAGCAACACGGAGCCAATTAAATGGCCATGAAGAATCCTTTCATGTCTGTCTGCGTAAAATAACTGAAAAACAGCACAATAATTGACAACCAAAGGAATGAAATATCCATGCATCAATTTTGCACCAACCAGTATGAAATTGCGAAGCTATTCTTTGCGTCCGAAGAAAACGGACAATAGCCGCAAAAATAAGCCACATGGATATCACATCTGATTCTCGGAATGAACAATAACAACGTAATATTTTAAACACATGAAACCCTTATGGCCGTTAGTTTTTAGTTTTAGTGGTCCGGCCACAAAAGGACATGTAATTGGAGGGAAGGCAGCAAAAAAGCTCTTAGCTTTGTTTTGTCAAACTATGAACGCTAAGAGCTATGAAAGAAAAAAGTGCTATCGAATTTGAACGGGTCGTTGAG
>ERZ1026792.1148-NODE-1148-length-17672-cov-3.337304_pt1 | contig 17672 bp, 17 predicted proteins | sample MGYA00520884_ERZ1026792 | MGnify/ENA primary metagenome ERZ1026792 (study PRJEB33270, sample SAMEA104284473) | anaerobic digester metagenome | biome: Anaerobic digester microbiome; feature: mesophilic sludge digester; material: Anaerobic digester biomass... | reverse complement strand
AACAGGTACAGCGTCAGACGCAGAAACTCATCCTCTCGCCGCAGATGCAGCAGGCGATCAAGCTGCTGCAACTCCCGCTGCAGCAGCTCCAGCAGGTGATCCGGCAGGAGATGATCCAGAACCCGGTGCTCGAGGAGGAACTCCTCGAGGAGGAGACCCAGGTGGAGGCGCAGGAGGGCGCCCAGGAGCGCGAGCGCGAGGCCGAGGGGGAGATGCCGGAAAAACGGGACGAGCTCAATTTCGAGGAGGAGTTCAACCGCCTCGCCCAGGTCGACGACGAGTGGAAGGAGTATTTCAAGCAGAGCGGCTCCTACAGGAAATATTCCGAGGAGGACGAGGAGAAGAGGCGTTTCCTCGAGGCGTCCATCGTGAAGCCCGAGACCCTCCAGGAGAACCTGCTGCGCCAGATCGGCCTAGCCCTTCTCGACGAGGAGCGGAAGAGGATCTGCGAGGCGATAATCGGCAATATCGACGACAACGGCTATCTCCAGGTCGGCGTCGAGGAGATCGCCTCCCAGATGCGGCTCCCCGCGGAGAAGGTCGAGGAGACGCTCGCGCTCGTCCAGACCCTGAGCCCGGTGGGCGTCGGCGCGCGCAACCTTCGCGAATGCCTGCTCATCCAACTCGCCCGCCTCGGGAAGAGGGATTCCCTGGCCTTCCGAATCGTCGAGTCGCACCTTGACGATCTCGGCGCCAAGAGGTACCGCCGGATCGCCCGCGCGATGAAGGTCCAGCCCCTCCTCGTCCAGAAGACCGCTGAATACGTGGCCACGCTCGATCCCAAGCCGGGAAGGATCTTTTCCAGCGAGCCCGAGCAGTACATCACCCCGGACGCCTTCGTGGAGAAGGACGGCGCGGGGTTCAAGGTGATCCTCAACGACGACCGCGTCCCCCATCTGCGCATCAGCGGCCTATACCGCCGCATGATCGCCGATCCGCGGACGGAGAAGGCCACCAGGTCCTACATCCGGGAGAAGATAAGGGGGGGGCAATGGCTCCTGCGGAACATCCGGCAGCGCCAGCAGACCATCTTCAACATAGCGTCCGAAATCGTCAAGCGGCAGCACGACTTCTTCGAGGACGGCGTCCCGTCCCTGAGGCCGCTCAAGATGCAGGAGGTGGCTGACTCCCTCGGCATCCACGAGTCCACCGTGAGCCGCGCGATCGCGAACAAGTATCTCCAGACCCCGCACGGCCTTTACGACATGAGGTATTTCTTCAGCACCGGCGTCCAGGGGGCGGGCGGGGAGAGCGTCTCGGTGACGAACATCAAGGCGATGCTGAAGATGATCTTCTCCCGGGAGGACCCGAAAAACCCGCTGAGCGACCAGCAGGTCATCGACCGGCTCAAGGGAAAAGGGATCACGCTCGCCCGCCGCACGGTCACCAAGTACCGCAAGGAGCTGAACATCCCCTCCTCCAACCTGCGCCGGAAGCTCTGATCCCCCCGCGTTCCGAAGGGATCCGCCAAGCCCCCCATCCGCCCGGTATGCCGGGGGGAATTATTTCGTCGCCCCCGCCTCCTCCAGCATTCCCACCATCTCCCGGTTTCCGTTCTCCCCCGCGATCGCGAGCGCGATATTCTCCCCGTCCACCCTCGCGTTCACGTCCGCCCCCTTCTCTATGAGCAGCCGCGCGATCTCGTTCCTCCCCGCGTACGCCGCCACCATGAGCGGCGTTATCCCGTTCTTGTTCCTCGCGTTCACGTCCGCCCCGTGCGCGATGAGCACCTCGGCGAAATACCTGTTCCCCGTGAGCACGGCCTTCATGAACGGGGTGGATCCGTCCGCGTCCCGTCGATCCACATCCACCGGGAACGGCGCCGCGCCCCGCGCCGCCGCGCACCCGCAAAGCGCGAGGCATGCCGCCGCGACAAGAGCCCTTCCCATACGGCCGCCCCCCAGCCATCGGCCGCCCATGCGGCCCGCCACCTTCACGGCGCTCCATTCTTCCGCCGCGCCCCCCGGCCCGCCCGCGCAGGCGGGAAGGCCGGGCCGGACCCTAAGACACGAATGGGGGGGCCTGCCGCCCCCCCCATTCTCTTCCTGTCGCCGCTTCCCCTGGAAACGGGAACGTATCAAGGGAAAAATGAAATTTTGGAGCCAACGATCGGAATCGAACCGATAACCTGCGCATTACGAATGCGCTGCTCTGCCAGTTGAGCTACGTTGGCTCCCAAGCCGGCGCGTCCGCTACGGCGGGACACTCCCCCCAGTCAGCCGTAAATATACCATCCAATCCATCCCCGTTCAAGCATTTCCGGCCCCAGTGTCATAGCGAAGTGATAATGACCCCTTTCGAGCGAAATAGAAATGTCCCCCATAATCGCACCCGCGAAGGGGGTGCCAATGAGCGCGGCGACGCTGCGAATGAGCCCCAAGGAGCGGGAGCGAATGCGGGTAATATCGCGGGTGAACTGGAGAGGGGGATGAAGTTCCACAGGGGCCCGGTCGTCGGTGAGGATGGAGAAGTGTCAACGAGTTTCATTTCGTAGTCAAGCGGCGAGAGGTCGCCGATGGCGCTGTGAAGCAGCACACAGCCACAGCAACCGCAGCAGGTGGTTCACAGGGGGTTTACTTTGTTGTTGCCCTGTACGGCACGCCGTGCTTGGCTTGTGGTGCTGTGGGGTGCCGCCTGAGTGGCGCATTGCCCCTCGAACGGAGTGGCGCGCATGGTCGCGCGAAGCTCAGAGCGCGTCGAAGGGGCTGCGGATGCCGACGCCACTTGCCAGCAGATGAGTGGCGAAGCCGTGGCGCAGTGTGTGCGGCGTGACGCGTTTGCAGAACTTGGCCTTCGCTTGCGCGTCGCTGGAACGGCCCGGCTACAGCGTGTCCACCGGGCTGACCACCCCCAACGGCCCCTTGTTGAGCACATGCGTGTAGATCATGGTGGTCTTCACGTCGGCGTGGCCCAGAAGGTCTTGAACGGTCCGGATATCCTGCCCCGCCTCAAGCAAGTGGGTGGCGAAGCAATGGCGAAAGCAATGGGGGGTGAACCGCACGGTCAGCCCGGCCTCCCGGACGGCCCGTTGCACGGCCCGTTGCAGTTGCTGCTCATCGAGGTGGTGTCGCCGGATATGCCCCGACCGGGGGTCCTTGGAGTAGCCGTCCGCCGGGAAGACGTACTGCCAACTCCATTCATAGGGGGCCTTAGGATACTTCCGGTCGAGCGCGTCGGGCAGGTACACCTCGTGCATATTCTTCGTTTTGTCCTCCTCGTACAACAACCGCCGGCGATCCAACCAGCGTCGCAAGTCGCCCGCGTACTTCGCCGGAAGCGGCACGTACCGGTCCTTGTTGCCTTTCCCGTGGGCCACGATGCGGTTTTGGTCGAACTGCACATCCTGCACGCGCATGGCGAGGCACTCCTCGATCCGCATCCCGGTTCCGTAGAGCAGGCACGCGATCAACTGCTCGCGACCTTGCATGCGATCCAGTACAGCCTTGACCTCAGCCCGGCTGGCCACGACCGGCAGGCGCAGCCCCTTTCGAGCGCGGGGAAAGTCGCCGAAGTCTCCGATGTCCTTCTGGATCGCCTTCTTGTAGAGGAAGACGATCGCATTCAACGCCTGGTTTTGCGTCGAAGACGCCACTTGTGCGCGCAGCGCAAGGTGCTTCAGGAAGGCCAGCACCTCCGCAGCGCCCAGTTGCGAGGGTTTCCGCCAGCCATGGAACTCCACGTACCGCCGAATCCAGCCCAAATAGGTCTGTTCCGTCCGGTACGAGTAGTGCTCCAGACGCAGGCATTCGACAATCTTGGCCTCCAGCGCCCGCCAATCCACCTTGCCCGGTCCGATCCGCGGCGCGGCCGGGCGTTGGACAGCCGCCCGAGGCGGCCGACTACCCGACGGAAGCTTGCCTGGCGGTTGCCCAGGGACGGCGGACGGCCGAGAAGCGGAAGCGGCTCCAGCCTCCGGGACCGGCTGTCGGCTGGGAGTCTCCAAACCAGGCTTGACTTGCGGACGCCCGGGAGCGTAGCTTCGGGCATCAGACTTGGGCTTGGAGGAGCCAGGATGCTGGACGGTTATGGATATCCGATTCATCGCCTGCGTTCGGGTCGTCTTACGCAGCGGCGCAGGGCGCTTGTCGGCCGTGGGGGTAGCGACGGCATCGGGACGGGGTGCCAGGGCGATGCCCCGGAATCGTTCGTAATAGACCTCCAGGGACTCCCGTGCCTGCTGGATTTGCCAGTTGGTTACGTTCGCACGGGCCGCCACCTTCCGCAGGAACGCCTCGATCTCCGTGCGGCCCAGGTCGCGTCGCCGTCGTCCGGGATGCTCCGCGAAGAACCCGCGGACCCATCGGATGCAGAACGGAATGGCCTTTTCCTGGGTCCCCATTTCTCGAAGCGCCTCGATGTAGCCCAAGGGCCACTGCGGTGCAGGGTTGGCCGGTGCCGTCGTCAGTCCGTGAGGCATATGAACTCTCCCTCCTTCGCTGATATGTTTCACCGTATCACCGCAAACAAGGGGGTGTCAACGCTCTTTCTGAGGCATATCATCCCGGCCGGGGATGATATTTTTGAGGCACAATAACTGTTCGGCATGAGGAAGGAGACGGGAGTATGAGAACGCGGATCGTCACGATGATGTGTATGGTGTTGGTTGGTGTGATGCTGTGTGGCTGCGCGAAAGCGGGCGAACCGCAAGTGCCCTTCGGCGTTACAACCAATCAGGTGCTTGGCATGATGCCCTTCGGTAATCGCACCTATTTGGCCAGCGCCAAAGACGGGTATCAGTTTCTGGTCGTCGCTGTGGTCGAGATGAAGAAAGATCAGAAGATTTCTGCCAGTCAAATGAATCAGGTTGTTGTGGACGAGAAGAAGACGGAGTTCAAGCCGATCGCATTCGGCATGCCTCATGTCTGGGGTGAACCCTTCATGATCCTTGGCTACTCATTCGAGGGTGACATCGCAGCCGATATAGATTCGACAGCGCTCGCCCTCTATTACCTCGTGCCCACTTCATCAAGCAAGTTTACACTCCGAACCGATAAGGGCGAGTCACTGTCCTTACGGATGGTGCCCAAGTGGGATGCTCCAAAAGAAATGAGAGTGTTTGGATACAAGTCCTTCGGCAAAGTGAACTTCGGAACGCCGACGGTGAAGGAGGACGGATGGGGGCTGAAATCAGCGGAATGAGAAAGCCGAACCATCGCCTGCACTTTATCGTCGCTAACGCGCCGAAAAGTGAGGCGTGACGTTGGGTGAAAGGAAAATATGAAACTCGGAACACTGAAGCGGCTTGACCTGCGGGAATACTGGAAGCACGAGGCACTGGACTTCACCAAGTGGCTCAGCGAGCCGGAGAATATCGCCATCCTTAGCGACGAGATCGGAATCGGGATCGAGGTGACTCAAACAGAAGCCAGTGTCGGACGGTTCAATGTCGATATTCTTGCGCAGGAGGAGAACACCGGGCGAAAGATCATTATCGAGAATCAACTCGAAATGACCGACCACACCCATCTTGGACAACTGATTACCTACGCCGCAGGACTCGAAGCGCAGTACGTTATCTGGATCGTGCGCGAAGCCAGAGAAGAACACCGTCAGGCAGTTGACTGGCTGAACGAACATACGGATGAGGATACCAGTTTCTTTCTTGTCGCGTTGGAGCTATGGCAGATTGGAAACTCGGATCCGGCCCCAAAGTTCTCGGTCTTGTCTCGTCCGAACGAATGGAAGAAGTCGGTCAAGACAAGCGCACAGGACGGCGATCTTACCGACACGAAGACAAAGCAGCTTGAGTTCTGGCAACAACTCAAGGAGTTTGCATCTGATAAGTACCCCGAACTCCGTTTGCGGACTCCTCGACCCCAGCACTGGTATGATGTTGCAATCGGACGAGCCGATTGCCACATTTGCTTCATCGCAGATTCGAGGGAGAACCAAGTCCGTTGTGAGCTGTACATCCCAGACTCCAAGGATTTGTTCAATGTATTCCGGTCAGCAGCGGCACAAATCGAAAAAGAACTCGCACTCGGTGCGCCTTTAGACTGGCAGGAACTGCCAGGCAAGAAAGCGGCTCGTATTCGCGTGCTGCATAATTTTACTTTTGCCGATCCCGCCACATGGCAGGAAGCATTCCAGTGGTTGAGTGAAACGGCAATCAAGTTCAAGAAGGTTTTCGGAAGAGAATGGAAAATCACCCAACCATCGCCTGCACCGTACGGCTCACCCGCGGCGGGTTCGCCGCCCGGTGAGGCGTGACGTTAGGCCCAAAATATGAACATCACTTTGTCGCGACAACAAGTTGAAGAAGCGCATCAGTTGGCATGCCGGTCGGTAGCACGGTGGGCAGGCGTTCGAGGCCACTACAACAATCGCCTGCGCTCACACGTTATAGGGAGGATCGGAGAGATTGCAGCCGCTACTTGGCTACAAGACGTGGGACTGACGCTCACCCGACACTACCTTGATCCAACAGCAGAACGGCTATGCGACATCGAAGTAAATCAGGCAGATAGCGGTGTTGTTCGTATAGAGGTCAAGACCTGGGCCGCCCAATACTGGCCAGACCTAAGGCGTTGTATAGCCATTGACCAATATGATGCGCTATGCCAGAAGTGCGATCTCGTGCTTTGGTGTGTTCTCCCAAGCCCTATTCCTGTCATAGAAGCGACAGAATACGATACATACACGATTGATACAGGGCGATGGTCGACGCTTGAGGACATCAAGACTGCGCCTCAGCGGTGGACCGGCAGAGCCTCGATGCGAAAGGTTCACAACTACCAGCTCGATGAAACGGCACTTCGTGGAAGCGACAGCCTACTGACACTACTGAAAGGTCCAGCATGAGCAATTTGCGCATATACTTCGGAGACAATCTACCGGTCTTGCAGGGTCTACCCGCCGACTCTGTGGACCTGATCTACATTGATCCCCCGTTCAACACGGGAAAGGTCCAGAGCCGGACACGCCTGTCCACCGTCAGGGACGACAACGGCGACCGAACAGGTTTTCAGGGCAAGCGTTACCGCACGATCAGACTGGGGACGAAGGAATACACGGACATCTTTGACGATTACCTTGCCTTTCTCGAACCACGACTGGAGGAAGCGAGGCGAGTGCTCAAAGGCAACGGGAGCCTCTTCTTCCACATCGACTACCGGGAGGTCCACTATGCGAAGGTTCTGCTGGATACGATCTTCGGGCGTGACTCCTTCTTGAATGAGATCATCTGGGCCTACGACTACGGAGCGCGGTCAAAGACGAAGTGGCCTGCCAAGCATGATAACATCCTTTGGTACGCCAAGAATCCCGACGACTACCAGTTCCATCTTGAGGAATGCGACCGCATCCCCTACATGGCGCCCGGTCTTGTGGGTCCGGAGAAGGCAGCGAAAGGAAAGACGCCGACGGATACATGGTGGCATACAATTGTCAGCCCAAACGGCCACGAGAAGACCGGCTATCCGACGCAGAAGCCGCGGGGCATTCTGGACCGGATCGTCAAGGTTCACTCCCAGCCCGGCGACCTCCTTCTGGACTTCTTCGCAGGAAGCGGCTCATTTGGCGAGGCCGCCGTTGAACTCGGTCGCAAGTGCATCCTCGTGGACAACAACGAGGAGGCATTGCGGGTCATGGAGAAGCGTTTCGCGGAGATCAATGTTGAGTGGGTGAACTGGACGCCCGGGGCGCAGCACGACGCGCCCGTGCAAAGGAAACTGTTCGCATGACGATTAAAGACCCGGAAGTGAGAATCCTCGCTGGCATCAGTCAGGCTTTGCAGGCCGAATACCAAAGCGAGAATCGAGAGTGGGAAGGCAGTCCCTTCGCATGGATTAAGACGAAACCCTCCCGCCAGGTCGGGGCCATCGGAGAGAAGTTGGTCGCCGGGTGGCTCGCCGCCCGCGGGTTCAATGTGGTGCGGGCTGGTGATTCCGACGCCGACCGCGTGGTGGAGAACAAGCGGGTGGAGATCAAGTTCAGCACATTGTGGGCAAATGGCGGCTACAAGTTTCAACAACTGCGTGACCAGCGATACGACTTGGCGATATGTCTCGGCGTATCACCGTTCGATGCGCACTGCTGGGTGATTCCGAAAGAAGACTTCCTCAGGCTGTGGCGGGTCGAGCACCGCATATCTAGCCAGCACGGTGGACAGGACGGTGCGGACACCGCATGGATCGACGTTCGTGTGGATGACCCCCCCGACTGGCTCAAGCAGTACGGCGGTTCCCTATCGGAAGCGATCTTCGCTCTATCAAAGATAACCGGATTCAAGGTCAAGAAGGTGCGGGAAGAACTCGGAGAATACGAGGCCTAACAATCGGCTTCTGGGTACGGCTCGCAAGCTCGCCGACCCAGAGCCGTGACGTTAGGCAGACGAGAGGACGATCGCCGATGCGACTGATTGGAACGGCCCTCTGGCTTCTTGCTGTACTCTGGGCCATTGCACAGGGGCTCAATATTCGCGGGAAGGCGAGGAGTGAGCAGGCAACAGAGCATACGTTCGAAGTCCATGCTCTCCTGTTGGCTGTCTCCGTTGTCGTGGTACCTGCGCTGTCTTTGTCGCCGCTGCATTTGCTATGGATGGTGCCGGCGTCATTTGTTCTCGGGCTCGGCAGCGTGATCTTCCCGCTTAACCTCCTTTGGCTCCCTGCGTCTCTGTACGCGACTTTGTGGTACGTCGGAATACGGAATCCAGCTCTGGCACTCTACCGGGCCGGGGAGTACACCAGAGCGATTGACGCGTTCAAGGAGGCCATCCAGCGGAGGCCAAGTTCGGTTGAGAACCATTTCTACCTTGCTCTCGCGTACGACAAGGTTGGCGAACATGGAAGAGCCATAGGGTCGCTTCAGGAGTGCATCCGGTTGAAGCCAGACTTCGCAGAAGCGCACTGCAATTTGGGATTCACATTCAGGGATATGGGTGAAATGGAGAATGCAGTGAAGGCGTTCTCGGAAGCCATCCGTGTGCGACCCGATTACGCAAAGGCCATCGCGAATCTCGGCATGCTTTACGTCCACCTTGGAGACCTCGACAACGCCAGGGAGCAGTGCGCGAAACTCGAGACCGTGGACATGGCACAGGCGAGGGAATTACGCGCCGCAATTACCGCGGCAGAGTGACCGCTGCCTAACAAGCGGCTGCAGCCGACGGCGCGGCGTCAAAGACCGGTGGTGCGCCGCGGCTGAGCCGCGGACGTTATGCGAAGAGGATCAAACAACATGAACGACATATTCGAATGCCCTCACTGTCATCGCCGTGTAATCCCGATGGCTGACGGAAGCTGCCCCTCTTGTAGAAAGAACACCACCTACTCGGAAACAGTTAATCCTGACTTAACTCTTGTGACGCTGTCCCATGGTCAGAAGTGTCCGGCTTTATGTCTTCTTTGTGCAGGTCCCGCGACGATATCACAAACCGTCCAAAGTGAGGAGAAATGGTTGTCGTCAAAACCACCCTCCATACTTCGTACCAAAGCGATGTTGAAGCCACAGCTTCCGCATTTAGTCCCATCCCATAACATGAGAGGAAACAAAGGCCATTTCTTCCTTGTATCTTGCTCATTTTCACCGAACCTATATTTCTCCATTTCATTTCCTCCGATTTGACAGATACCTAATATATTCACCAAACCTGTTTATCAGTATCCGATTACCGCACCGTCAGCGGTTCCCGGCCCACATATCACCTGGACCGGTTTCCGGGGGGCAAGTCACTCCCCCTTTCAGGGTAGTACCGCTCCTTCTTCGGCTTCCACTCCCTCGCCAAACGCTGTGCTTCCGCAATTTGCTCCTTGGTCATCAGCTTCTCGACTTTGTCGCGGAACTTGCCCGCCTTTTTCATGCCATTTGCCGCGGCGAGATTGAGCCACGTATGGGCCAGTACGTAGTTTCTCGGCATGCAGCGGTCGTTATAGTACATCACTCCGAGATTGTACTGCGCCTGCGTATATCCTTGTTCCGCGGCCTTGCGCGTCCACTTATTTGCCTCGTCGTAATCCTGAGTAACACCCGACCCTTCGTGGTAGGCCGCCCCGAGGCTGAACTGGGCCTCCGCCAGCCCTTGCTCTGCGGCCTTGCGATACCAATTGACGGCTTCCGCCTCATTCTTCGGCACTCCTTTGCCTCCCCCATACATCGTGCCGAGTAGGCACTGCGACTTGGCATCACCCTGCCCCGCCGCGATCAGCAAATCGGCAATGGCCGACTTGTATTCCCCTCGGTCGTAGGCAGTCTTGGCATCCTGATAGAGCTCCGTCGGATTTTTGTCTGAAGGGGGAGACGATGGAGAGCTTGAGTGTTTGATGGACGCGCTCTTGCAACCCGATAATACCATACAAATGACCAGAGCAACTGCGGGAATCTTCACCATGAGTCTCCCTTCACGCCGTGAAAGCCTGTCATCGCCAACAACTGCCGCTGTGGAACACCACCCTCTGCAAGATGTCCAATGCACTACCGCGTGGAAGCAAGTGCCAAAGTGGAAGAAAGCCCCGAATTAGATCTTGGGGACACGAGCAAGAGAAGCGGCATACCCATAGGTTTGCCGCCCCTCGTTACGCACATCGCATCGAAATAACGCTTGCGTCGCTATACGCTCTCTACGGCTTCGCGATGGCTTGTGCAGACGGCTCCGGGGTAAGGTCGATGAACCAAAACACCCATTTCCTATACGGCCGCGTAGCTTCTCCGTTGATGGTTGAGACCGTGGCGTCTTTGGATTTCGTAGGATATGCCGATACTCTTAGCCGGGCCTTGGCATCGATATATGCCGTGCCTGAATAATGCAGCGCTGTATATTCTGATCTCTGGTCGGCTCCGCCCTTTTCGACGGCGACGTTGACAATGTAATCGACGCTCTCCGGATCGGGCGGAGCCATCACGGGCATCGTTGCGGGCTGCGTAGCTTGGATCAACCTCGGGAAGATAATTTGGGCGCCTGCCCTGGCCATTTGGGAACGGATGCTGTCGACGCAATAATCGAGAAGTTCCCGGTCAGTGTGGGGATAGACGCCGAGTGCCTCGACATACACTTTTTTGTCGGCGAATTTCTTTGCATCGAAACTCGCCACCGCGGCGTTGATCGCATCGGATACGACTTCCTGCTGCGCCGGCACGTGGTACCACGCATCGGCCTGCCGAGTGGGTATCCTCACCCTTGTGTTCTGACACCCATATAAGCCGACGACCAGCAATAAACCCGCAACCATACAGCATCTCCCAAGCGCGCGCATACACTCCCCCTTTCAGTTATGGTGTAAACGATATGCCTCTCCATACATCCAGAATCGAGCCCGTCAGGACCGGCGTTTCCTGCTCTGCTTCCTGTACTGGATCGCGTCTGGCAATGGGCTGGCGCATCGGGGAACCCTCGTACAGATAGCCAACCGATTCGACCCACGGCAGCAGAGGGGCCGACGCCAGGGCGAGATGGTCCACTTTGCCGCTGTGACACGGCACCTCGGTTAATCGGTATCTCCGGATGTCACACGCGGATTGCGAGAGCCGCATGGCACTTTTCGCTCTTTGCAGAAAAAAGTCCTGCCCTGATTCCACGTCGAGCTCGTGCATCGCGCCCGACGAATAATCGACGACGGTGCCCCAGGGGAAGGAAACAAACGGTATGATCAGCAGGATGTTCGGTGCGAACCTTCCGTGGATCTCAAGCTGCGTCGTCTCGTATCCGGGATGCGAAACGGACATAAGATAGTTCCCTTTTCTCGGCAGAGAGAAGATTCCTTTGCCCTTGGCCTCGTAAAGCCTGAAGCGCTCGCTGCCGAGTAACAATCCGTGCCCGAAGACGAAGTCGACATCGATCCGGGCTTCTCTGGGTTCCTTGACCTCGATGTGCACATCTTGGGAAGGAGTATAGGTCATCGTGTGCAAAGGAACGCAGCAGCCCGAAGCGATAAAGGAGGTGATGAGGAGGGTTAGGTGCATCCAGCCATTGCGTCCGTGCCACAGCGCTGAATGGGACATACGCGGGCCTCTATAAATGCAGTCCGAAACCGAATCAAAAGCTATCACCCAAACCTGGTCGTGTCTATCCCCCCGACGGGGTGATAATATGTATTATCATTTGTCAATAAATTGGCTTGCCTCTAGTCACCGGGACATCCCTCATGCTTGAATGGGGGGGAATAACGATCCTCGGCGCGCGGTCTGGCGACGAACAACTCTTTCCCCGTGGACACCTCGAGATAGACGTCCTTACCGTTCTCGTGGCGAAGGAATCGCATCCTATCGCGCATATCCCCATCGGCGACGAAGTTGGGGGCCGCGGACAACGAATGGTCGTAGTCCCATCCAGTCGGTATGGCTAACTTCATCTCGAAATGTAGTGGTCAACAGGAATTTGGACTTTTTTCGATCTTCAGATTTGTGTGAATCTCCCCTCCGACGGTGATAGGATTTTACCACACGGGAGGAGGAGGAGAGATGGAAAAGCGGAGATTCGGCGCCGAGGAGGAGTTACAGATTCTGGAGGAGGGAAGAGCGCCGGGGGCGCGGGTGATCTCACCCGGCCCCGGCGAGGTAATATTCCACCGGGGCGCGGTCGTCGGTGAGGACGGGGAGATCATCCTCGATCGGTCCCCGCCAGAGATGCCGCAGGTAGCCGTCCAGCTCGGCGTTCTCGCTCCTCATCGGCGGGGGGGCATCCGACTTCAGGGCGACCAGGACCACGTTCTGCGTCTCGAGGCCGTTTCCGGGGTCGGAGACGGGGAATATATACACGCGCGGGAAAACGTCAGCGTATGTCGCATACTCCGCGCGCGTGATTCTGCCGCCGGGCCCCTCTATCGCCCCGATGAGGTTCACGAAGACCGCCCCGCCGTCGTTCAGGACGGCGTGGACCCGCCGCGCCGCCTCAAGCGTCGCGAGATGGAACGGGATGCAGCTCGAATCCCTGAAGGCATCGATGATCACGACGTCGTAGCGCGAGCGGGTCCTGTTCAGGAATATCCTGCCGTCCTCGTGATATATCGTCAGGCGGGGGTCGTCGCGCAGTTTGAAGTACTTCCTCGAAAGCGCCGTCAGCATCGGGTCGATTTCGACGACATCGATCGTCGCGCCCGGGAACCTGGCGAGGTGGTCTTTCGGATATGCGTATGCCGCACCGCCGATCAAAAGGGTCCGCGCAAGGCCCGGGACGAAATGCCCCGCGAGCCGGAAGAAGCGCATGTAATCCAGCGCGAGCCCGTCCCCGTCAAGGTAGATCCCCGACTCCTGGCCGTACGGGTCTGTCGAGAGAAGCAGGACCGGTCTTCCCGTCTCCTCATCCACGTCGCGGTAAATCCAGGCGCGGCTGTAGGCCGTGTCGACGTCCGCAACCAATTCTCTTCCCCCCGGGCGGTGAGGGTACCGGCAGAGCGCCGGCAGCGCCGCGAGAAGGAGGACCCTGGCCGCCGCCGAGGCGCCCGCACGGACCGCGATGGACGCGCACCCCAGGGCGAAGGAGACAATGAGGAGCGACGCCGCCGAACCGAGGCGCGGGATGAGGACGAATCCGGCCAGGAACGTGCCGGCGATGCTGCCGGCGGCCGAGAGGGCGTACAGGCCGCCGACCGCGGAGCCGGCTCTTTCGAGACGGCGTAGCTTCAGCCGCGCGGCGAACGGCGGTACCATCCCGAGGCAGACGCTCGCCGGAGAGAAGAGGATCGCGCAGGCGGCCAGCGAGAACGCCGCCTGATCCTCCACGCGCGCCCGCAGCCGCGCCAGCAGCACGTCCTTCAGGCACGCCGTCGCCGCCACGAATGCCGCCGCCAGGAAGATGATGAGCGCGAGCGTTCCGGCGGAAGGCCTCCTGTCGGCGATGAGCCCCCCCGACCAGTAACCGGCGCTGAGGCTCGCCAGGATGACGCCGATCAGGCTGGTCCAGACACAGAGCGACGCGCCCGCGTAGGGGGCGAGCACGCGCGAGCCGGCGATTTCGAATATCATCACCGCCGCCCCGCACACGAAGACAGCGGCCCCGCAAGGCCCGGGCCGCGCCGCGCCCTCACCCATCATCCCGGCCCCCTCCCGCCTTTCCACCGCCGTCCCTCATCGTCCGCGAAGGGCGGAACCGCCCGGAAATGTCGGATAACGGGCGCGGCCCCGCGCGCAGGCCGGCGGCGGGCGGGATGGGCCGGCCGGCGCCCCAAGGGAAGGAGGGCCCGCGCTTCCAACAGTGGATCCCCCCGTTTCCGGGCCCGTCATTCGACGGCTTTTCCCGCCGGGCGAGATCGTCCGCGAGGTCGAGGATCTTCTTCGCCGCGCCTTGCGAGGCGGCGGCCGACGGGGGGGCGAATCCACGCATCCGGCGCGCATACGCGCGCCGACCGGGGATCCGACCGCTCAATACAAGCGGATGCACAAAGAAAGACCGCAGTCAGAGGACATGCTCCGTACCGCACCATCGTCTTCTGACTGCGGCCCTACCGCCACTACAACCCCAACTACACTGGTATAGTCGCAAACTCGGGCGATTAAGTCAAGGGGATTTATCGAAAAAAGTGAATTTATTTTCGATACCCATCCCCGCCTTGCGGATGATTCATCCGACCGCCCCGGCGGCGATATGGGGGCCGGCGCTGGCGCCGGGCGGGCGGGGCGGCGTCCGATCCCCGCGGGGCGCAGGCGCGCCGCCAGCAACCCGCGCCGCGGGCCGTCCCCCCCTCCGCATCGTCATTCCCTCCTCCCCCTGAACTCTTGCCAGAGCTCCCCGAGCTCGGGCGACCTCACGGCGAGCGCGGTCAGCGCGTACGCGGCAACCCCGGCCAGGAGGGGGATGAAGACCTGCGCGGACCTCGGCCCCAGTCGATTTCCGGCGGCGACGGCGGCGACCGCCCTGTGCGCCCCCCAGGCGACCGCGGACATGGAGGCAGTGGCGGCGGCGATCTTCAGGAGCGATCGCCCGACCCTCCTCAGCCCCAGCCCCCCTATCTTCCTCCGTAGAAGCCAGAGAAGGAGGAAGAGGTTCAGCGAGGTGGAGATAGATGTCGCGAGCGCGATCCCGCCGTGCCCGAGGGGGCGCATCAGGATGAAATCAAGGGCGGTGTTGACAAGGAGGGCGATTCCGGCCACGCGGACGGGGGTCCGCATATCCTCTATCGAGTAGTAACAGCGCGCCACCACCGACACCCCCCCGACCGCGTAGAGGCCGAACGAGTAGTAGAGAAGCGCGAGGTACGTCGGGCCGGTGCTCCGCGCGGCGAGGAACTCCCCGCGCTCGTAGAGGAGGCGGATGATCGGCTTCCCGAGGACGATGAGGCCGGCCGAGGCGGGGATGACGATGAAGAAAGCCAGGCGCAGGGCGTAGTTCATCGCCTCCTTGAGCTTCTCGAACTCCCTCGTGACGGCATAGCCGGCCATGAGCGGAAAGGCGACGGTCGAGATCCCGATCACGAACGTACCCATCGGGAATTGTATGAGTCGGGTGGCCGCGTAGAGGTATGTGACGCTGCCCTGCGACAGGAGCGAGGCGACAAGGTTGTCCACCAGGAGATCGACGTGGTAGACCGCGAGGCCGACCGTCGCCGGGACCATGAGGCGGAGGATCCGCCGTATCTCCGGGTGGGTCGCCACGCGCCCGATGACGAGCGTGAATCCCTTCGCGCGGAGGGCCGGCAATTGCATCGCAAGCTGGACGGCCCCCCCGAGCAGCACGCCGAGGCCGAGGGCGTATATCTGCTTCTCGGGCCCGCCCCCCCACCGCGGGACAAGGAAGAGGGCGGAGGCGATGACGACGGCGTTGAAGGCGGCCTGGGAGACGGACGGCATGGCGAAATGCTTCAGCGAGTTCAAAACACCCATGCAGAGGGCTACGAGGGAGACGAAGACCAGGTAGGGAAAGAGCCAGCGCACGAGGCCCACCGTGATCCGGAACTTCTCCGGATTCGAGGAGAAGCCCCAGAGGACGGCCCGGACGATCCACGGGGCGAACGCCATGCAGGCCCCGGCGACGAGAGCCGTCGCGGCGAGCAGGAGGATCGCCACGGCCGAGACCAGCTCCCACGCCTCCCTCCGGGTCTTGTTGCGGAGATAGTCGCTGAAGACGGGAATGAAGGCGGCGCTCATAGCCCCCTCGCCCATCAGGTAGCGGAGGGTGCTCGGGAGGCGGAAGGCGGCGTAGAAGGCGTCCGTGAGCATGGGCGGGAAGATCGAGAGGATGATCATGTCCCGCGCGAGACCCAGGACGCGGCTGACGAGCGTCGCCAGCCCGACCACGGAGGCGGATCGCGCGATGCGCATGGCTGCCATGAGCGCGCCCTCTGCCGGTCCTTTCAGGGCGGAGACGCGGTGCACGCGGCGAGGCATCCGGGGCTACCCGGCCCGCCGCCGATCCGAGCGGAATCGCGTTCCGATCGCGGGCGCGCGCGGGCCCGCGGCCTGCGCCGCCCCGTCCTCCCCGCCCCGGGGGCGTGCAATTCCCCCAAATCCTTTGACTTCCGCGGGAAAAGGTGGTACAAAGGCACCTCGCACGATCGACCCGGCCGCTGAACGCCGCCGTTCCACGAGGAGGACGCACAAGATGCCGACGAGAAAGTCAGGCGCAAAACATATGCGCGCCGACGAGAAGAAGCGCATCCGCAACGCGCGCGTGAAATCCGCGCTCAAGACGATCACGAGAAAATACGAACTGGCCGCCGCAAAGGGAGACAAGGCGGCCGCCGCGAAGCTCTACCCCCTCGTCTCCGCCGCCATGGACAAGGCCGCGAAGAAGGGGATCATACCCTACAACAGGGCAAACCGCCGGAAATCGCGGCTCGCCCGCAAGCTCGCCTGACGCCCGGCCGCGACCCGCCGGCGGCCGGAGATCCGGCAACCGCCCCCCGCGCCGCGGCACCGGCCGCGTGGGCCGGTCCCCCGGCTCACCACCGTTCCGTGACCCGCTCCACGACATGGGTGGCGAGATCGTCCAGGGCGTAGGGAACGGCGATCCTCTCCGACTCCGGGAGCGTGATGGTGACGAAGAACGCCTTTTCGCCCTCCACCCGGTGCGACTTCCAGATCACCTTGCGGGTCTTCGCGTCCCTGAGAACCACCTCCGCGCCGATCGTCAGCCGGTACTCCCGCGTGACGTCGTTCCTGTCGTAGCGCAGCGCCCCGCGGTTGTAACTGGTCAGGGTGGTCTCGAGGATGACGTCCGCCTCCCGCTCGTTGACGACCGTATATGTGCCGTCCACCTGAAACGCGGTTATGATGGCGCTCGTCGCCCGCGCGGCGGAGATGGCGCGGCTCATGGTGGAGGGGCAACTGGCGATGCATCCGCTCACCCGGGGTGGCCGCAAGGCGCATCAACTGGATAGTGAACCGACGGGATAAGCAGGGCGGATTCGCAAGGAGGCGACATCATGTCAGGTCAGGATCACATGCGTACGCATCTGGGCAATCTGTCGCGGTCATTGTTGCGTCTGCACAAGGCGTTGCTGGACAGCGAACGGGTCTCCTATGAGCGCGTGCATGGGCGGATAGAGACGAATGGCGCATTCTTTCAGCTGGTGTTGGGCGACGCGTGGTTCGCCTGGTTGCGCCCGCTGTCTCAATTGATGGTGAAGATCGATGAGCTGTCCGAGGAAGAGAAGATCGAGGACCTGCTGAACGTCGATCCGATGGAAGTGGAGATCGGCGTCGGCCTGATTCGCTTGGCCGATCCGAACCGAGGCGGCGATCTGTTAGATCGCGTGCAGCGCGTGCGGCAAAACGTGGCCATGGAAATGGGCATTGTGATGCCC
>ERZ1026792.1146-NODE-1146-length-17718-cov-5.037747_pt1 | contig 17718 bp, 5 predicted proteins | sample MGYA00520884_ERZ1026792 | MGnify/ENA primary metagenome ERZ1026792 (study PRJEB33270, sample SAMEA104284473) | anaerobic digester metagenome | biome: Anaerobic digester microbiome; feature: mesophilic sludge digester; material: Anaerobic digester biomass | place... | reverse complement strand
ACTACGTACTGGGCGGATTCGCGAAAGCCCCGGCCTCTGACGAACGGCTCTTCGCGGGTAAGCCGGCGGCGCCGCCGGCTCGTCTCCCGACGGGCGCGGAGCCGCTGCTGCGGGCCTATGCCCACTACCGGACGCTCGGCGCGAACCTCGACCTCCGCGGCTTCACGGCGCGCGTCGTGCCGGTGCCGCCGCCGTCCCTTGAAAGCGAGAACCTGACGGAGGAAGAGTTTCGCGCGCGCTACCGCGTGAATCCCTTCGTCGACACCCGCGTCGATCGGCTCTCGACCTTCGGCATGGATGTGGACACGGCGTCCTACACCCGGGCGCGGGATGCGCTCAGAGCGGGCAGGCTGCCCGAGCCGGAGTCGGTGCGCGTCGAGGAGTTCGTCAACTATTTTCCCGGGGACTACGTGACCGACCCCGAGGCCTCGTTCTCGGTTTACTGCGAGGGCGGCCCCTCGCCCTTCGGCGCGGGCCTCGACCTCCTGAAAATCGCCGTCAAGGCCAGGGAGCTCCGGCCGAACGAGCGCAAGAACGCCGTCCTCACCTTCGCGGTGGACGTGTCCGGCTCCATGGCCGCGCGGGCGGGCGGCGGGGCAGCGGTCGGGACCGGACCGACGCGCCTCGACCTGGCGGCGCACGCCCTGGGCGCCCTTGTCGATGCGCTCGGCCCGGAGGACCGCGTGGCCATCGTGGCCTACGGCACCTATCCCGCGCTGATCCTGCCTCACACGCCGGTCAGGGAGCGGCGGCGCATCCTGGGCGCCATCGCGTCCCTCGCTCCGGGCGGCGCCACCAATCTCGAAGCGGGTCTGGACCTCGCGTACCGCGTGGCCGACGAGGCCTTCGACGCCAAGGCGCTCAACCGCGTGATCCTGTGCTCGGACGGCGTGGCCAACCTGGGCGCCCGCGGACCCGAGGAGATCCTGAAAAAGGTGGTCGTGTTCGCGCGGCGCGGCATCTACCTTTCCGCGGTGGGCTTCGGCCGCGACAGCTACGACGATGCGATGCTCGGGCTTCTCGCCGACAAGGGCAACGGCAACTACCGGTACGTCGATTCGCCCGAGGAGGCCGCGCGCATCTTCAACGAGGATCTTCCGAAGACGCTGGATGTTCTGGCGCAGGACGCCAAGATCCAGGTCGTTTTCAACCCGGAGGTCGTGAGCCGCTACCGGCTCCTCGGCTACGAGAAGCGTGCCATCAAGGACGAGGATTTCCGGAACGACAAGGTCGACGCGGGCGAAGTGGGGCCCGGCGCCACCGTGACGGTGCTCTACGAGATCCAGCGGCGCACGAATCCGCAGGGCGACATCGGGAGGATTCACCTGCGCTATCGCGACGCCGGCACGGGCCGCATCGAGGAGACGGATTATCCCCTGAGCGCGGGCGTTCTCGCCGTGAATCTGCGCGACACGACGGACAGGTTCCGCTTTGTCGCGGCCGCGGCCGAGACCGCCGAACTTCTCAGGGAAAGCTATTTCGCCCGGGATGGTTCCTTCGAGAAAACGGCGGCGCTGCTTGCGAGCGCCGGCCCCGAGTTCAAGGCGCGGCGCGATTGGGTCGAGCTCAACGAACTCGTTCTGCGTGCCTGGAAACTGACGCTCGAGCGCCTGGAGGCGCTCGCCGCGACGTTGTGAGATCGAATTCGGTGAAGGGAGTGCGTGCGGATCGGGAGAGAAGGCCCGGCCAGGAGAGTCCACTCATGGGAAGGACGCTGCGTCTCGCGTTGATCACGGCAATCGTCCTGAACGGCCGCGGCGGGCCGTGCGCCGCCGCCGAGGCGGCCGCGGAGGCCGCGCCCCAGGCGGCGGCGACCGGCCCGGACCACGTTCCGGGCGCTCCGGAGGCGCCGGCCGCGGAGGCCGAAGCGCCGCCGCCGGCGCTCGTGGTCCAATCCGCGTTCTACGTGCCCTACGAGAAGCTCAAGGATGTCTTCGAGAAGGAAGGCCGCGGCATCTTCCTCCCCTACGAGGAGTTCCTGAAGCTCTGGCGGGAGGCGCAGCCCAAGCCGCCCGCGCCCCCGCCCGAGGAGGCTCCCGCGCCGGCGGTGATCCGCGGCGGACACTACCTGGGCGCCCTCCACGGCGATGTGGCGAAGTTCACCGTCGTCTTCGACATCGAAGCGCTCAGGAAAGGCTGGTGCGAGCTTGCCCTGCCCCTCAAGAACGTGGCGCTCGAGCGCGCGGATCTGTCCGACTCCCGGGCCGTCTTCGCCGCGCAGGGCGAGGCCTACGCGGTCTTCCTGCCCGGGCCGGGGGCCTACAAGGCGACGCTGGCCTTCGTGGTGCGCGTGGCCCAAGAGCCCGGCAAGAAGACCTTCTCCTTCGGTATCGTGCCGGCGGCGATCTCGCGGCTCGAGCTCACGATTCCCGAAGAGGGCGCGCGGGTCGAGGTCCGGCCCGCCCTGGCGGTGGCGGAGACGAGCGCCGGCGGCGGGGCGACGAAGGTCCTTGCCTTCCTCGGCAATGCCTCCGAGCTGGCCGTCAGCGTGATGCCGCCGGCCGGCAAGGTCGCCGAGGGCGCCGCCGTCGTCCTCGCTTCCCAGGCCATAAGAGCCTACCTCGGCGAGCGCATCCTGCGGATCGCGACGGACGTGGAGTACCAGGTCGTCCGCGGCGAGGTCGGGACGCTCAAGCTCAAGGCGCCCGAGAACACGCGGCTCCTCTCGGTCAAGGGCGACAACATCCGGGAATGGTCCCAGGAGGGCGACACGCTTCTCGTGACCCTGCACACGGCGCTCAAGGAGGCGGCCCGCGGGGCCGGCGCGTATCGGCTGGCTCTGACCTTCGAGCGGATTCTCGCCGAAACGCCCGCGTCGCTCGCCGTGCCTTTTCCGCGCGTCGAGGATGTCATCCGCGAGGCCGGCTGGGTCGTGTTCAGCCACGACAACGGCCTGGACGTGCGCGTCGCGGCGACCACCGGGCTGAGCCAGCTCGACAAGGAGGAGGTGCCCGAGGCTCTGCGCGGCGGCCCGGGGGTGGGGTTCAGGTACCTGGCGCAGCCGCTCGCGCTCGGCGTGGCCGTGGAGAAGATCACGCCCAGCATCCGCTCGACGACGACATCGGTCGTGTCGCTCGGCCGCGAAGAGGATGTCTGGACCGGCTGGGTCGACTACGACATCGCCAAGGCGGGCGTCTTCCGGCTGCTCCTGAAGGTGCCGGCGCGTTGGAACATCGTCCAGATCGGCGCCGAGAACGCCGTCGAGGACGCCCAGGCGTCCGAGGAGCGGGACGGCCTGAAGACCATCGCGGTGAACCTGAAGTCCAAGGCGCTCGGCGCCTTCAAGCTGCCTTTCAAGTTCACGGCGCAGGGCTCGGCCGCCGCCGGCGCCGTCACCCTGGCGGCGCCCGTCGTCGCGGACTCCGGCCAGGACCGCGGCATCTTCGGCGTCAGCGCGCCGAAGGCCTTCAACGTGAGCACGGTCGAGCGCCGCGCCATGACGTCGGCCGACGTCGATGCGCTCTTCAAGTCCGGCATCATGAACCAACTGGGACCGGAGGCGGGCCTGCCGCTCACCTACGGCTACCGCGAGGCGGGTCCCGCGGTGACGGTGCGCCTCGAGGCCAAGCAGACCGAGATCGACGTGCTTGCGCAGCACCTCATCGAGATCCGCGACGGCGGCATCGCCGTGACGCACTACCTCGATTTCGAGGTGCTGTACGCCGCCGTCGATCGGCTGACCTTCAGCGCGCCCGCCACCCTCGACAATCTGCTCAAGGTCGAGGCGGGCGCCAAGAAGGAGCTGCGCCGGCTTTCGAGCGATCAGGGCCGGAGCCTGTGGGAGCTGACCCTCCAGGCGCCGGTCCTCGGCGCCGTTCCCGTGACGATCACCCACGAAACGGACCTGAAGGCCCTCCAGACGGGGCGGCCGTTCGCCTACGAGGTCCAGTTCATCGAGGCGCGCGACGCGCGCGCGCATAACGGCTTCGTCGCCATCCGGAAGGAAGGCACCCTCGAGATCGCCGATCAGCCGCGCAACATGGAGGCGATCGATGCGAGCGATCTGCCCGACAAACTCAGGCAAGGCCGGATATATCGGGCGTTTCGGTATTTCGCGCCCGATCCCGGACTCGACATCCAATTGACGCGCTACGAGTACGAGACCCTCGCGACCACCGTCGTCAGCCTGCTGAGGATGCGAAGCGTTCTCTCCGAGCAGCTCCGACTGAAGACCGAGGCCGTGCTCATGGTCCAGAACGCGGAGCGCCAGTATCTGGCGCTCAAGTTCGGCCGCGGCGCGGACATCCTCTCCTTGAGCGTCGACGGCAAGGCGCAGAAGCCGCGCCTGCGCAAGGAGGACCCGGATACGCGCCTTGTCCAAATCCCGGCCTCGGCGGGTTCCGGCGGCACGTTTCCCGTCGTGGTCGTCTACGAGGAACCCCTCGGCGAGGGCGCCATGGGGCTTCTCGGGAGCGTGAGCTTCGCGTCCCCGGAAATCCTCGAGAACATCCCGGTCGGCAAGCTGGAGGTCGAACTGTACCTGCCGCCCGACTTCGTTTACCTCGGGTGGGGCGGAACGCTGCGCCCCGGGTGGCGCGGGGCGCCGCGCCTGTGGCGGCGCTTCGAGGATCTCCTCAAGGCCGTGGTGGAGGCGGACGCCGGCGCGGCGGCGCAGGCGCCGCGCGCGCCCGCCGGCGACGTGGCGATCCCGCTCCGAGGCGCGCTCCACGAGTTCGAGAGCCTCGCCCCCCGCGGGACGCTGCGCTGCTTCTATGCGGGGCGCACGCTCTTCAGCGCCGCCGACTTCGCGCTCTTTCTCGCCGCCGCGGCCGTCGGAGGCGTGCTGGCGGCCCGGAAGCGCGCGTCGAAGACCGCGCTGCTGTGCGTGCTGGTCTTGGCGCCGCTCGCCTTGACGTGGTTCGTCGAGGGGCCCGCGGTGGAGCTCTGCGCGTCGCTGCTTGCGGGCGGCGTCGTCGGCATCGGCGTGGCGTGGATCGCGGGAGCGGTGCGCGCGGCGCGGGCCCGGCGCCGCGAAGCCGTCGCGGACTTAGCCGTGGCGGCGGCGCCCGAGGCGGACCCCTTCCTTGAGGACTTGCCGCTCGATCCGCCGCCGTCTTTCGAGGGACCCGCGGATGACGCCGAGAGGAACCGGCCATGACGCACCTTGAGCGCAGGCACGCGATCGGGGCGGTGCTGTGGAGCGCGCTTCTGCTGGGAGCGGCGACGTCCGTGGCGGCGGCGCCGCCGGACGCTCCGCCGTGCATCCGCGAGATCTTCGTCCCGTACGCGGAGTTCCGCGAACTCACCCGGGACAAGCGCGATGGCGTCGTCATGTCCCTGGAGGAGTACCGCGCGCTCGCCGCCGCCGCCGCCGTCAACATCCGCCCGGAGACGCCGCCGGCGCTGCCGCCCATCGAGGCGGCCGTGATGGAGATCAGCTACGAGGGGACCATCGCCGGCGACGCCGTGAAGGTGCGCGGAGCGGGCACGATCGTCGCGGCCGCCGATGGCTGGGTGCGATGCGATCTGGGGAGCGGTTTCCCGAACCTGGGGTCGGTCCTGCTGGACGATGCGCCGGGGTGGATCATCGCCGAGAACGGCGCGGCGCGGGACGGGCAGCCTGCGCCGCGGGCGTACCTGCTCCTTCGCGGCAAGGGAACCCATCGGCTCGACGTCGGGTTCACGCTGGGCATTCGCGAGGAGGAAGACCGCGCCATCGTCGAGGGGAGGCTGGCGTCGGCGCCGAGCGCGAGATTCGTTCTCGATGTGCCGGGGGCGGTGGAGGCGACCGCGGCCCCGGCGTTTCTGACCTGCCTTCCGAAAGGCGAGTCGACGCGGCTCGAGCTGGGCCTCGGCGCGGCTCGGGAGTTCAAGCTGGCGTGGCGGCGCACGAAGAGCCGCGCCGAGCGCGAGACGCTGCTCTCGGCCGCGCACGTGATCGCTTACGTCCCGCGCGGCGACAATCCGGTCTTTACGTGGAGCGCCCGGATCGAGATCGCGCGGCGCAAAACCGACACGCTCTTCCTCACGGAGCCGCCCGGCGCGCGCGTCCTGGCCATCGCCGGTCCGCTGGTTCACTCTTGGACCCGGACCGAGGCGGGGCTGCGGGTGCTGCTCAACGAGCCCATGCTCGGCGAGGTCGCCTTCGCGGCGAGGGGCCTCTTGGAGGCGCCCGGCGAACGTTACGAACTCGGCGCGCCGGCCGTCGCCGACGCTTACGCTGACACGGGCATCTTGGCGCTCTACGCGCCGTCGGGCGCCGAGATCGCGGTGGAAGCGTCCGCGGGGCTCCAGGAGGTGGCGCCGGGCGATGGATGCCTCGGGCCCGGCATCGACACGGGCGAGACCGTGGACGGCGGCGCGACGATCGCGCGTGCCTACGCCTACGCCTCGCCCGATGCCCGCGTGACGGTGCGCGTGACGCCGCTGCGCCTCGTTTTCGAGACCCAGTCCACGCTGTTGGCGCTCGTCGGCGAGACGAACGTCAGCATCGCGGGCGTACTGCGCGCCGGCGTGCGGGAGGGCCGGCTGCACCGCCTCGCGCTGGACGTGCCCGCCCCGTGGAAGTTGACGCTGCTGGAAGAACGTTCCGCCGAGGGCGCGGCGCCGCACGCCATCGCCTACACGGTCCGCGAGGGCGCGGAGTCCTCCCGGGTCGAGGTTCTGCTGGGCAGGGCCGTGGGGCGCGGCGGTTTCATCGATCTCCAGGCGCGGTTGGAACACCCGACCTTCGGCGAGAACCGCGTCTGGGAGCGCACGGATCTCGCGTTAGCGCTGCCCTTGTGCCCGGGCGCGGAGCGGAACCGCTGCGACCTGGGCATCGCGATTCCTCCCAGCTTGGACGCGCAGATGGGCGCGCTGTCCCAGTGGCGGACTCTGGAGGCCGGCGAGATCGAGGCCCGCGGCCTGGGGGCGATGGCCGGGGAACAGGGCCTCGCGCTCATCGCGGCGCTCACGACGCGGGCGCCCGCGCCGGCGCTCGGTTTCACCCTGGTCAGGCGCGCGCCGCGCGGCGAGTACCAGGCCGTGACTCACCTCCTCGCGCTGGAGCGCGTGCTGCGCGTGCGGGTCGACTTTCGGCTCACGGCCGTCGACCGGCCGCTCGGAAGCATCTTCGTGCGTCTGCCCGCCATCGCCGGGCCCAACACGGTGATCCTGGGCGATGGCATCAAGGAGATCGAGCCGGACCCCGAGGGGCGGATCGTCAGGTTCGGGGTGCCGTGGCTCGGAACGCGGCAGTTCCGCGTGGAGTTCGACGCGCCGCGCGAGGGCGACGGCGAGTTCCCCGTTCCGGTGGTCGCGGTCGAGGCCGCGAAGGGCGCGGCGGTGTTCGGAGGCGAGCGTCTGCTGGTGCTCCAGAGCCAGGGGCCGGTGGAACTCGGCGCGCCCGCGCCGGAGGGCCTGACCCCCGCCGATGTCGACGACGTGCCGGAGTTCGCGGAGCCGTGGCGCATCGGGCGCGTGCTCTCGGCCTACCGGTTCAAGGCCCGGGGCGAGCCCGGCACGCTGCGGTGCGTCGTGCACGGCAGGGCGCCGGTCTTGCAGCGGCTCGTGCGGCGGATGATGCTCGCGACGACGATCGGCAGGGAGGGCGTGACGCGCACCCAGGCGGAGCTGCTGCTTGCCTACTCGCGGGACCAGGATTTCAGGGTGGAACTGCCGCCGGGCGCCCGCGTCCTCGGCGTGACGGTCAACGGCGAGCCCATTCGCACCGTCATCTCCAAGCCCGCGGCCGCCGCCGCGAACACCATCGCCGTGCCCCTGCCGCCGCAGTCCTACGCGACGGTGACGGTGACGTACGAGCGGGTCGGCGGCGCGGGCGCCGCGCTCGGGCGCTCGGGCGTGTGGCGCGAGCAGGCGCCGCGCTTTCCCGGCATGCCGGTGGGCGAGACCGTCTGGTCGGTGAGCTATCCGCCGGAGTATCTCTTCCAGCTTCTTGGCGACGGCGGCTTCCGCGCGAGCGACGCCCGGAACGAGGCATCAATGACCTCCTTTGCCGAGACGTTCTTCGGACGTCTTGCCCGCGGACGCCTGCCCCTCCTGACTGTTTTCGGGCCAAGGCAGCCGTTGGTGAATTGGAACGCGCCGGCGCCGCTGACCGTCGAGGAGCGCCGGGGGGCGCGCCGGCCCGACGCCGTCGCGGCGCAGGGAAGGCTCGCGCCCAAGGAGGAGCGCGCCGCGGCGTGGGGGAGCGCGTTGCCGCTCTGCAACTTCCCGGCCGAGGGCCGGCGCATCGAAGCCGCGAAGATCGGCGATGGAGGGACGATCACTTTCCTGTACGGCGAGCGGCGGTGGCGGCAGTTCGCGGTGCGGGCGATGGGCGTTGTCGGCGTTCTCGCCGGACTCATGCTCTTCGCGCGCTGCCGGTTCGGGCGCTTCCTGGCGGTGATGCTCGCCCTGCTCGCCGCGGGGACGTGCGCGCCCTTCGCGCTGGGAATCAAGTCGCCGCTCGTCGCCGTGCCGCTGTGCGAGGGGCTTGTGCTTGCCCTGGGCGCGGGCCTCGTCATCGCCGCGGCGCGGGCCGCGGCGCGCGGCCTGGCGCGTTCGGCCGGGAAGGCGGAAATCCGGGCAGGGGCCGTGTTGCTGCTCGCGGCGGCGCTGGCCGCCGGCGGGCATGCGGCCGAGGCCGCGGACGATGTGTTCGGTCCGGCCGAAGGCGCGATCATCGCTTACGATCCCGGCCTGTTTCCCATCGTGCCGAGCGGTGCCGAGAAGGTGTTCCTGCCGTACGCGTGTTTCCGCCGACTGTGGCAACTCGCCAATCCGGAAAAGGCGGCCGAGGAGGCGCCGCCGCCTTGCGACCTGGCGCTGGGCCAGGCCGGGTACGCGCTCACGATCGAGGGCGGGACCGCGAGGATCAAGGGCGTGATCGCGGTCAACGTGCTGGCCGCCGGATGGGTGGCGGTGCCGCTGCCCTTCGACGGGGCGCAGCTCGAGAACATCCTCATCGATGGGATTCCGGCCGGCGTCGGACAGGCGCCCCTGGTTGCCGAAGGCGTCATGGTGCCTTTCGTGCAGATCAAAGGCCGGGGGGCGCACACGCTTCAGGTGGAGTGCACGGCGGCGGTCCGAACCGAAGCCGGCGGCAACTCCGTGCTTGCGGGGCTTCTGGCCGGAGCGGCGGCGAGCCTGAGGGCGGAACTGCCCCCCGATGCCAAGGTGGAGGCGCGCGGCCTGCGACCGGGCGCGGGCGATTCGAGCGAGGCGAAGCCCGTGGCGGTGGAGCGCGGGGCGAATGCGACGCTGGCGACGGTGGACCTCGGAGGCGCCGACCGCATCGAGCTGGCCTGGTCCTTTCCCAAGATCGAAGGGCAGAAGGGCTCGCAGATCGAGTCCGCGGCGTACGCGTGTCTCGCGCTCGTCGACGGCGGGTTCACCGTCGAACGCCGCGAGCGCGTGCGCGTCGCCGGGAGGCCGATCGATGCCTTGCTCTACACGATCGAAGGGGCATGGCGCGTGACCGATGTCGCGGGAGCCGATGTCGCCGAATGGAGCGTGCTCCGCGGCGAAGGCGGCGCCGAGCGGCTGCAGATCTTCTTCGCGCGGCCGGTCCTGGGCGCCGAACTCGTCATCCGCGGCCGCGCGCTGCTCGACGGGCGGGGCGCGCTCGCGACCCTGACGCCCAAGGACGCGGTGGCGCAGGAGACGTACGTCGGCCTGCGCCACGGTCATCTGGCGCGCTTCGCCCCGGATGTGCTCGCGGGAATGCAGCGCGCGACGCGCGAGGATCTCGCGCGGCGCTTCGGCGTCGCGGCGGAGGCGTTTCCCGATCGCTTGTACCACGTGTACGGGAGCGGCGCGGGACAGATGCTCGCGAGCGAGCCCATGCCGGCCGAGTTTGCGGCGACGACGCGGGCGGCGGTGGTCATCGAGCTGGACCGCTGCGTCTTGTGGGTGCGCTCACGCTACGAGGTGACGGGACCCGGGCCCCTCAGGCACGTGGCGGCGGTCCCGCGCGGCTGGTCGGTGCGCAGCGTGGCTTGCGACGATCTCCGCGACTGGCGCACGGTGACGCAAGGCGAGGACACGCGCCTCGTGGCGACGTTCGCCGAGCGTGCGGCGACGGGCACGGAGATCACCTGGCGGGCCGAACGGCTGTGGGACGCCCCGCCCGAGATTGTGGAGCTTTCCGAGCCTGTAACCCAGGGCGTCCCGCGGGAAAGCATGCACGCGGCGTTCGCCGCCGCCGATGAGTTGGATCTGGCGGTGCGCGAGGCGGGGCGCCTCATCGCCGCGCCGCCGGAGACGTGGCCCGAGTGGGCCCCGCTGCCGGCGCTGGCGAGTTTACGATTCGCGCTGCGCTCGCCGCGGAGCGAGGGAAGTGAGGCCGCACGGCCGCTTGCCGTGGCCGTCGGCCGGCGCGCGAGCCGCCTGAGCGCCCTCGCCGTGTCCTTCGTGCGCGCGGCCGAGGACTCGCTGGAGGTCAGCGCGCGCATCGTCTTTCGGATCCGAAACGCGGGCCGTGATCGATTTCGCGTGGCGCTGCCCCCGGGCGCGGAGCTCGTGAGCATCGCGACGCGCAATCAGCGCAGCCGCGAGGTGCGCGCGGGCGCGGGGGGGCCGGAGATCGAGATCACGCTCCAGTCGCCGGTCGTGGGCGAGCACGCCGTGGACATCATGTACCGGTTGCCCCGCGACGGCGGCGTCCCGCGGGTGACGCCGATCGCGCTGTTCGACGGGGCGTCGCGGCTGGAGGACGTCGATCAGTACGTGGGCGTGCTTCAGACCGGCGCGGCGTTCGTGGCTGATGCGGGGGCGGCGGGGCTCGTGCGGGTCGAGGCCGAAAACGTGCCGTACCTGCCCGAGGGCGTGTCCCCGGGCAGCCTCAAGCCGACGTACCGCGCGACGGCGTTGGACTGGTCGCTCGCCCTGGCCGAGGAGGCGATCGAGGTGGCGGAGGGCGCCGCGGCGATCGTCGTCCTGGCCGAGCTCACGACCGTGGTGGGCGAGGATGGCACCGCGCGGACGCGCGCCGTTTACAGCGTTAAGAACCGCATGCTGCAGTTTCTCCTGCTGGAGCTGCCCGAGGAGGTGAGCCTCTGGGGTGTGATGCTCAACGGGAAGGCCGTGGCGGTGGGCGAGGCCGCGGGGCCTGGCGCGGGCAAGGTCCTGCGCGTGCCCGTGGAGCACGTGGGCGCCGGCAGCCTAGACCTGGAGGTGATGGTGCAGTACGAGGAACGCCGGTTGGAGCTGCCCGCGCTGCGCGGCACGGCGGCGCTGGCGGCGCCGCGCGTCCGCGACACGCCCGTGCTGGAGACGATCTGGAACGTCCAGTTTCCCGACGGCTACCGGGTCGCGCTCTCGGGCGGCACCATGCGCGAAGTCGTGGGGAGCATGCACTACGCCCGCAAGGTGCGGTATCTGCTCGAGCAGCACGAGAAGATCGCGCGCACGGCGGCGTCGGCCGACTCGCGGCGGGTGCGCGAGCAGGCGCGGCGCGACATGGCGCGCCTGGAGCAGGTGCTCGGGGACAGCGTCACGGAGCTGGCCGCGAGCAACCGAAGCTCCTGGGAGGTCGGGAACGCGGCCAGGCTGGGCCGGTCCGATGTGCAGGCGCAGTGGAATGCGAACGATGCCCTGATCCTCAGGTCCAAAGAGGTCCAGCGGGCGCTCAAAGAGGGCAAGCAGGCGCAGGCCGAGCAGCGGCGGACGCCGACCAAGCGCGAGCAGGCGGAGTTGGACGCCGCGAACTTCATGCAGCAGGGGTGGTCGTTCAACGTGGTCCACGAGTCCGCGCGGAAGACGCCGGCGAAGCCCGGCGCGGAGGATGCGGCCGCGCCGTCGGTGCAGGGGCTGGCGCTGGAGCCGCGGGAGCCGGAGGTCGAGACCGCGGCGCCCGCGGCGGTCGATGAGAGCAAGGGCTTGGCGCCGGTTCCCGAGGCGCTGCTCGCGGCGACGACGCCCGGGTTGGAGGTGGCGCCCGCGGCGAAGGGCGGCGTCGCCTACACGTTTCACGCCCAGGGCGGCGACGCGCGCCTCGCGATGGTTTTCACGCGCCGCGATGCGGCGCCGCGCGCGCTGTCGCTCCTCGCCCTCCTCGCGGCGCTGGGAGCCTGTTTGTGGCTGGCGCGGCGGGAGAAGCAGGCGCGTGGAGGCGAAGGCGCGCGACCTTGAAAATCGCGCCCCCGCGCCTTTCGTCCTTTTGCCGGGATCTCTTCCGGGTTAGCATCGTTTTACACGCCTTGCGGAGCGGGTTCGCGGAGCGAGGGAAGGCGCGCCCGCGTCGCGCGGAGGCCGAAGGAGGAGCTTATGCGCGGATCGAGACTCGTTTTCGCGGCGCTTGTCGCCGCGCCGGCGTGGTGCGGGGGCGCGGCCGCGGCGGACGCGGCGCTGCCCGTGCGCGGTATTCACTTGGCCGCCCCCGGGAAGAAGGACGTGCCCGCGCTTCTGGCCTTCATTCGAGGCGCGCTGGCGGAAGAGGGCGTCAACACGCTGATTCTCGAATTCGGCTACGGCTTCGATTTCACGTCGCGGCCCGAGTTCGCGGATGCGTCGGCGCCCGGCAAGGAAGACGCGGCTCGCATCGCCGCGGCCTGCCGCGAGAAGGGCATCGCGCTCATTCCCCAGATCAACTGCCTGGGGCACCAGTCCTGGGCGGCGCGCAACGGCCGGCTTCTCCAGAAGCACCCCGAATTCGACGAAACGCCGGGCAAGCACCCCGACAATGCGGGCATCTACTGCCGCAGCTACTGCCCGCTGCACCCCGAGGTTCACAAGGTGCTCTTCGATCTCATCGACGAGCTTGTGAGCGCGTGCGAGGCCCAGGCCTTTCACGCCGGCATGGACGAGGTGTTCATTCTCGCCGATCCGGACTGCCCGCGGTGCAAGGGCAAGGATCCAGCGGAGCTCTTCGCGGGCGAGGTCGTGAAGCTGCACGGGCATCTCAAGGCCAGGGGCTGCCGGATGTGGATGTGGGGGGATCGGTTTCTGGACGGCCGGGCGACGGGCATCGGCGCGTGGGAAGCCAGCACGAACGGCACGGCGCCCGCCGTCGACATGGTCCCCAAGGATATCGTCATCTGCGATTGGCATTACGAGAAGGCCTGGGACACGGCGCGGTTCTTCGCGGCGAAGGGGTTTCAAGTGGCGGCCTGCCCGTGGCGCAAGACCGAGGTGGCCAAGGGGTCGCTGGCGCATATTCGCGCGATTCGCGCCGGAGCGGACCGGGCGGCCGCCGAGCGCGCCCTCGGTGTCATCCAGACCACGTGGTGCGGATTCGCGCCCTTCGCCAAGGCCTGGGAAACGCTCAAGGCGGGCGGCGAACCCGCCAAGGGCGCGCCGGGGGAGGCGGCGCGGTGTTTCCGCGAACTCCTTGCGGCCGCCGGGGAGGCCCGGAAAACCGGGGACTAGCGGCGAGACCGTCGCGCGCGGAACCGGCGCGCGGCGCCCTCAGGCATAGTTGCGGTAAACCGGCTCGTACATCGCGGCGCGTAAGTGGGCCCGCAAGTCGTCGGGCAGAGGCTTAGCCGCCAGTCCCGCGTTGCGGGCGATCTCGACCACGGCGACGGCGATCGACAGGGATATCTCGCGGATCCGCGTGATGTGGGGATACACCGAGCCGCGGGCGATCTCCTCGGGAGTGACGGCGGCGGCGACGGTTTCGGCCGCCGCCGAGAACATCGCGTCCGTGACGCGCCGGGCGCCGGACGCCGTGACGCCGAGGCCGACGCCCGGGAAGATATAGGCGTTGTTGCCCTGCGCCGGCACGAACTCCCTGCCCTGGAAGGTGCAGGGGGGAAAGGGGCTGCCGCTGGCGAACACGGCGGCGCCCTTGGTCCAGGCGTAGGCTTCCTCCGCGGTGCATTCGGAGTTGGAGGTGGGGTTCGAAAGCGCGAAGATGATGGGGCGGGCGTTCAGGCGCGCCATCGCCTGGAGCACCTCCTTGGTGAAGGTGCTCGGGACTCCGGACACGCCGATGAGGGCGGTGGGCTTGAGCGCCTCGATGGCGGCGGGGAGATCGGGCAGGAAAGGGTGGTCGTGGGCGTAGGGGAGTTTGTGCTCGCTCAGATCGCCGCGCCGGCGGACGACCAACCCCTTCGAGTCGACGAACCAGCAGCGCTCGCGCGCCTCGGCTTCGGCTAGCCCCGCGCGGGTGAGCGCCGTGACGACGAGGTCGGCGATGCCGATGCCGGCTTCGCCCGCGCCGAGGAAGAGCAGTTTCTGGGCGGCGAACGCACCGCCGGTGGCCCGCATGGCGGCGTACAATCCGGCGAGGGCCGCGGCGGCCGTGCCTTGGATGTCGTCGTTGAAGACGCAGGCGCGCTCCCGGTACTTCGCCAAGAGCCGGAAGGCGTTGGCGGTGGCGAAGTCCTCGAACTGGATCATGACGCCGGGAAAGCGCTCGCAAGCCGCCGTGACGAATTCGTCCACGAGGGCGTCGTAGGCCTCGCCGCGGAGGCGGGGCTCCGGCAGCCCGAAATAGATGGGGTCGCGCAGGAGATCCGGGTTGTTCGTGCCCGCGTCCAGCATGACCGGAAGGCTGTGTTCCGGGTGGATGCCGGCGCAGGCGGTGTACAGCGCGAGCTTCCCGATGGGAATGCCCATGCCGTTGGAGCCGAGGTCTCCGAGGCCCAGGATGCGTTCCCCGTCGGTGACGACGATGACGCGCACATCGTCGAAGGGCCAGTTGCGGAAAAGCGCGGCGATTCGGCCGCGGTCTCGGGCCGAGATGAAAACGCCGCGGGGACGCCGGAAGATATGGGCGTACTTCTGGCAGGCCAGGCCCACGGTGGGCGTGTAGATGATGGGGAGCAGTTCCTGGAGGTGGTCCAGGACCACCCGGTAGAAGAGCGTGCGGTTCCGATCCTGGAGCGCGAGCATGTGGACGTAGCGCTCCAGGTCGGAGACCTTGCCGCGCACGTTTCTCATGACCCGCGGGACTTGCTGCTCCAGAGTGTTGACCCGAGGAGGGAGGAGGCCGCGGAGTCCGAGCGCCTCGCGTTCGCGCTCGGTAAACGCCGAGTCCTTGTTGAAGAAAGGGTTGTTGAGAAGCGCCACGCCCGTCGGAAAGTTACGCGGCAGACCAGGTACGCTGGTAGCTGGTTCCAAGCGAGCCTCCCATGGCAAGCGTCGCCGGCCGGTGTCCCCGCAACGCTTGCCCGAGGACGGCCGGCGGCGAACCGTCCTCGAGGAGACAGGCGGCATTATAAAAAAAAACGCGGCGCAGGTCAACTTCTGGCCTCGGGCGCCGCCGCGCGCGGCGACGGCTCACGAGCGTGGCACGCCCCCTGAAGCGGGACTCCTGCGCAGGCGCCCCTAAACCGCCGCGGGCGAGCCCGGCTGACCGGCCCGAACCCCTTCGCGCGCCGCGTTTCGCCCCGGCGTCGCGCGCACCCTCTCCGCCGCCGGCCCTGCGCTCCCGCATGGCCGGTCTGCGCGAGCGTTTGCGAGGTCGCGGAACTTGGCGCTCTTGTCTGTGAAGAGCAGATACGGTCTGGGTAAGAAACAGGAGATAGAGCTCCGAAAGGAACTCGTGCAACAGTTTAATGAAGATCGTCACGCCGCTTGAGTGATCGACGTGCCGTGCGAGACGAAGTGGATAGCTACGATGAGCGGGTCAAAGGAGCACGTCGTATGAGGAAGCGCACTGGGCCGCGGCCTACTTGAGCAGCGGCCGAACGGGTACGCCGACTGCATCAGAGGCGGGTACGGGGTCGGCTGGGACAGACGGGGGAACATCCGCAGTGCGCGGTGATGGTCCAGGCTTAAGTCCCCTCCTCGCTCTCTCCGTCGAAGAGAAAATCGTTGAAAACCAGGCCGGACTGGTTCGACAGACTTGTCCCACTCAGTGCCGGCGCCTTCTCGGATATGAATGCGGGGACCTTCGGCTGCGGCCTCCAGCCTCCGTCCGGGTAGCACGCGTACCGGGCCGTGCCCTTGGGCCACCTCACTTGGACGTAGAGATCGGCTTCCCTTCCATGGAGTAATCGATGGTGGCGACCTTCAGGTCGCCGGTCGTGTATGCGGTGCGGTCGAAGCTGATTCGGACGAATGGGTCAATGGCAGTCGTCGCTCGGATTGCGAGATTGTGAAACGCCTCCGCCGCAATGGCCACATAAGCCCGTGTTCGGCGTCGGCACTTTGCGCTGGCCGTAGTCGTTATCGCCCCACGCCAGTCGCTCGGATTACGAGATCGTGAAGCGCCCCCGCCGCAATGGCCACATAGCCCGTGTTCGGCGTCGGCACTTTGCATTGGCCGTACTCGTTATCGCCCCACGCCACGATCGATCCGTCGGCCTTGAGGCCGAGACTGTGCTTCGCCCCCGCCGCAATGGCCACATAGCCCGTGTTCGGCGGCGGCACTTTGCACTGGCCGTAGTCGTTCGTGCCCCACGCCACGATCGATCCGTCGGCCTTGAGGCCGAGACTGTGCTTCGCCCCCGCCGCAATGGCCACATAGCCCGTGTTCGGCGGCGGCACTTTGCACTGGCCGTAGTCATTCCTGCCCCACGCCACGATCGATCCGTCGGCCTTGAGGCCGAGACTGTGATACGCCCCCGCCGCAATGGCCACATAGCCCGCGTTCGGCGGCGGCACATCGCACTGGCCGGCGTCGTTATCGCCCCACGCGACGATCGATCCGTCGGCCTTGAGGCCGAGACTGTGACACCCCCCCGCCGCAATGGCCACATAGCCCGTGTTCGGCGGCGGCACTTTGCATTGGCCGTAGAGGTTATCGCCCCACGCCACGATCGATCCGTCGGCCTTGAGGCCGAGACTGTGAACCGCCCCCGCCGCAATGGCCACATAGCCCGTGTTCGGCGGCGGCACTTTGCACTGGCCCTCGTCGTTCCGGCCCCACGCGACGATCGATCCGTCCGCCTTGAGGCCGAGACTGTGAACCCCCCCCGCCGCAATGGCCACATAGCCCGTGTTCGGCGTCGGCACATCGCACTGGCCCTTGTCGTTCCAGCCCCACGCCACGATCGATCCGTCGGCCTTGAGGCCGAGACTGTGATCCGCCCCCGCCGCAATGGCCACATAGCCCGTGTTCGGCGGCGGCACATCGCATTGGCCCTTGTCGTTCCTGCCCCACGCTACGATCGAACCGTCGGCCTTGAGGCCGAGAATGTGATCATCCCTCGCCGCAATGGACACATAGCCCGTGTTCGGCGGCGGCACGACGTAGGTTAGGCCCCACGCGACGATCGATCCGTCGGCCTTGAGGCCGAGACTGTGAACCCCCCCCGCCGCAATGGCCACATAGCCCGTATTCGGCGGCGGCACATCGCATTGGCCGCAGATGTTATCGCCCCACGCGACGATCGATCCGTCGGCCTTGAGGCCGAGATTGTGCACCAGCCCCGCCGCAATGGCCACATAGCCCGTGTTCGGCGGCGGCACATCGCGTTGGTCGCTGCCGTTCGAGCCCCACGCGACGATCGATCCGTCGGCCTTGAGGCCGAGACTGTGAAACGTCCCTGCCGCAATGGCCACATAGCCCGTGTTCGGCGCCGGCACTTTGCACTGGCCCTCGTCGTTCCGGCCCCACGCCACGATCGATCCGTCGGCCTTGAGGCCGAGACTGTGATCCCCCCTCGCCGCAATGGCCACATAGCTGTCATCATCCCCAACTTCTTGCCGGATAATTCCGCAAGCGGGATGGCCACGGGGACCGGTTTTCGTTTGCTGACGGCATTGTAGCAGATAAGACCTCGCGTGCGGAAGGGGGAATTGCGGCGTAGGGTTGACAGAGGATTTCGAAGACCTTCCGCATGATGTTGACCATGGGAGCATCGGCGGCGTGTGCCGCCGCCCATGTAGTCCAGCGCGCCTCGG
>ERZ1026792.1145-NODE-1145-length-17724-cov-3.643803_pt1 | contig 17724 bp, 17 predicted proteins | sample MGYA00520884_ERZ1026792 | MGnify/ENA primary metagenome ERZ1026792 (study PRJEB33270, sample SAMEA104284473) | anaerobic digester metagenome | biome: Anaerobic digester microbiome; feature: mesophilic sludge digester; material: Anaerobic digester biomass... | reverse complement strand
CACCGGGAGATGGGTAGAAGGGTCGGGCGCGAGGGGGGCAATGGCGCGAGGGATCCCGGCGCATGCGGGAGCAGCGTCGGCGAGCGCGCTAACGCGAAGGCGGGGGGGGGGCGTGGGTGGCTGTAGGGTGAGCGAGCCAGCGTCGCGGATATTGGAGGACCGGTGTCAGCCGAAGCCGCGCGAGTCCTGCTTCAACGCGGTGTCGACCGACAGCGCGGCAGCCACCACGAGCGTGTTGAGTGGCTGAGGGATCTGCCCGTGGATCTGCACGACGTAGTTGTCGGCGGTGGTGAACAGCGTCTTGGCGATGCCTTCGAACGTCTTGGTGATGCGAGCCACTTCCTGCCCGGTGTGGTCGTCGATGCGGAAGTTCCACGCTCGCCAGTTCTCGGCGTTGATGGACCCGTACGTGTGCCCACCGGCCTGCAACGTGAAGTGGATCTTGCCGAACACGTTGTCCTGCACGATGCGGCCGATCTCCTGGTCGTTGCCGTCGCTGACGATGACCGTGCTCTTCATCACCTTCGCCGGTCGGGTGAGCCGCAGCAGCACGCGGCCCTGGGTATCGGTGATCTCCAGCTTGTGGGTCATGAACTGGTCGAGGCTGGTGAGCAGGCGCATCGCCTTCTTGGCGGCGCTCTGGCCCACTTGGTTCACCGCTGCCAGCTGCTGGCCGTCCTTGTTGAACACGCTGTACTGGTTGTTGAGCTCGATCAGCTTGGCCTTCTGGTTCACCACCAGGATGGGCTCGGTGAAGATGGTGCCGCCACCGTGGAAGGCAACCTGACCGACCTGCGCGCCGCGGTACTTCTCCTGGCTGTACAGCTGCTGTTGGATCTTGGCAGGATCGCCTTCGTTGCCGATGGTGAGCGCACTGTCGACTCGGTCGAGCCCCTTGGGCTGCAACGGGTCGACACCTTGCACCCCGTTGGTGGTGACGTGCTCGGTCCAGGCGTTGCCATCCCAGTAACGGAGTTGATGACGACCCATCGGGTCGGGGTACCAGTTGGCGGGGGTGGTGCTCATGCGGCCATCGTAGGCACACCGCAACGGCTGCGCCGGCCGTGCGCGTGGGGCCGGGTCACCGGATCAGTGCAGCTCGTGCGCCATCAGGATGACCTCGCGTGCAAACGGATCGAGCTGGCGCTTGGCGATGCGTTCGGTGAGGTTGATGACCGTGGAAGGATCGTCGACCATGCCGCTCCAGCGGATGTAGCCACCCATGATGCCGATGAGACGGTCGTCGACGGACTCGTTGTGCGCGATGACCTTCGTGTTGCCTTCCAGCAACATGTTGATCTCGGTGTAGAAGGCCTTCAGCCACATGCCCAGATCGTCGGTACCGGTGAACGGGCGGTGCAGGTACGGCATGCCCAGTTCGTCGTAGTTGTGCAGGTTGTGCGTGGCCGGAATGATGCTGACCACGCAGCCGAAGCCGTTTTCGCGCAGCCAGATGATCTCTTCCTGGCGACGGACGCGGCGATGGTTGTCGCCGTACCCGCCGGGGCGTTCGCACACCGCAAGTTTGTCTTTCATGAACCACGTGAAGTTGCGCGGCGTGATACCCAGCGCCCACTTCCCGCGCAGCCTGGGAGGCATGAGCCTTCCTCCACGTGTAGTGCCAACGAATGTTCGTTCAGGTTACTCGGTGGGTGTGCGGTTCGGCGGGGCCGAGCGACAGCCGTTGCCGATGACGCTCCACCCGGCGGCCGCCACCGACCTCGGTGGCCACTGCCTCACCTCGTGCGACGGCCAACACCCGTGCGACGGTGGCCGCATCCGGTGGGTGCGTGAGGGTGAGCCAGCGGCGCACGGCGCGGCGGGCGAGCGCGATGGGGGCCGCAGCGAGGGCACGTGCATCGGTGGGGTCGAGCGCGGCAGCGAGCGTGTCGAGCAGCTCGTCGTCATCGCGTGCCAGCCCGGCCTGGCGGGCCAGCACGGCCACGGTGTCGCGTTGCGCGAGATCGTCCATCAGCGGCAGCAGTTCGTGGCGCACGCGGTTGCGCAGGTGGCGCGGGTCGAGGTTGGACGGATCGTGCACCACGGCCAGCTGCAGGGTGGCGCACAGTGCGATCGTCTCCCGGCGGCGCAGCGACAGCAGTGGATGACGGTGGCCGGGCCGCATGCCCGCGAGGCCGCTGGTGGCACCGCCACGGAGCAGGTTCACCAGCACGGTCTCGGCCTGATCGTCGGCGGTGTGGCCGGTGAGCACATCAGGCGGCAGCATGGAGTAGCGCGCGTCGCGAGCGCGGGCCTCCAGGTTCGGCCCATCGACGATGTGCACCCGCTCTGCTCGGAACGCCGCACCCAGGCGTTCTGCGTTGCCGCGCACGACCTGCGCCTCCGCTGCCGAGCCCGTGCGCAACCCGTGATCGACGTGGATGGCGGTGACGGTGAGACCGGCGGCGACGGCCAACGCCAGCAGCGCCGTGGAGTCGGCTCCACCCGAGACCGCACAACTGACGGTCGTGCCTGGCGCGGGAAACGTGCACCGAGCCAGTAGATCCGTGCACGGTGACCGGGCGGAGCCTGCAACGGTGGGCTCAGTCACCCGCTGGTCTCCGTGCGCCGGTCAGTCGTCGCGCTTGTGCCGCTTGCCCGGGTACTGCGGTGCGACGACCTTCTTCACGTAACCGCCAACGACGCCGACGGTGAGAGCGATGCCCACGATCGTGAGGAGAGCACCGAGCCACCAGTGGAAGATCACCGCGAACATGTCGCCAGCGTAGCCAGTGCGAGTGCGGGTGCAGCCAATCGGCGCGAACGGGGTCAGCCCACCCGGCCGTCGCCGTCGAAGTCTTCGCCGAAGCACATCTCGATCTTGGAGAGCAGGCCCGGCGGCATCTCGTCGTTCTGGCACTTCGCGCTGATGACCTGGCGCAGCTCGGCGTGGAAGTCGAACGCCTGCAGGCAGTCCATGCAGCCACCGAGGTGCGACTGGATGGCCGCGCGCGTCTCGTCGGCCAGTTCGCCGTCGAGGAACGTGTCGAGTTCGCGCAGGGTTTCGTTGCAGTCAGCCATCGGTCAGTGGGGGTCGGGCTCGGGCGTTCGCTCGAGCAGGCCTCTTTCGGTTGCGAAGTCGATCAACGCCTTCTGCATCGCTTTTCTTCCCCGATGCAAGCGCGACATGACCGTGCCGATGGGAATGTCGAGCATCTCGGCGATCTCCTTGTAGGAGAAGTCCTCGACATCGGCCAGCAGCACCGGCATGCGGAACGATTCCGGAAGGGCTTCCAGCGCGGCCTTCACCTCGTCGTCGGTGAACAGCTCGAACAGCGTGTCCTCCGCGCTGCGACTGGCGACGTCGATGCCACTGATGCGCTTGTAGAGGTAGAGGTCTTCGACGTCGTCGAGCTCGGTCTCCTGCACGCGGCGCTGCTTTGCGCGGTAGCTGTTGATGAACGTGTTGGTGAGGATGCGGAACAGCCATGCGCGCAGGTTGGTGCCCTCGGTGAAGTTGCTGTAACCCCGGTACGCCCGCAGGTACGTCTCCTGCACGAGGTCTTCCGCATCGGCTTTGCTGCGGGTCATGCGCACGGCGGCGCTGTAGAGCTGCGGCGCATACTGCATCGCCTGCTGGGCGAAGTCACGCTGATCAGCCATCACCGGCACCATACCCCAGCCCGTCTTGCGCCAAACCCTCAGGTGTCGGCGTGGTGGGAGGCGACGAACGTGTCGACGGAGACGACGAAGCGCTCGAGCATGTCGGCGAAGATGGGCAGCTCTTCACGCGTGTACTTCTTGAGGATGAAGGTGAGCAGCTCGGCGCGCCGGGCCGCCACTGCTTCGAAGACTTCACGACCGGCCTCGGTGATCTCCACCTGCACCACGCGGCCGTCGTCGTTGCTCGGCCGCCGCTCGGCGAGCCCGGCGTTGACCAGCCGTTGCACGGCTCGGGTGGCAGTGGACGGCTCGACGCGAAGTGCATCGGCGAGCTCGCTCATCCGCCACGCAGGGTGCAGCGCGAGCAGGTCGAGCGTGTCCATCTGGCCCTGCTCGATCGACTCGTCGTCGCTGCCGTAGAGGTAGTCGCGCAGGCCGGACGTGGCGGAACCGCGTCGCAGCTCGCGCCACGCGAGGCCGATGCGAACGGCGAGGTCGTACACCTCGCGATGACGGGGATCGGTGGGAACGGCGGACATGAGTGGCGTTAGGGTACCCACGATGGACGACCCCATCGGTAACCCTGCTGCACCGGTACCGACGCCGCTCGATGCACTGCAGGTGATGGCATCGAGCGATGTGATGCTCACGCCCACGCTGCGCCATGTGGAGATGTACACGATGCGCGGGTTGCTCACGCTGCTGTGGCACGAGCCGCCGGCCGAGGTGGCCGTGCAACCTGGCGCGCTCGTGCTGTGCGGCGGTGCAATGGGCGGCCTGCTGGGGCCGGGCGATGCGCTCTATCACCGGTTGGGCGAGCAGTGGTCTCGTCGCGGTGTGCCGGTGCTGCGCGTCAGCTATCGCAAGCCCAACGACCTCGACCTGTGCTGCGTCGATCTCGCGGCGGCGGTGCAGCTCGCCATCGGCGGCGCCGGCGCCGACAAGGTGGTGCTGATGGGGCACAGCTTCGGTGGTGCCATCGCGGTGCGAGTGGGTGTGGGCCTCAACGAGATGGTCGCCGGCATTGCCACCTTCGCCACGCAGTCGGCGGGGTGCGAGGTGGCCGGGGGGCTGAGCGAGACGCCGCTGCTGCTGTTCCACGGCGAGCGCGACGAGATCCTGCCCATCGAGGCCAGTGAGATGGTGTGCTTGATCGCCGGCACGGGCGAGCTGGTGCGCCTGCCCGGCGACGGCCACCTGCTCGCCAAGAGCGACGAGATCATCTGGGATCGGTTGGAGGAGTGGCTGCCGCCGCTGGTGCTGCGGCCGTAGCGCTCACGACTTCGGCAGGCTCTGCTTGGCCTTCTCGACGAGGTGGGCGGGCAGCACGTCGTAGTGGTCGTGCTGCACGGTGAACGTGCCGCGGCCGCTGGTGATCGAGCGCAGGTCGATCGCGTAGTGCTGCAGTTCGCTGGCAGGTACCAGTGCCTCCACCTCCTGCTCGCCGTGCTCGACCGCGTTGGTGCCGTGCACGCGCCCGCGGCGCGAGGTGATGTCACCCATCACGTCGCCTTGGTACGCGCCCGGCACGGTGACCCGCAGCAGCGAGATCGGCTCGAGCACCACCACACCGGCTGCGGCCATCGCCTCGCGGAAGCCCAGCGACGCAGCCGTCTTGAACGCCATGTCGCTGGAGTCGACCGAGTGGTACTTGCCGTCGTGGCACTCCACCGACACGTCGACCACCGGGAAGCCATGCACGCCACCGCGGGCCATCGTCTCCTCGATGCCGGTCTGCACGGAGCTCATGTAGTTGCGTGGGATGGCACCGCCGACGACGGCGTCGATGAACGTGAACCCCTCGCCGCGCTGCAGCGGTGCGACGCGCAGGTTGACGACCGCGAACTGACCGTGACCGCCGCTCTGCTTCTTCAACTTGCCCTCGGCAGCTGCCGGGCCCCCGATGGTTTCACGGTAGGCCACACGGACGTCGGCGGTGTCGACGTTGACGCCGAACTTGCGCGCCATGCGCTCCAGCGCCACCGTCAGGTGCGTGTCGCCGAGGCCGCGCAGCACCGTCTGGCCGGTCTCCTCCACGCGCTGCACCCACAGCGACGGGTCTTCCGCCTGCAACCGACCGAGGGCGTTGCCCATCTTGTCGTCGTCGCTCTGCGTGCGCGGCACGATTGCCACGCCGTACTGCGGCGCGGTTCGTGCCGGCGCGACCACCTTCACCGGCGAGCCCTTCGGCGCCAGCGTGTCGCCGGTGTGGGTGTTGCCCAGCTTGGCGACTGCGGCGATGTCGCCGGCAGTGGCATCGGTGACCGGCAGCTGCTCCTTGCCGCGCAGCATCAGCAGGGCGTGCAGTCGTTCCTCGCCGCCATGTGAGCTGTTGAGCAGCCGGTCGTCGGTGCGCACCACGCCCGACAGCACCTTGAACAGCGAGAGCTGGCCGATGTACGGGTCGGCGACGGTCTTGAACACGTACACGAGCGGCTTGCCATCGGCCGCTGCCGGCACCGGTACGACTTCGTCGCCCGCGGCGACCCGCATCGGCCGATCGGCAGGCGATGGGCCCAGCTCGCAGATGAAGTCGGCCAGGCGGTCGATGCCCACGCCCGTGACGGCCGAGCCGAGCAGCACCGGGAACTCCGTGCAATCGAGCACCTCGTGCGCCAGTGTGCGTTCCAGTTCGGCAAGTGTGGGTACCTCGCCGGCGAGGTAGCGCTCGAGTTGCGCGTCGTCGCCGGCGACGATCTCTTCCAGCAGCGCGTCGTGCAGCGCATGCTCCTCTGCAGCCACTTCGGCCGGCATCGGTTCGGTGTGGTGCTGGCCGCCGGGCTCGTACTCCAGCGCGGCTTCCGACAGCACGTCGGCCACACCGTGCAGCGCGGCGGCTTCGCCGAGCGGCAGCTCCAGCGGGGTGATGCCTGCCCCGAAGGCGGCGCGCAGCTGGTCGAGCACGGAGTGGAAGTCGGCGCGCTCCTTGTCCTCCTTGTTGACGAACACCATCCGCGGCAGGCCGAGCGCGGCGACCTTGCGCCACAACCGCTCGGTCTGCACCTCCACACCCTCCACGGCGCTCACCACGAACACCGCCAGGTCGGCGACCGACAGCGCAGCATCCACCTCACCCTCGAAGTCGAGGTAGCCGGGCGTGTCGAGCAGGTTCACCTTGTAGGTGTTGCCGTCGTCGGCCTTCCACTCGAAGGGGGCGAGCGTCAGCGACAACGACATGTGCCGCTTGGTGCTCTCCGGCTCGGTGTCGAGCACGCTGCTGCCGTCGTCGACCTTTCCCGCACGCGGCACCGCACCGGCACGAACCAGCAGCGCCTCGGCCAGCGTGGTCTTGCCGGCACCGCCGTGGCCCACGAAGGCGACGTTGCGGATGCGATCGGTCGGGTAGCTCTTCACGACGGCCCCTCCCCATGTTCGGGATCATGGCAACACTCGGGTTGTTGCTATGGCCGACGGTACTCAGTTCGGCGACCACCGATGCAGGGACCTTCGGCCCTGCTGGCCCGAGCCATGCTCGAGTGCTGTGCGTGCGATGGAGCCCAAGAGGAGAATCGAACTCCTGACCTACGCATTACGAGTGCGTTGCTCTACCGACTGAGCTACCTGGGCGCAGGCAGCAATGCTAGCGGTCGGGTCTTGACGCGCCCACCCGATTGGGACGAGCCGCGGGTCAGATGGTGGGCAGGTCGAGCAGCAGGGCCTGCAGCAGCAGCGTCTCGTTGGGGTTGCGCTCCAAGGCATCGAGTGCCTGGTGAATGCGCTGCACTGCGTGCACGGCCGCGTCGGGCCGGGCCGCTCGTTGCTGCACCAGCGCGTCGCGATAGGCGCCGGCCATCACGCCCAGGCCACTGCGCAGCTCGTCGACACGGTGGCGGCGCAGCTCGCGCTTGTGGCGTTCCTCCAGCTGCTTGCGGCCGCTGCCGCGTTCGCCGACGGCCGCGACTCGGGCCTCCAGTGCCGACGCTTCCTCCTCCTGCCGCGCCGCGAGCGGCGCGGCGGCGGCATCGATGAGGGCGTTGAGCTCGGTGCACAGAGCGACGACGTTGCTGCCGGTACCGTCGAGCCGTTGCGGAACGGTGGCGAACGCTTCACGGCGGGCCATCAGGCCTGGGTCGGTGGCCAGCACACGTGCGCGAGTGAGGTTGCCGGCGGCCGCCGCGGCCGCCTGGCCGGCTGCGGCCGGTGTGGCGCCTTCGGCGATGAGCACGTCGCGGATGGTGGTCTCGGGAATGGTGGAGAACTCGATGCGCACGCACCGCGACGCCACGGTGACCAGCTCCGGCGGCACCTGGTCGGCGAGCACGATGAACACTGCGCTGGCCGGCGGCTCCTCGATGGTCTTCAGCAGGCGTGCGGCACCGTCTGCTTCCAGCAGGTGGAACTCGTGCAGCAGCATCACCTTGCGGCTGCCTTCGATGGGCGCCATCGACGCGTTGCGAATGATCTCCGACACCTGGTCCTTGGAGATGCGCGCGCCCGTGCGCTCGACTTCGCGCACATCGGGGTGCTCGCCGGCGAGCGCCAGTCGGGCGTCGCGAGCATCGGGGTCGTCGTGGCCGGTGAGCAGCAGCGCCGCGAACGCCCGGGCGGCCTCGTGCTTGGTGCTGCCGGCCGGCCCGACGAAGAGGTACGCGTGCACCGGTGCCGCGGCCGATCGGGTGAGCTGTTGCACCGCTCGCGGCTGGCCGACCACGCCGTCCCACACCGACTTCGCGTACTCGGCGAACATCAGATGCCGAGCCGTTCCTTCACCGCACCGCGAATGGCCCGAGCCACTGCGTCGAGTGATTGCGAGCCATCGATGGTGACCCAACGCGCCGGCTCGTCGACGGCCATCTGCCGGAAGCCGTCGCGCACGCGGCGATGGAAGTCGTCGCCTTCCTGCTCGAAGCGATCGAGTTGCCGTCCGCGCATGCGCCGCTCGAGCACCTCTGGAGCGGCATCGAGCAGCAGCACCAGGTGCGGCCAGTGGGTGCCCACCGCCCACTCGTTGAGGCGCCGCACTTCGGCCAGCGGCAGTTCGCGCCCGTAGCCCTGGTAGGCGAGCGTGGAGTACACGCTGCGGTCGCTCACCACGTGGCGGCCGCTGATGAGCGCGGGCGCAACGATCTCGTCGATGTGCTGCGCGCGGTCGGCTGCAGTGAGCAGCGCCTCGGCGCGGTGCGAGAGGTTGGTGACCGTGGTGTCGTGCAGGATGGTGCGAATGCGCTGCCCGATGGCCGTGCCACCTGTCTCGCGTGTGAGCACGGCGTCGAGCGCGTCGGCGAGCCGAGCCGCATGGGTGCTCTTCCCGCACCCTTCGGCGCCCTCGAGCGTGATGTAGCGGCCGGTCGACATATCCGGGGCACCATACCCAGCGAGACCGACTAGTCTGTGTTTGAGATTGCTATCCCGAAATGTGAGATCTATGTGGATCATCGTCACGCTCGTCGCCGCCGGGTTCCAGACGGCGCGCACGGCGCTGCAGCACCGGCTGCGCTCACTGCTCTCGGTGAGTGGCGCAGGGTTCGTGCGCTACCTCTATGGTGCGCCGCTGTCGGCACTGGCGGTGTGCGTGGCTTGGGCGGCAGGGGTGGAGTGGCCGCAGATCGCCGCTCGCTTCTGGCCCACCATCCTCGGAGGTGGCGTGGCACAGATCCTGGGCACGGTGTGCCTCATCCGCGCATTCGACGCTCGCGACTTCGCCGTCGGCACTGTGTTCGCCAAGACCGAAGTGGTGCAGGTGGCGTTGTTCTCGCTGGTGCTGCTCGGCGAACCGTTGCGCTGGGGTGGCTGGCTGGGTGCTGCAGTGTGCATGGTGGGCGTCGCGCTGCTGGCCACCAAAGGCCGGCGCCTCACGTGGGTGGCGGTGCGGCAGCCCGCAGCGCTCTACGGCCTTGCTGCCGGTGGGCTCTTCGGGTTGGCGTCGATCGGCATCCGCGGCGCCACCAAGGCCCTCTCCGGCGGGCCGATCGTGATGCATGCCATCGTCACGCTGGCAGTGATGAACACGATGCAGACCGTGGTGCACGGCGGCTATCTGTTGGTGCGCGAGCGTGAGCAGGCGCGTCTGGCCGTGGTGCACTGGCGGTCGAGCGCCGTGGTCGGCGTGCTCAGCGTGTGCGGCTCCGCCGGGTGGGCGCTGGCGCTGGCGCTGCAGAACGCCGCCAAGGTGCGCACGCTCGGTCAGGTGGAACTGCTGTTCACCTTCGCCGTCTCGCGCTGGTGGCTGCACGATCGTCATTCGCGCGCCGAGTTGGCCGCCAGCGGGCTGGTGGCGCTCGGAGTCCTCGCCGTCGTCGTTGCCGGTTAACGACCCTGCCGGCTGAACGGCCCTGCTGGTTGAACGACCCTGGGGCGTTCCTTTCCCGAAGGGGAACGTCGACCCGTCAGGGCTTCTTGGCCGCGGCCCTCTTCGCAGGTGCGGCTCTCTTGGCGGCAGCCTTCTTGGCCGGCGCGGCCTTCTTCGCGGCGGCCTTTTTGGTCGCGGATGCCTTGCGCGCCGGCGCGCCACCCTTCTCGATGATGGCCTCTCGGCGTACGGCGAGCAGTTCGTACGCCCGCTCGGGCTCCATCGCGTCGAGGCGATCACCCTTGGAGAGTGAGGCGTTGGTCTCGCCGTCGGTGACGTAGACACCGAACTTGCCGTCCTTGGCCACCACCGGCTTGCCGCTGATGGGGTCGTTGCCGAACTCGCGCAGTGGGCCCTTCGCCGCCATGTTGGCGCCGCCGCCGCGGCGGAACACCTTCGGCTGGCTGAAGATGGCTACTGCCTCGGCCAACGAGATGGTGAGCAGTTGCTCCTCGTTGGTGATGTTGCGGAAGTCCTTGCCCTTCTGCACGTACGGCCCGTAGCGACCGTTGTTGGCCGTGATCGCTTCACCGTCGGCCGGGTCGGTGCCCAGCAGGCGAGGCAGCTGCAACAGCTCCTTGGCCTCCGCCAGCGTGACGCGCTCGAAGACCATCGTCTTGAACAGGCTGGCCATCTTCGGCTTCTCCAACCCGGGTGGCAGGTTGTCGGGGGCGCCCCACTGCACGTACGGCCCGTAGCGGCCGTTCTTCGCGAACACGGGGTACCCGTCGAGCTCGCCGATCGGTTCGTCGCTCTTGGGAGCTGCCAGCAGCTGCAGCGCCACCGCGACCGTCAACTCGTCGGGCGTCAGATCGTCGGGCACGCTGGCCGTATCGTCGCCACGCTTCACGTAGGGGCCGTACTTGCCGGGCTTGACGACGATCTCGTTGCCGTCGGGGTCGAGACCGATGGGGAAGGTGTTGATCTCGGCGGCATCGATGTGATCGAGGTTCTCGGCAACCAGCCGCTTCAGGCCCGGCTGCTCGACGGTGTCGTCGCCGAAGTAGAAGTGCTGCAGCCAGTCCTGCTTGTGCTGCTCGTTGCGGGCGATGGAGTCGAGGTCTTCCTCGATGCGAGCGGTGAACGCGTAGTCGACGAGGCCATCGAAGTGCTTCTCCATCAGGCCGACGACGGCGAAGGCGGTCCAGGTGGGGACGAGCGCCTGGCCCTTCTTCCACACGTAGCCGCGGTCCTGGACGGTCTGGATGATGGACGCCCACGTGGACGGCCGGCCGATGCCCAGCTCCTCCAGCTTCTTGACGAGCGAGGCTTCCGTGTAGCGCGCCGGCGGCACGGTGGCGTGGCCGTTGGGGGTGAGCGCGCTCACCGGCACCGATTGGCCGACGGTGAGCGGCGGCAGCAGGGCTTCCTTCTCCTCGTCGTTGGCATCGGTGTCGTCGGTGCTCTCCACGTAGACCTGGCGGTAGCCGGCGAAGGTGATGGTGGTGCCGCTGGCGGCGAACTCGCAATCCGAGGACGCAGCATTCTCGATGGCCGTGGCCCCCACGCGCACCGACACCGTGGTGCCGGCGGCATCGGCCATCTGGGAGGCGAGCGTGCGTTGCCAGATGAGCCGGTAGAGGGACAGCTCTTGACCGTTCAGCTCGCCGGCCAACGACTCGGGGGTACGCAGCGGTGTGCTGGGTCGGATCGCTTCGTGCGCCTCCTGCGCGTTCTTCACCTTGGTGCTGAACTGGCGCGGCGCCGGCGACAGGAACTTTGCGCCGTAACCGCGCTGCACCTCTGCACGCACGGCGGCCAGCGCTTCGGCGCTGAGCACCACGTTGTCGGTGCGCATGTAGGTGATGTAGCCACGCTCGTACAGGCCCTGCGCGAGGCGCATCACCTGAGCGGCGCCGAGACGCAGCTTGCGGCCGCCCTCCTGCTGCAGGGTGCTGGTCATGAACGGCGCCTTGGCGCTGCTGCGGTAGGGCTTCTCCTCCACCGAACGCACCGCGAACGCTGCGCTGCTCAACGCGTCGGCGAGGCCGCGCGCACGACCCTCGGTGACGACGACGACGTTCTTCTTCGGTTGGCCGTCGGCGGTGAAGTCCTTGCCGGTGGCGACCTTCGTGCCATCGACCGCGACGAGCGTGGCGGTGAACGCGGGCGTGGTGCCGGTGAGCAGGTCGATGTCCCAGTAGCCGGCGGTGACGAATGCAATGCGTTCGCGTTCGCGCTCCACGATGAGGCGCACCGAGGGGCTCTGCACGCGGCCGGCGCTGAGGCCGCGGTTGACGCGGCGCCACAGCACCGGTGACACCTCGTAGCCGTAGAGCCGGTCGAGCAGCCGACGGGTCTCGGCGGCATCGACGAGGCCGTAGTCCAGGCTGCGCGGGTTGGCGACTGCGTGGTCGATGGCGCTCTTGGTGATCTCGTGGAACACCATCCGCTTCACCGGCACCTTCGGCTTCAGGTACTCGAGCAGGTGCCAGCTGATGGCCTCGCCCTCGCGATCCTCGTCCGTCGCGAGGTAGAGCTCACTGGCGTCCTTCATGGCAGCACGCAGGTCTTTCACCACGTCTTTCCCGCGCACTGTGAGCTCGTAGGTGGGCTTGAACCCGTTGTCGACATCGATCGACAGGCCTTTGCTGGGGAGGTCGGCCACGTGCCCCACCGACGCGCGCACCTCGAACCCGGCGCCAAGGAACTTGGCGAGGGTTTTCGCCTTCGCTGGCGATTCGACGATGACGAGTGGCTTTGACATTGGTTGGTATCGCTACGTGACGCGGACCCTGCTTGTCAAGGTGCGCTGCCGATGGCCTCGGATCGGCGGACCGAGCTCAGCCGAGCAGGTTGTTGATCGTGAACTCGACGCGGCGGTTCTTCGCCCTGCCCTCGGCGGTGGCGTTGTCGGCCACCGGATCGGCCAAGCCGTGACCCGTTCGGGTGAGCTTCGCCGCATCGATGCCCTTGGAGACGAGGTAGTAGAAGATCTCGTCGACTCGCACCTGTGACAGCGCGAGGTTTCCTTCCGGGCTGCCATCGGAGTCGGTGTAGCCGTGAATGTCGATGGTGACGCTGGGGTTCTGCGTCATCAACGCGACACCCAGATCGAGCACGCCTCGAGCGGCGTCGTCGATGCTGGCGGAGTTGGGTGCGAACAGCACCGAGTCGCGTACGTAGAGCGGGGCGCTGTTCGGCCGCGGCGCGCTGGCGTCGATGACGTACTGCACCACCACGTTGTCGGCGCCGACCACCCCTGCCGCCTTCCGGCTCACCTCGTCGGCCGTCGCCTGGTCGGGCACCCGACCCTGCAGGTACACCTTGCCGCCACTGAACTCGGCCCAGCGCACCGGGTCGGCAGGGTCGATCAGTGCCACCGTCGTCGTGGAAGGGACGGTGGAGGCAGGAACAGTCGTGGCCGGCGCAGTCGTGGCCGGCGCAGTCGTGGGCGCGGCGGTCGCGACGACTGCGGTCGTGGGGGGCGTGGCGACGGCGGCGGTGGTCGGGGCGGCGACGGTTGTCGCCGCGCTCTGGCCGGTGCTGCCGTTGCCGCTGTTGACCAGCCCGGCGATGCCGGCCACGAGGGCGCCCACGCCGACGATGGCCACTGCGATCGGTACCCAGCCTCGCCGCCGCTTCGTCGGCACCGGCTGGTGGCTCAGCCGGTCGGCGATGGCGATCAGTTGCTCGGCTCGGGAGCCCTCGCCGCCGCCGTCACCCATGAGCGTCTTGCAGCTCGGCCGCGGCTGCGGAGTCCATCGTCGCCTCGATCGCGGCGAGTTGCGCGCGGGTGTCGCTGAACTGCGTGCGCAGCGTCTCGCGCAGGGCAGTCAGCTCCGCGAGCTCGGCCCTGCCCTGCTCGAGCCGGGCGGTGACCTGTGCGAGCTCGGCCTCGGCGCCGTCGAGCATCTCCTTGGCGTGTGCTTCGGCGGCGGCCAGCGCCGCGGTTGACTGCTGGGCGGCCTTCTCCTGGGCCTCGTGCTCGGCAGCGGCCAACAGCTCCGCGGCTTCCTTCGTTGCTCGCTCCATCACCCGCGCGACGTTGAGGCGTGCGGCGTCGAGCACGTCGGCGGTCTCACGGCTCCTCGCGGCCGTCGCGTCGTCGCCGGCGGTGAGGGAGTGCGACGGGGGCTCGGCCGGCCGCGCCTCGGCCGCCGCGAGCTGCTCGCGCAGCCCGGCGTTCTCCGAGGCCAGTGCCTTCAGCTCGCCGGCCAGCGAGCCGACCAGTCGTTGCACCTGGTGCGGGTCGTAGCCGCGCCGCACGATTTCCAGTTGTTGATCGAGCTCACCCATTGCCGCCATAGGTCGAAAACGATAGTTCGACGCGACTGTCGAGCTTCACTGTCAGCACTTGCTTGACGGGGTCTTGACAAGCGCAGGAAGCGCAGCTCAGGCGCTGTGGTCGTCGAGGTCCTGGGGGCGTGGGCCCTCCACGTTGAGGTGCGGCAGCACGCGATCCAGCCACTTCGGGATCCACCAGTTGCGATCGCCGAGCAGCTCCATCGTTGCCGGCACCAGCACCATGCGCACGACGGTCGCGTCGACCAGCACGGCCACCGCCATGCCCAGGCCGAACAGCTTCAACTGGCGGTCGACGCCCAGCACGAACGCGCTGAAGACGCACACCATGATGAGCGCAGCGGCCGTGATCACGCGGGCTGTCACTGCGAGCCCGTCGGCGACGGCGGAGGCGTTGTCGCCGGTGCGATCGAACTCCTCTTTCATGCGCGACAGCAGGAACACCTCGTAGTCCATCGACAACCCGAAGACGATGGCGAACAGCATCATCGGCGCCCACGCCTCCACGGGGCCGGCCTTGCCGACACCGATCAGGTCCTTGCCCCATCCCCACTGGAAGATGGCAACGATCACGCCGTACGCCGCGCCGACCGACAGCAGGTTCATGATGACGGCCTTCAGCGGCACTAGGAGGCTGCGGAACACGATCATCAGCAGCAGGAAGCTGACGATCAGCACGCCCCCGATGAGCAACGGCAGGCGGCCGCCCAGGTAGTCGGCGAAGTCGACCGAACCGGCGTTGAACCCACCCACCTTCACGTCGAGACCGGTGGTGGGCAGCACGTCGGCGCGCAGGCGGCCAACGAGGTCGCTGGTTGCTTCGTCCTGTGCGCTGCTGTTGGGATACACCTGCCACAGGAACACGCCGTCACCCAGCGGCACGGCGGGAGTGATGAAGGCGACGTTGGCATCGGCGGTGACGGCCTGCGCGACGGCGGCGAGGCCGGCATCGGTGGTCGCAGGGTCGTTGCTGACCAGGATGAGCGGCGCCGAGTAGCCGGGGCCGAAGCCTTCGGCGATGAGGTCGTAGGCGTCGCGGGCCGTGTAGTCCTCGGGCAGGTTGCCGGTATCGCCGAAACCGAGGCGGATGTCGAACAGCGGCAACGCGAGCACGACCAGCACGGCGGCGCCGGAGAAGAACGCCGTCCACGGCCGGCGCTGCACGAAGCGGCTCCACCGCCACCAGAACTGCTGCTCGCGCGGCTTCTCCTTGCGGTGCGGCAGCAGCGTGCGCATCCACCGGTTGAGGCCCGGGGCGAAGCCGACGCCCCATACGACGATTCCGAGCAGCGGGCCGATCAACAGCAGCGCCAGCGCGCCGGTGAAGATGCCGACGAGCGACAGCGTGACCCATGTGGCGACCCCCAGCGCCGCCGCGCGCGAGGTGTTCTCGATGGAGCGACCGGCGAAGCCCAGCAACGATGGCAGCAGTGTGATGGAGGCGATCATCATCACGAGCACAGCGATGGCGCCGGCCACGGCGAGGCCGCGCACGAACGCCAGGCCCACCACGAACAGGCCGAGCAGCGAGACCATCACGGTGATGCCCGCGAACACCACCGCCCGCCCCGACGTATCCACCGCTCGCACGGTTGCTTCCTCGGGGTCGAGGCCGGCGTGGAGGTTCTCGCGATAGCGCGTGACGATGAACAGCGCGTAGTCGATGCCCACGCCGAGGCCGATCATGGCTGCCATCTGGGTGGAGAACTCGGGCATCTCCAGCAGCTTGGACGCCACGCCGACCAGCCCGATGCCGGTGAACAAGCCGAAGACGGCCGTGCCCAACGGCAAGCCCATTGCCAGGACGGAACCGAACGCGATGAGCAGGATGATGACGGCAGCCAGGAAGCCGAGGATCTCGCTGGGCGGGAACTCGAAGCCGGCGAACAGTTGACCGCCGTACTCGATGCGCAGCCCGTCGATCTGCACCTCGTCGCCGAGGGCCTTGATCTGGTCGGCGATCTCGATCGCCTCGCTCTGGCCCTTCACGTCGTAGGAGATCTGCGCGAACGAGATCGGTTTCGTCGTGCTGTTGAACTGCGCACCTTCGGGCGAGAAGGGGCTGGTCACCGCAAGTCCTTCGATCTCGGCCACTTGCGCGAACAGGCCCTCCATCGCGGTCTTGATCTCGGGGTCGTCGGTGCCCTGCGGCGCGGTGAACACGATCTGCGCCGTGTTGCCACCGCGGTTCGACTGCCCCGAGGCCGCCAGGATGTCGACGACCTCCTTCGACTCGCTGTCGGGCAGCGAGAAGCTCGTGTGGTAGTCGCCCACTGCCCCGCCGATGGCGCTGATGCCGATCATGATCGGCAGCCAGATCGCGAACACCATGACCCAGCGTTTGCGGTAGCTGAAACGCGCCAGGCGAGCGAGCATCGGTGGTCCTCTCCTGCGCCACTCGGGGGCATGGTCGCAGGCGGGCAACGCTACCGTTGGTGGTATCGACGAACCACGTGACATTCGCCTCGGCTGGACCCCCGAGTCGCTGTCGCACTGGCGCGAGCTGGGGTCGCCCATCACGACAGGGCGCGTGAGCCGGCTCGACCGCGGCTGGAGCAGCGTGCTCGTCTCGCTCGACGAGCCGCCGGTTCGTGTGCGCAACATCGGGGCCGACGTGGCGGTGGGCGACTTCGTGGTGTTCGGCGCCGACGAGGAGCGCGTCGAGCACGTGCTGGATCGCCACAGTGCCTTCGTGCGTCGAGCTTCGTTCGAGGGCAACCGCGCCGAGGCGCACACCATCGCCGCCAACATCGATGTGGTCATGCTGTTGCACGGCCTCACCTCGCCACCCAACCAACGCCGGTTGGAGCGCGAGCTGGTGCTGGCGTGGGACAGCGGCGCGCGACCGGTGGTGGTGCTCACCAAGGTCGACCTCGTCGACGACCCTGCGCCCACGCTCGCTGCGCTGCACGACGTGGCGCCGGGGGTCGACATCCTGGTGGCGAGCGGCATCACCGGCGACGGTGTGGAGGTGTTGCGTGGGTACGCCGCGAGCAACGCCACCATCGCCTTGCTCGGTGCCAGCGGCGTGGGCAAGAGCACGTTGATAAACGCCATCCAACCGGACCTGGACCTGTGGACCTACGAGATCAGCGCGGCCAGCGACAAGGACTATGAGGCCGAATTGCGCGCCATCGTCGAGGCCGGCGGTCAGGCTGGCGCGTGGAAGCTGGTCGACGACGGCGCGGAAGCCGGCTCCCGCCGCTGGCGCATCGAAGGGGCTGCATCCCTTTGAGCCCGCCGCCGATGGCCCCCAGCATCGGCGCCATGACTACCTCAATCCTCACGCCTGGCCCGTCCCTGGGCCTCAAGCCCGGCGAACTGCGGCACACGTCCCTGCTGGGCCTGGTGCGCGCTCTCGCCGCCGATGACAAGCCCGAGCTGCACAGATACCGCGAGTTCAGCGATGCGGTCGAGGCCAAGACCGGCCCGCGCATGGCCGCGCTGGATGCCACACCCGCCGGCGACTTGACGCCGCCGCAGGACTTCGCGACCACGCTGCGCGCCGAAGACTCGCTCTACTGGTGGACGCTCCACCGGCTTGGCGCGGATACCGAAGACACCTGGTTCTGGGCGCAGTTGCAGCC
>ERZ1026792.1141-NODE-1141-length-17752-cov-12.362894_pt1 | contig 17752 bp, 24 predicted proteins | sample MGYA00520884_ERZ1026792 | MGnify/ENA primary metagenome ERZ1026792 (study PRJEB33270, sample SAMEA104284473) | anaerobic digester metagenome | biome: Anaerobic digester microbiome; feature: mesophilic sludge digester; material: Anaerobic digester biomass... | reverse complement strand
TCTTTGAAGCCTATCATATTTACTCAATGAGATGGTCCATCGAAGTATTTTTCAAGGAGGCCAAGAGCCTGCTTGGCCTGGGGAAATCCCAAGCCCGGGATTTTGCCTCCCAGATTGCCAGCATCTCCATTACGGTACTACAGTACAATGTCCTGGGAACAGTTAAGCGCTTTAAGTCTTATGAAACCATAGGAGGACTTTTCCATGAAGCCACCGATGGAGCTGTACAGCTATCGGTAACAGATCGCATCTGGGGAATCCTTCAGGAGCTGGTCATGATCATAGCTGAGGCATTCCAGATTGACGATGAAAGAGTCATGGATACCCTCATCAACCGGAGTGAAACCTTTAAGCATTTTATAAATCTTGATAAACTTGAACTCAAGCAAGCGGCCTAAATACACTTGCGAAACTTAAATTTGTAATATAAGAATTCTAAATACTTCATGTCTAATTAAGGTTTTATTTCACCAAAATCACCAAATCCACCGGCCACATCTACAACAAAATAGATTGCACTAATTCCAAAACCAATTGGTCCAAGAAACCCAACCCCTGTCATTATCACATCAAGCGTGGCCTTAGCTCCTACTTGCCAATCCGTTCCACCATTATAATAATAAGAGCCTGCATTGACAGCTGAATATGTTGTTGTTAATCCTGCTCCAACATATCCTAATCCCTTCACATATTTAAGATATTGGGATCCTGTTTTACCTAAAGTATTTGTTGTTCTCCAAGCTTGCTGAGTAGGCCTTAACTTATTAAACTGGCTGGATTTTCGAGCAGATTTATAATTAGTCCTAACAGCATAATCTAGCAATTCTGTCTTAGCTCCATTTCCAACAAGAAAAGCATTAACTCCGGTATTAGCATCGGATGCCCACCCGGGCATACCCCCTCCTCCTGCGGGGAGTCTTAATCCTATCCATTTTGTGCTGACGTTTATATTGAATTTGCCATAACCAATATAACCATCTATGTATCTCTTTGGTTTCACATAGCTTATGCTACTACAACTTATAACAGTCTTCGACCAATAACCATACTCATCCCTTTTCTTGTTATAATAAACTGTTTTTGCCCCATCTTTATCTGCAAGAAGAGTTGACAGAAACTGAAAGGAACTATACTCCAATAATGAGTTTTCATGAGGATCGTAATCATGATAATATGGCATATAGTAATCAGGTGTTAATGATGACCAGTATCCGCCTCCACTGTTCCACAGATTATTAACTATATCATAGATAGTTAATTCATCGAGCTTGTATCCGCTCGGATCAGTATACTTCAGCGGGTTATTCCAGCAATAGCTGTATCCGTTATAACTTTGTGAGTACTCCGGAGCCTGTACCACAGGGTCCACCCCCAGAAACCTCCCCACAACCGGATCATACATCCGCCCGTTCATGTTTATCAGCCCAAAGAGGTCAAGATGTTCATGACCGGTATAACCTCTTTCGATAAGATTGGGGGCGGGAACATTGGCATAGGTCCAGTTGGTTGTATGCCTTCTTCGCCCCCATGCATCATACGAAAATTGTTCGGCATATGTTCCGCCGGCATTCATAAGACCATTTATTGATCCAAGATAATCAGTTTCTGCAAAATATGTGGTTACATTCTGTCCCTGTTTTATCAATACTGCCTCCAGACCATACGGACTGCTTATGTAATGAATCTGTTTTACCACTATTGAGGTACTGTCCTGACTTGTGACGCCTTGCAAAATTAGTGTGGTTTTATTTTCTAACACACTGAATATGAATGATAAATAAATCATCAGGTTGGTTTTACCGCACTAACGCCTGTCTTTATACCATACTTAGGGTAAAAAAGGTTAAGACAAAGTGGAGTTCCACGGCTATACAAGTGGTTCAATATACTTGACACAGGGCAAGAATTGTCAAGCATATAGGCAGCGGCAAAACCTGCCACCCCGGACACACTAATTGGAACACTACCATCATCAACTCCATGCTTACCAAAAAACGCATGAAGGATCTGCTGGATGGTAAAATTAAACTGGCAGTATAAGAAAAAGCCCGGCGAAGTTCCGGGCTTTTTTTCTAAATTAAAATCCAAATAAAAAAGGAAGTAATACGAAGAACAAGACGATACTGCCTATTAAGTATAATAAAACAAGTATGTGCCCTTTTTTACTTTTCGCAGCATCTTCACCCTTAAATTCTTCCAGGTATGTTTCCCATCTTTTTTTGTTATAAATTAAAAAATAATGCATTACGCCTATAATAATCAAGAATATCCCCACATAAACGCTGTCCACATTATTAAAAACATTAATCCGGGGAAAGAATTTTAACAAAACCAGATAAATGGTAAACAATTGTACAAAATGCACAAAGGTCAAGATAATCAAAACATTAGCTACTGGGGTATCACTTTTCTTGTTTAATCCCCAACTATACAATTTATAAATCAGGTATCTATAAAATCTCATGGTCATTATTGTTTTTTTGTTGATAAGGGATCTCCCCAATCTCCCCACCAGCCAGCCATATCACCAACGAAGTAAACACCTCCAACAGCCCATCCAATAGGTCCACCCCAGACTGTTATTGCTCCCATTGCAATATCCAATCCTGCTTTTCCAGCTACGCCCCATTTATTACCGTTGTCTGTAACAAATGCGCTACCTGCCTGATATACGCTTATTCCCGCCTGAGCTGCAAATACACTTTTACTAACTACTTTAACAGCCTTAACATATTTCAAACTATTTATTGTCGGATCTGCTTTGGCAGCAAAGTTTATTAGTTCTTCTTTTGCTCCATGTGCAACGCCAAAGGCTCCTAATCCAATTTGAGCATTATCAAGCCCAGTTCTGCTTCCTGGTACATCCCCTCCTCTTTGGGGTTCTTGTCTATTCGTATGGGAAAATCTTATTTACGATCTCTCTGTTATCAAATTGAATATAAATTCCTTCTGATGCTGCAAAAGGAGGCTCATAATAATACATTGAATCAATAGAGTTTTCAAATGATAATCGTTTAGCATCCGGAGTTCCCATTATTTTTAACACTTCGGCTTTATTCATACCAATAATTATTCTCTTTGAATTCTCTACATTGTTCCTTGCTTTAGATGCATTAGGGTGTAGAAAAATAACACCAAAGATAAATGCAAGTATTCCAAACAATACAATTAAAAGAATAATCCTATTACGTTTATAATTCATATTTACCAGTTATAAATTACTCTTGGACTATAAAAAAAGTTTCTCATTTGGTCTGTAAATGTACTTGGATAAAACAAGTTCTGAATACCACTATATTGCATATAGAATTGATAACCAACTCCATTTGAATAAAAGTCTTGAGGATCCATTCCACTTGCTTGCCCAATACTCCATTGAAACACCTCCAGTAAATTACCAACTGCCGCAGGTTGTTTTCCAACAACTAACATATGGCGCATGTCAAGAACTCTTCCATCATGTGGATTTACAACATATCGCATGTTTGGGCCTCCTGGTTGAGAACCTAAAAATGTTTTACTCCTATCTTGTCGTTGATTTATAATCTCACTGTGTGTAAGTCCCTTATTAGCACTAAGGAACTGATCCATTGTATAAATAGTTTCTCCATGTCCATTTTGATAAGGATCACCCCCTTGTCCTGCGGTTTTCTTTTCCTCTTCAGTTTCCTCACCATCAATATCAGGGTGTATTTGTACGTTAAAGCTCATACCTGGTGTTTCAAATGAGCTAACATAAAAATCAAATAAGTCAAAGTTGTTAAAGTCACCCTGTTCAACTTTCTCTTCAACGATCTTTTTGGTTTTTTTTCTGTATTCCAAAAAAGGAGTATGTGAGCCACCACCCATAAATTCTTCTCTATCACCAGGCACATCCCCGTACACACCACGAGGCCATGAGAGGTGGCTGAATTCGGTGCCTTTGTTAGGCAAATAACAAGTATTGCCGGCCAATTGGTCATCCTGAAGTTCCTTTGAATTATAAAGGTACTTATTTTTAGTAGCGTTCTGGGAATAAAAGTTTTGCTGCTGCATGGTCATCCCGAATGGGTAATAGCTCGTTTGCTGCAACAGCTCGGGTTGGCCGTAGCTGTGGGCGGCAAAGACTACGCGTGTATTACCTAAATGGTTTTTCATGCTGTATTCATATTTCCAATAAGTACTGTTACCAAAATTTACTGGCGCTATCCGCACATCACCTGCAAAGATAATGATTAGTTGGTTATCGGCGTAAATAAAGTTGCCACAGTAATCCATTATGCTTCCGGAGGTGGTTTTCATGGTGGTAACGGTTTTGCGGATGTTCATTTTCAATAAAACGGTTTAAAGATTACCTGCAAAAAAATATTGCGGCATTATAATCAAAAAGCCTAGTTGCCCGGGCTTTGTCATCTTATCTTGTTCCTAAAATATTTCCCACGCAAATAGACCCCCAAAATAGATATGAAGATGTTGCTGCAAAAAATAAGAATGTAATCAGGATTGATAGTACATGATTTTTAAAGAACATCGGTTTTTCCTTAACTATCTTTATTGCCTTACCAGTCCTATGCAATGTGAGATACAGAATAAAAATCATCAACACATTGATACCAATCATCTCATAATAACCTAATGCCTTTGAAAAAAAATAAGCCATTGAAATATTAATTGTCATAATTAGCAGCAGAGAAAACGAAAACGCCAAAACAAGGGTTGCAAGCAAATGCGGTTCATTATCCCTCAATATCTTCTTGTAAAAGAGATAATAATAATAATATAGTGTTTTTATCATGGTTTGTAATTTTGATAGAAGTAATACCAAAGGGCTTCATTGGATTGAGAAGGTGGGCCGACTTGGCTCTCCCAGCGATTGTACCAGAAGTTAAATTTTGCTTCCTGATACCATTCCATTTTGGTTAATGCTCTTCCAAGTTCCCAGCCTACACTCCATGCAGCGCCATAAAGGCCACCAACGGTGGTAATCAAATTTGACCCCTGCTCCATATACGTCTGCCAGTCAGATATCTGTCCTGTTCTATTTTGCTGGTCAATTTTATAAGCATTCCAGATACCTAAGCCATATCCCCCTATTTTTATTCCAGTTGAAACTTTTTTACCAAATTTTAATTTCCCTCCCGTAACACCGTTTCCACCCCAAGTCTGTTTATACATCTTAAAGTCTTTGCCCATCCATGTACCAAATGTTTTACTATAGAACATTTTGCTTGCTGTAGATGCAGCAGCACCTACGTAAGCCTCCCATCCCGGCCCCCCTCCTCCTGCGGTTTTCTTTTCCTCTTCAGTTTCCTCACCATCAATATCAGGGTGTATTTGTACGTTAAAGCTCATACCTGGTGTTTCAAATGAGCTAACATAAAAATCAAATAAGTCAAAGTTGTTAAAGTCACCCTGTTCAACTTTCTCTTCAACGATCTTTTTGGTTTTTTTTCTGTATTCCAAAAAAGGAGTATGTGAGCCACCACCCATAAATTCTTCTCTATCACCAGGCACATCCCCGTACACACCACGAGGCCATGAGAGGTGGCTGAATTCGGTGCCTTTGTTAGGCAAATAACAAGTATTGCCGGCCAATTGATCGTCCTGAAGTTCCTTTGAATTATAAAGGTACTTATTTTCAGTAGCGTTCCGGGAATAAAAGTTTTGCTGCTGCATGGTCATCCCGAATGGGTAATAGCTCGTTTGCTGCAACAGCTCGGGTTGGCTGTAGCTGTGGGCGGCAAAGACTACACGTGTGTTACCGAGGTGGTCTTTCATGCTGTATTCATATTTCCAATAAGTACTGTTACCAAAATTTACTGGCGCTATCCGCACATCACCTGCAAAGATAGTGATTAGTTGGTTATCGGCGTAAATAAAGTTGCCACGGTAATCCGTTATGCTGCTGGAGGTGGTTTTCATGGTGGTAACGGTTTTTTGGATTTCATTTCCAAAACCTATTAAAACAATGCTGCTTTTTGTATGGTTTACTTATTGCGCTTGGCTCCAGTTTCTTTCATCCTCTATTGATGCCCACATTTCACCAGATAAAATAGACTTAAAAACCTCTTTCATTTCTTCAGACATGTATTTTAAATTACTCTCTAACAGACGTATAACTTTTTTGTTTTTATAATTCTGAACAATAGTGCAATTCCAATTACTGCCAGGAGATAGAACTGTCATTATAACATTGTCTGAAAGTTGTTTCTTTTGATATAACAACAAACACTTCTCAAAGAAATTCAGATAGCCCTCAAAATCAAGGCCACGCAATGCGTATATAGCGATATGTTTTTGCCGTTCTGGCTTATTGTTATCGCTAATAAACGAGTAAACTATATTATAGTTTGTGCTGACTTGTTTTACTAATTCATTAAACTCATTAATATTTAGCAAGTCGTTAGGGTTTGTTAAGTCAACAACCTTAAACTCTATCTGTGCAATTTTCTTTGCAAAAACATTTAGTTCCTCAATATTTATGTCTATTTCAGGTGGTTTATTATTGTTTTTTTTCATCACAAGGAAAATGATAAAAAAAAGCGAAATTGCTATGATTAAAGTTATTATTAATGGTTTTTGTCTCATGGCTTTTTATTAATAATATTGTGAATAACCAACAAATCTTCTAAATACTGGTGTTCGTCCAGTTCTAAACCCCCAATCATTTCTTACAACTCCATTATGTAAGGTCGCACTAATAGTAAGCCCATTCCCAGAAACAATTCCTACATGCCCACTAAAAGAAGCGACATCTCCAGGCATAGGAGAGCTAACAACGACCCAACCAGATATGTTATAGTTTGCATTAGCCCATTGAGCTGCTATTGGTGGTTTTGGTCCTGGCATCCCCCATCTACCTGGTTGATTCGGAAGCCCAGGACTTGCTCCTGCTTGCAGTAATACATCATATACAAATTTATTGCATTTTGTATTGCCGGGTAAGAAGTCACCTTTCTTGCTAAGTAAATTATAATCTATTGAACCAACATAACCATTAGCAATTCCAACTATTCTTTCACCCATACCTACTGCTGGATTCAAAGGTATGTCATCACCCCCCCCTCCTCCTGCGGGATCACAAGAATACAAATAACTATTTTCCCAAAAATGGAAAACTTAAAGTCCCATTAATCATTCCGTAGATTATTGGACATATGAACACAAACAAAATAGGAATTGAAAAGATAACCCAAATTGGCACTTTGTATTTTTCCTTTTGAAATTTGCTCCGCAAATCATTTAATTTCTCGCTCTTTAATTTTCTTTTAATCCAATATGAGTTTAAAATAATTAATATAATCGCTAAGGGTACTCCTATGTAATATTCAATTCTATTATCTAACCCTAGCATTTGGGGTTCAACTTTTGTAAACAAATTGATTATCAAGATCAAAGGCACTAACAATGATGCTTGAAGTAACACCATAAAATTAACGGTATTTGATATTGCCATTGAAGCATCTCTTTTATTAAAATGCTCAAAAGTTCTATATATTACCCAGTCAAACATAGTTCTATTTATTTACCTGTTTTTCTAATAATCCCAATCCAATAAAGGGGTACCTACCCAGAAATCTATTCTATCAGAAATAGATGTGCCAGTTATCAAGCCTGTTCCAAAATCTGCAACAAACCAAAGACCAGCAATTGGTGCTCCCCATCCGGTAAAAGCAATTCCTGTCATTGTTGCACTTATTAAATCAGAAGTATTAACTTGTGAATTATAAGCAACATCAGCTGCCACTATTACACAACCAACAACACCAAGCTTTTTACTAAATCCTTTAGCTGTATTGTATGCGTTGGGCAACTTTGCATTTTTAATCCCTGCAAGTTTATTATTAATATCAACTTGGCTAACATATTCTTTAGCGACAGTTTTAACTCCACCATTGACTACGATAGCTCCTCCAATTGTTTTTCCAGTATGGTCTATTGCAGTATTAATCCAATCATCTCCTCCTCCTGAGGCTGTTGCATTTGATCCATTAAAGCAAATTTCTGAAAAATATTGTAAAGGTTCAAGATAAACTCTTACTTTAGTTTCTCTGATTACAAGGGTTTTACTTGAATGGGCATTAGTTGGGCAATCTCTATTATCAAAATTTTCGTAACTTGCGGGCATTCTGATCCAGAATTCAGCAAATCCTGTTTTTTCGTCATACCTTATAGCAGTAGTTTTCCATCCACTAACTTGTGATTCAGCATATTGCAAATTACCTCCATGATTGAAGTACTCTCTTAAAAATACTTCGATATCACCAGGGTCGGTTATGGTTATAGCATCATAAGAACGGGCTCTTGCATAACCGCTTGGGTCAATATACTTGAGGGGATTATTAATACAGTAACATTACTGATGCGTTAATATTTCGTTGAAATTAAATAAGTTAAGTTGTTCTTTGACATTTTGATTTATATGTGTTTTGGTAAGTAGTTCATTTATTGGCGTTTTGGCAAATGCGGAAATACCCAGAATCTGCATCATTTCGTAAACCGAATAGGGGCTACGAAGTTGATATTTGAGGTACGCTACTATCAAGTAAGTGCAAACGGCAACCCAGATATGGATCTTTACAGCATTTTCAGAATGCCCCCAAATGGTTTTTATCTGTAAATTTTGTTTGATCCACCGGAAAAATATCTCGATTTGCCAACGGTTTTTATAAAGTGCCGCAACTTCCAATGCTTCCACTTCAAAGTTATTGGTTAAGAAAACAAGAGTAATATTCTTTTCACTGTCGTAATATTTTATTCTTCGAAGCTTATCAGGGTATTGCTTCCTGCTCCTGTATACAATCAACCTGATGATTTGGTCGCAGCGCAAGCCGGTAGTTTTATCTACTTTCCCGGACTTGATAACTCTAAACTGAAAATTGTCTTTTGCACGAATCACAAAGAATGAGTCTGCTTCATTCAATGTGTATAAGCGCCTGAAATCAACATAAGCTTTATCCATGACATAGATAGCCTTAGGTATGATTTCAATTTCATCAAGAGCATTTACATCGTGATATTTTCCGTCGGATATGTATATGAAGGTCGGTATGTTACCTCGCAAGTCTAAGAGTGTATGAACTTTTATAGCTCCCCTGGAACGTTTACCCCTTGCCCAGCGCCAAAGCGTAAGACTGAGAGAAATGGTTGTTGAATCCAAAACAAAAATTTCGTTATCAATCTCCAGATCCGGCACAGGAGTGTTGGCATAAAGGGGTTGAACAAGATTAATAAGGTAAGCTCCGAAGTCTGCAAAAATTCGCCAGTCACGATTCTCATTTGCTCTGGATAATGTTGATTGATTAACCGCTTGCTTGATCCCCAAATGATACAAACTGCTTTTGTGAGCATTCAGGCAAAGGCAAATATCTCTCAACCCATTGCGAGCTGTGAGTTGTCCGAAAAATAATTGCACAAACTGGTTCCAACAATTTAGTCCTCTTACCCTGTAATTGCCATTGTAACGTTTGACGCATTTACTGAACTCGTAACTGTTTATTATAGAAAGAACTTGAGCAAAAACATACTTCCCGCTATTCATAACCTTGTGATTTCTCACAAAGCTATTGCACAAATCAAATCAAAAAATCAAAGAACGTTTATAATTAAATAAATATCAATCGTTTACAGATATATCTAAAAAGTTAACGCATCACCAATGTGATACAATACCAAATATCCAGTTAGCACTAAGTATTCCAAAAGGCTTTGAAGGTCCAATCAATGAGAAGGAAATGATAAGCTATACTCTTAAGGGTAATACTGAACGAGATGCCATAATCCAAATAATGTATTTAAATCAGAAAGCTCCCATTAATGTCATAACCGAAAAATGGGCACAGCATATTACATCTGGTTACAAACGGTCTGAATTTGAAATATCATACTTGCTAAATGGATACATCTTTAACTATGAAATTATTGATGCTGAGAATAATGTAAATAAGGGCATTACGATCGGAATTGAACATAACGGTTATTCAATAATCATTCAGTATTTCGGTTTTAAGAATGCTTACGACAAACACTGGAATGAAGTGGATCAAATGATAAGAAATATTAATTTGTATTAAATACTGTTGCTAACAGGCCGGTATATGTCATTGGCGCTCCGCACCGCGAGAATCTTCTGGCTAGAGAGGACCGCTGAGTGGTCAGCGGTGCGGCCTGCCCCGCTGCCGCGGGGACTCCCGCCTGGTGTCACGGTTTTTGCCAACGCGAGAATTAAGTAATACCCATCATAATCCTGCATCGCACCACGAGTGCAAAAACACGCGCCACCGCGACTCTGCGCCAACGCCACATACCGCCGAACGTTAGCCCCAATGATAAGGTATTAGCCAAATTCTATTCGGACAGAATAATGAGTATCTTTACATCATAATTGAGGAATTGTCTATGTTGACCAAAGAAAAAGTAAAAAAGACCATTGACAGACTACCGGATAGATTCACAGTTGATCAGGTTGTCGAAGAATTGGTTGTATTAGATAAAATTGAGAAGGGTCTTAAGGAAGTTGAGGAAGGTAAAGTCTACTCTACACAACAAGTAAAAGATCAGCTCAAAAAATGGCTGTAATTAATTGGACTCACAGATCTGTCAATGATCTCAAAAATATCGCAGAGTTCATTGAGAAAGATTCTGTTAAATACGCATCATTAACAATCCAACGCTTAATGAATGCAGTGTACTTATTGGAAGAAAATTCAAGAATAGGACGTAAAGTACCGGAAGTTGGTCATAAAGACAAAATCCGAGAGATTATTCAAGGTAACTATAGAATTATCTACCAGATCGCTAATGAAGATCTGATCAACATCTTAACAGTTCACCATAGCTCAAGAAAGCTTACAAAATCCCGAGTGTTAAGAAAGTGATTCACTGGGGCTAACAGGTCGGTATATGTCATTGGCGCTCCGTGGCGCGACAATTGGGTAACTAAAGAGGAAAGCTTCGTGGCTGGCGTCACGGCCAGCCCCGGCTACCGCCGGGGACTCCCGCCTGGTGTCACGGTTTTTGCCAACGCGAGAATAAATTAATAACAATCATAACCCTGCAGCGCACCACGAGTGCAAAAACACGCGCCACCCCGAAGCGGCGCCAACAACACATACCGCCGAACGTTAGGGTTAATTGCATGTCTACAAACTATGAGCGAACTAAATGGGTAAAAAATTGTAATTTTGTAAAAAGCTCCTATATGAGTACCGTCGAATTAAGACATACAATTATTGAAAAGCTCTCTCAAATTGAGGATGCTTCATTCCTGAGAGCTATTAAAACCATTGTAGAGTCAAAGGCTAATGAGGATGTCTACAAATTGTCTGATTTCCAGAAGAAAAGAATAAAAGAGAGTCGTGAACAGGTGAAACTAGGGCAGACTATCTCAAATGATGCTTTACAAAAGGAGATCAGGGAATGGCTAGGTACAAGATAGAATGGTCAATTGAAGCCAGGCTAGATCTGCTAGATATTCTAGGATTCTACATTGAAAGAAATAAATCTGTTGCTTACAGTAATAGGCTTAACACCAAGATAGTAAGGAGTATAAAACTCATAGGGCAAAACCCGTTAATCGGTATAAAAACTGAAATTAATTCTGTAAGAGCCCTAATCACTGGTGATTATCAAATCATTTATGAAATTCACAACCAATTAATTGTCGTAGTAATGATTTGGGACTGCCGCCGTGATCCTGAAGACAAAATCCTCGACTTAAGAGTAAAGAATAAAAAAGGCAACTAACCACAACAGGTCGGTATATGTCATTAGCGCTCCGTGGCGCGACAATTGGGTAACTAAAGAGGAAGGCTTTGTGGCTGGCGCCACGGCCTGCCCCGGCTGCCGCCGGGGACTCCCGCCTGGTGTCACGGTTTTTGCCAACGCGAGAATAAACTAGTAACAATCATAACCCTGCAGCGCATCACGAGTGCAAAAACTCGCGCCACCCCGACCCGGCGCCAACAACACATACCGCCGAACGTTACCTGCAAGGCTAAGTTGAGTTAACATAAAGTAGGCTTTTGTGTTGTATATTTGTAAAAAATAGCAGTCATGGATTTACAGACAAGAAAACTCAATGCAATTGAATACATAGCCGGTCTTGAAGATGAAAAAATATTCAACAAGATTGAGTTGGCCATTCTAGAAAATAAAGTCCGATCTGAAAGGAAACTGAAACCATTTACGCAGAAACAGTTAATTGAAAGAGCTGAAAAATCAAGCCAAGATTACAAATCTGGCAAATACAAGACTCAAGATGCCTTAGAAAAAGAATCAGAATCCTGGTAGTCCCATGAAAATCATCTGGACTGATTTTGCAGCTAATTCACTACTTGAAATTTACCAATTCTACAAAGCGTCGGCTAACATTAACGTCGCTTCCAGAATCCGTACAAATATATTCAATGCCACCAAACAACTGATCAAACATCCTTTATCAGGACAACTTGAGCCAAATCTCATAAGACTTAATGAAGAACATAGGTACCTCGTAGAGGGTAACTACAAGATTATCTACAAAAGGGTCAAAGAGGGTGTGTTAATAACTGATGTATTTGACACCAGGCAGGATCCCCGTAAGATGCAAATAAGAAGTAAAAAGCCCAGCAGGTAACAGGTCGGTATATGTCATTGGCGCACCGCACCGCGAGAACCTTCTGGCTAAAGTAGAACGCTAAGTGGCCAGCGGTGCGGCCTGCCCCGGCTACCGCCGGGGACTCCCTCCTGGTGTCACGGTTTTTGCCAACGCGAGAATAAACTAATAACAATCATAACCCTGCAGCGCACCACGAGTGCAAAAACACGCGCCACCCCGAAGCGGCGCCAACAACACATACCGCCGAACGTTACCGCCAAGTGTGAGAAAAACAACACAGCATACAATTTGCTACTAAAGACAAAGATAGAAAAACGATAAAATGAATAGCTAACGCACAAAACAGCATATTTGTAAGTCCCGACACACGACCAAAAATTGCAAAAGAGCTGTATTTATTGCCAAGCAACAAGAAAAATAAATGAAAATATTTGACATATGTTTACCAAGAAAAATAAAATAGAAGTAAACGCAATACTTGACACACAAATAGAAGAAGTCTTAAAAAAGACATCTCAATATGAAGATTTTATTGAAGGGAAACTAACCTGCAGTTCGTGTGGTTCTATAATGAACAATCAAAACATTGGAATTATGCTTCCAGTTGAGAGTGGTACAAAAATTAAATTTTACTGTGATAGGATGGATTGTGTAGAACAATATAAGCTTGACCATGAATAAAATTATCGAATATATTAAAGTGTTTATTGAAGGACATGGAATTTCTTCTTTGCTTGTATTAATTATATTAATGCTTTTGTACATTGGAGCTACAAAACCCGAAAACTTTCAAATATATTTTGGATTTATATGGAGAATTTTAGCACATCCCTTTAAATCGCTAAGAAAACATTCGATAAAAAGCGATGTCGAAGGTCCTTGTACAAAAGCATTAAAAAATATAGCCAAAGAGCTTCCTGACATTGACATTCCTACGTTGTCAATAAATTGGGTAAATGAATATAATTTAGAAACGGCTTTAAAAGATGGCAAGGCTATTGTTAAATTGAGATTTGAAGACAATCCAACAAAAAACATAGTTAAGGCGACAACGATATATGTTAAAGATGCTTTTCTTAAACACACAAAACCATATATAAATGAAAATTTCAGAAAAGCTTTGGATATTTCAGTAACCAAGAAAATTCTACTCAAAATTGAGAAAAATAGTTCAAATATCTTATCAACATTCATTGATGAAAATATATCTGAAAGTTTTGATGTTTTCGAGCGTTGTGAGTTAATTGAAGAAATTGATGATAATGGTTTATTTACTCGAATTTTATTAAGAGAATTATATCTTTTTGGTAAAAAATTATATGGTGGAAATATAAAAGAAGAATACAAAAAAGAATCCGATGAGTTTCTGCGATTTGTTAATCAAATTTCAACACGAGAGTATGATGATGATACACCTCTATCTTTTTCGAAACAAATATTGAAAGTTGGTGTTGTATTAGTTGCAAAAGAAGAAACATTTTTAAATTACGGAATTAAACCATATCTAAGACGTATAAAACTTGGAATGTCTAAAGGTATTGAAAGCTTCTATTTATTAGCAAGGGGAACAAGTGTTTCAATTTTACGAGAAGTAGCTACGCAACTTTTAAATACAGGTAATTTCGCAGTAGTGGGCACTTAAAACCCACTGATTATTAATTGGTTATTATTAAGTTCTTTGACATTATTGTAATCATGTTTCGTAAGTATCTCTTTTACAGGCGTTTTGTTCAGTAGTGAGATGCTGAGGATCTGTAATATTTCGTAGATTGAACGTCCAACTTTCAATTTGTAACCAACCAGAGCAACCAGGCAATAAGCGATGATTGCACAGTATATCTGGATCTTCACAGCATTGATAGTAGTTCCCCGGAAGGCTTTTATTTTAAGATGCTGCTTCATCCATTTGAATAACATCTCTACTTCCCATCTCTTCTTATAAAGGAATGCAATCTCAGTGGCATTAAGGTCCATGTTATTGGTCAGGAAAACAAGGTGCAGGTCATGTTCGGCGTCATAATACTTTATTCGTCGCAGCTTTTCAGAATATTCGATTCTTGATTTAGGACCCAACAACCTTCCAATCTGGTCATTGATAACACCGGTTGTTTTGTCTACTGCCCTTGAGTACATCCTTTTGAACTGAAGATTATCCCTGTCTCTTATAACAAAGAATGACTCGTTAGCATGTATTCTGTGCAGTCTATGAAAGTCGGTGTATGCTTTGTCAGTAACATAAAAACTCCCTTTTTAATATGGAATGAGGTCCATAATGTTGACATCGTGAACCCTGGCTGTGGTAATGTGGATAAAGCCGGGAATAGAGGTCTTTATATCAAATAGAGTATGGATTTTTATCCCTCCCTTATGCTTTCGGAACTCAGCCCACCAGAAGACGCTTAAACAAAGATCTATTGTTGTAGAGTCCAGCGCATAAACATTGCCATCAACCTCTATCTCAAAATCATTCCGGTTACAGCTTCTGCGTGCTTCTACAATCAGCACATAGGCAAACTCTTCAAAGATTTTACAGTTCCTTTTTTCATTTGCCGTGCCAAGATTTCTGCGTGAGACAGTTGAACCAAAACCGAGATGATAGTACTTTGACTGGTGTGCTTCAAGGCTCAACATCAAATCTCGCATGCTGTCTCTTGCTGTCAGTTGCCCAAACACCATACAGAGCATTTGATTCCAGCATGTAAATGATCTTACACGCTTATTGCCCTCATACTTGTCAACGATTCTATCAAATACCCTGCGAGGTAAAAAATCTGTAAGTTGAGCGAAGATATACTTGCCTTGATTCATGGATAGATGCTTTTCTCAAAGCAAAAATCCACTTTTTCAATTCAAATCGTCACGCTCGAAAAAAATGCTACAGACGCGATTACTTCATAATTTCAATGAACGACTATTAAAATCTAATGCCCACTAATGATAGATCTCGATTAATTTGGAGAATTGTAACTTTAAAGTTACCTTTGCGCTTGACTTGATGAATAATGGAGAAGATCCGAGAGATAATTGCTTACAAGAACTATTTTGAGGACTTTTTGAAAAAGCAACCAATTAAGGTTCAGAATAAGATTTTCAAGATATTAGAGGCAATTGAGACTTTAGAAAGGATACCAACGACTTATTTGAAAAGCATTGTAGAAACCAAAGGGCTTTACGAAGCAAGAATTCAAATAGGGACTGATACTTGGCGTGTATTCTGCTTTTTTGACAAAGGGAAATTAGTTATCCTTCTAAACGGTTTTCAGAAAAAGACACAGAAAACACCAAAAAGTGAAATTGAAAAGGCAACAAAATTAATGATGGAATACTATGAAAGCAAAAAATAACAAAACAGACATTTCAACCTGGGCTGAAATCAAGGATCGTGTTTATGGCGAAAAGGGTACTGAAAGACGTGACAACCTTGAAAGAGAATCCGAATCATTCAAAATAGGTCTGTTGTTAAAAAAAGCAAGAGAATCTCATAATATGACCCGGGAAGAGTTAGGTCAGATCATTGACAAGAAAAGGACATATATTTCACGTGTCGAGAATAATGACAGTAACATAACTTTGAGGACACTTTTTGATATAGTTGAAAAAGGACTTGGGGGAAAAGTTAATATTTCGATAATTTTGTGTAGATCGCAAGGCATTTGAGGAAGTGTAAAACAAGATTTTTGTACCATGTTAAAGAGATTAAACTTGAGAAACCTGGCTGCAATAGCTTTATGCCTTGCAGTAGCAGCAATTTTTTCGGGTTGCGACAGGGTGGACGATATGTTGTTTGAAATAGATGGATTAACCGTTGACAACTATCCCAGAGTAGATGGTTCTTCTTCAACACAACCTTTGAATACACTGATCGCGTGTAAATTATTGGGCTGGCGTTGTGAATGGAGGTCTTTATCGGAAGGAAACGGTATTTGGCGCCTGGAGCCCAATAGAGAAGACGTCCCCGACAATTTTTTCGGCGAGAGGATTAAATCATCTCAAACACACAATTCAATCATTAACTTAATAGATAATCATACCGATATTATTATTTCGGCAAGAAAAATGTCGGAAGATGAAAAATCTTATGCTGAAAGTGTTAACGTTTCTTTGATTGAAACACCTGTTGCTTTGGATGCGCTTGTATTTCTTCTCAATAGACAGAATAATGTCAAATCACTGACAGTTAAACAAATTCAGGACATATACCTTGGGAAGATTACGAATTGGAGCGAGCTCGGTGGCGCTGATGAAGCAATACGGCCATTTATCAGAAATGCAAATTCGGGTAGCCAGGAGATGATGAAGGAAATTGTGATGGATAATACAGGAATACCTGACTGGGAGCTTGGTTATAACGATGAAATTATTCCGACAATGACGGCTGTTTATACAGAATTATTCATCAATACAAATGGAATATGTTTTTCACCACATTATTACAAGGAATACATTATCCGTGATGCCATTGGAGCAGGCAATATAAAAAGTATTGAGGTCAATGGAATCTATCCCAACACAAAGACTATAAGAAAAAGGTCTTATCCTTTTATTGCCAATGTTTATGTTTCCATTCGTTCAGATACAGACCATAACTCCATGACCTACAAACTGTATCAATGGTTGCAGACGGAAGCAGGAAAACGTGTAATCAGTGAAAGCGGATATGTGCCCAATTGATAAGCGAAAGCAACAGACAGACAGAATGCCGGCATCAGGCATGCGCCACAGCCAATCAGGACCTCAGCGGTATGCACATGGTCATTGTACGTTTCAACCCTTGGGTAACCTGACAGGAAATCGACCCACAATCTCTTACTGATCATAACCCCGAACAGATAAATAAAATTCAAATAACCTATAACCAAAACCTTGAGCAAAATGAAATCAATGGACAAATAGCAATATTAAGCTTATGGGCAACCTGGTGCGGGCCTTGCATTGCGAAAAGCAGGACGATGGTTCCTCTTTACAACGAGTATAAAGACAAAGGATTTACTGTTGTTGGAGTGGCTGGCGAGTTTAAAAACACTGACAAACTGGTTGAATTCTTTGAAAAGGAAAAATTATTCGATATTATTCACTGAATTATCCGAAGAAGCAAATGTTCTTCGCATGCTTGAACTGTATAATTTTTTAAATCTCGAACCAGTACCAGTTCCATTTTTGAAAGATTCATATTTA
>ERZ1026792.1140-NODE-1140-length-17763-cov-3.529372_pt1 | contig 17763 bp, 17 predicted proteins | sample MGYA00520884_ERZ1026792 | MGnify/ENA primary metagenome ERZ1026792 (study PRJEB33270, sample SAMEA104284473) | anaerobic digester metagenome | biome: Anaerobic digester microbiome; feature: mesophilic sludge digester; material: Anaerobic digester biomass... | reverse complement strand
CATTAGCTCAGTATGCTCTCGCTAACAATGCAAATGTCTTGAATGGAGTTCATATCTATCCTCAATTTAAGATTTGGGAAGTCCTGGATCCAGAAGGTAAATATATGGATATGTACAATCGATATGCACATATAATAGTTCCGATCTACGTACCCGAAAAAGAATTGGTCACTTTGGTATCACCAGATGCCCTGGAATTAAATATTGACCCTTGCGATGAAAGATTGAAAGTATTAGATGTTAAATATTACATCTCAACAAAAGAAATCCTTACTAATTCTTGTTTAATTAAGCTAAAACAAATCGATAAAATTGGTATATATATGAGGAATGATTAAGCTGTTCGAATCCTAAAATCCTCATGTCCATACGACAAATTCGTATTATAAAACGGATCATTCCCTCCTCTTTCAAATATATACTTCCCCCACTTCTTCTTTAACTTCTCCGCATTAACAGTATCCTTCTCTAATTTCTCCTTGTTCTCCCCATCTAACCTACTAACAGATTCATAATGTATTAATTCTGTATATGGAGTATATACATTATACAACCCTCTCTCATACAATCTAATACCAAAATCTACATCCTGATAAGCAGGATCAAACTGTTCATCAAAACCACCCATATCTAAAAACAATTTCCTCTTAACCATAACACAAGCCCCTGTAACTGCTAAATAGTCTCGTATATTTACAACACAACCCTCATAACCAAAAGTATCTCCTTCTAACAACCTATGAGAATGAGCAGCAGCACCACCAGCACCAACAATAACACCAGCATGCTGAATCTTCCCATTAGGATAGTAAAGTTTAGCACCCACACTACCAACCTCTGGAAGCTGACACCACTCTAACATACTCTCTAACCAACCATCATTTAATACCTTAATATCATTATTAAGCATTAACATATACTCCCCATCTATCTGTTTGACTGCCCAGTTATAAAGTTTTCCAAAATGAAAAGGCTCATTAAAATCAATAACCCTAATATTCTTCTCCCTACTAATCACTCTAAAATACTCCTTTGTCTCTTTCTCCTCACTCCTGTTGTTTACAATAACAATCTCATAATTACTGTACTTAGTATGCTCCTGTATACTCTCTATTACTCTCTCTAAGTACTCTACCTTATCCTTAGTAGGAATAACTATACTTACTCTTGGATTCCCAATAATATTAAACTTAACCCTCCAGCTACCCTGATAAGCACCTTCTTCTACCTTTCCTTTTAATCTTCTTCTCTTTAAATATCTCTTTAAAACATACCTTTGATTCTTGTATGCCCAATCCTTACTCCCGCTATTAGCAAGTGCAGTAGAACCAGGATACACTCTCCAATGATAAAGAATCTTAGGAATATGAATTACCCTCCAATTACCCCTTGTTACATACCTTAAAACTAAATCCCAATCCTGTGCCCCCTCTGTACCCTTAACAAGACCACCCAACTCATCAACAATATCCTTTCTATAGCATGTAATATGAGTTGTATACATCTGTGAAGTAAGTGTATGAGGAGACCAATCAGGCCAAAAAGAAGGATCAAATCTCTTACCATCTTCATCTATCTTATCAAAATCACTATACAGAAACTCTACCTTTCTATTCTCATTTATACTCTTTGCTAATTCAAGTAAACAATTAGGAGATATTTCATCATCACAATCCATAAAAACAACATATTCACCAGTAGCCATACCAAGAGCATTATTACTATTTTCTATAATATTAATACCTTTAATATCTATAGTAGAAAACTTAACCTTTTTAGAATATTTATCCCTAAACCTTAAAAGAAATTCCCTTGTACTCTTTACATTCTCTGTAGAACCATCAGAAATACAAATCTCCCAGTTATCATATACCTGACTTACTATTGAATTAAGAGCCTGCTCAAGCATCTTTTCACTTTTATTCCATACAGGGAAAATAATACTAAACTTCGGTTTATACTTAAGATTCTTTAAATCCTTTCTCATACTCTCCTCATTCAAATACTTACTCTCAACATTCTTTATCCAGCTTGGGTATGAGATATCTAAAAGCTTACTACTATCTCCTCTGCTTCTTACAAACCTTAACATCTTTTTAAAACCCTTTTTAAATGTATTAACTACCCCATCTTTTCTTAAAAGAGTCTTAAATTGAGTGAAATATATAGGGGTTCTTTTAATTACTCTTTTAGATGTATCTATTAAGTCCATAAGCAGAATTTATTAAAATGTCTTACTGTATTTATCAACCATCTCAGTAGGATTCCCTATCTCATATGTTTTATCCTCTTTAAGCCACAGTACCCTATCAGAATATTTCTTAACAGCACTTAACCCATGAGAGACAAAAAGTATAGTTTTTTTACCTACAATACTATCAAAATAGTTAAAACATTTCTTTTGGAACTCACCATCACCAACAGCTAAAACCTCATCCAAAACAAGAATATCAGACTTTACCTTAATTGCAATTGAAAAAGCTAATCTTACAGCCATACCAGAAGAAAAATTCTTAACAGGAAGATTAACAAAATCTGTGAGCTCTGCAAATTTAAATATCTCATCAATATACTCATCTACTTCCTTTTTTGTTAAACCAAGTATAGTACCATTAAGATATACATTCTCCCTTGCAGTAAGCTCAGGATTAAAACCAACACCAAGCTCTAAGAAAGGAACAAGAGTGCCATTAACAACAACCTTTCCACTATCAGGAATATATATACCAGAAACAATCTTAAGAAGTGTAGACTTACCTGCACCATTAGGCCCTATTACACTAAAAAACTCATTCTTCTTAACATCAAAAGATAAATTATTTAATGCATGGAACTCTACATACTTCGTTTTATGAAAAGGATTAACAAACCTCTCCTGCAAAGTTTCTTTCTTCCCATTGATAGGAATTCTAAACTTCTTACTAACATTTTTTACACTTACAGCTATATCTTCCATATTAAAAATGTTCAGCTACTTTTAAAATATGCTTCTCAAAGTATGCTCTGCCTACAAATACAAGAATTACAGAAACAACAAGAGAAGCTAATACAAACTTCAAGTGAGTAATCTCTCCATATATCAACGCATTTCTCACAGATTGTATAAATACAGCTAAAGGATTGTAAGAAATGATAAAACGATAATTCTCAGGAACCATCTCTACTGGGAAAAAGACAGCAGAAGCATAGAACAAAAGCTGTAGTACAAGTTCAGAGATATGAGTAAGGTCTCTTACATATACTCTCCATATACTTGTAAAAAAGGATATACCATACATACCAAGAAACATTACAATACATATTAAGAATACATACAACAAACCATTAATAGAGTAATTAATATCTAAAACAACACCTATTGCTGCGATAATAAAAAAGTTGATTACAAAGTTGATTAAAGCCATAGTCAGTGCACTTATAACCACAATACTCCTTTTAAAGTTAATCTTTAAAATTAAATCTGCTCTATCCATTATGGAGTTCATACCCCATGTAAAACCCTCATTAAAGAATGTATAGATGATAAGACCTGATAAAAGATATACTGCATACTGCCTTGATGTAAGACCTCCTGCTGCACCTGCAGTAGCCGAGAAGATTACATAAAGAATTAGAAACATAAAAAAAGGTTTAAGCAAAACCCATAGAAAGCCTAAGATGGACCCTTTATATCTCATCTTAAAGATTGTTTTAACCAGCTGTTTGTATAGGTCTATATCATTCTGTTTCATTATTCTTTTTTAAAAATTCTTTTAAGCTCATTCTCTTTGAGTATATCATTTTCCAGATTAACCAGTTAAAAAGATACCATATTGTTTCCCTAACTGCCACCCATAACCCTAACCTTGATTTAATACTAATAAACTTGTTTTTCATACTCATAACATTTCTTTTTCTCATAGTCAGCTTCTTAGAAGAAGCCATATGATCATGAAATACTTTTGATTTACCACAATACACAACCTTGTATCCTAAATCCCTAATTCTTAAAGACAAATCTACATCCTCATAATAAAGAAACATCTTCGGATTAAAACCGCCTGCCTTATCAAAAACCTCTCTTCTAACTAAAAATGCACTGCCCATTAAAGCATCAACCTCCTCTATAACATCATATTTAGGATTATCTTCTTTCTTATCATATCTATCATATGCCATAAAATGTTTATCGACCTCAATACCAGCAGAGTTAACAATATACTTGCCATTTCTCTTCTTTGAGTACAAAATCTTTGGTCCAACTGCCCCTATGCTGTCATCAGATTCTAAAACTTTAACAAGCTCTTTTAACCACTCTTTAGGTACTGAAACATCATTATTTAAGAAAAGATATGCATCATAATCAGGATACATAGAAACTCCTAAATTATTACCTCTTCCAAAGCCTAAATTTTCATCACTTTCAACTACTTTTACACCAGGAAAATTCTTCTTAAGGAACTGTACACTTCCATCATGTGAATCATTATCTACTACAACAATATCAAAATCTTTATAATCAGTCTCTACAACAGATTTAAGATTCTTCTTTAAAAGATGTTTACCGTTGTAATTAACAATAACTATTAAAACTCTCATCATAAATTGTAGATTATACATAAATTATGAATATCTAACAAAACAGACCCCACTATGTTATACTATTTTAATATAACTTAACAATAATAAATATGTTTAATACAAAAATAAAAAACATATTAATAGGAACAATATTAATACTATTATTCCTAATAACACCAACATATGCAGCTAAAATAGAAACAGGAGATAATTATACCCTAAATAAAGAAGAAATTATTGAAGATGATCTATATGTAAGTGGAGGTAATATAACTATAAGCGGAATAGTAGATGGAGATTTACTTGCTGCAGGAGAAAATATACTAGTAGATGGAACAGTAACAGGAGATATATATAGTGCAGGAAATAGTATAAAAATAACAGGAAATGTATCAGGTAATACTTTTGTATTTGCATCTAATGCAACAATATCTGCAATATTAAGAAAGAACCTTTATATTGCTGCAGCAATAGCAGATGTAAAGGGAAGTATTGAAGGAGATATTATGGCAGCAGCAGGACAGGTTAATATTGAGGGAGTAGTACTTGAAGATGTAAGAGTAATAGCAAACCAGCTTAAATCAACAGCATCAGTTGGAGAAGATTTCCTTGTATCAAGTTCAAACTATTCAATAGATGAAAGCAGTGTAGCAGGAGAAGTAGTACACGGTGGAAAACAGGGAGCTACTCCTAAGTTCACATTAGAAGATCTCTCAGGAATTGGCCCTGGTCTTACCATAATTAACTTTATGGGAATGTATTTAGCAGGATTAATAATAATACTTCTTGCACCTGTTAAAACATTAAGAATAGAAAAGAAAATTACATCCTCATGGCAAGAGTTGCTTAAAAGCTATGCAGTAGGAATAGCAGCACTAGTTATAGGCCCAATAGCAGCATTAATACTTCTTCTTACAGGTATAGGGGCACCACTTGCATTATTAATTACGGCAGCTTTAGCATTCTTATCAATATTTGGAATTCTTTATGTAGAATCTGCAATAGGACATAAAATACTTAAACTTACAGGACAAAAAGATTATGTAAGATTCTTCTCACTGTTAATTGGAAGATGTATTTCTCTAATTATCTCCTTTATACCTGTTCTAAGAGGTATATACTCAATATCTTTAATCTCTGTTGCAATAGGTTCTGCAGTAAGAATGAAATATGATTCATTTCCTAAACAAACACAGGAAGAAACAAAAACAGAAGTAGTAAAGAAAAAGAAGAAATAATCAAGAAGATATATATGAATAAAAAAGGGGAAGTTCTCTTCCCCTTTTAATTAGTCAACAATACTCTTACTTAGCTAACATCTCATCAATAATAGCTTTAAATGATTCATAAGGATATGCACCTGCTATCATCTTTCCATCAACATTACCATCTTTATCAAGTACACCAATTACAAACCCTGGAGTACCCTGTACACCTGCATTTGTACCATCCTGAAGATCTTTATCAATCTGATCTTTGTATCTATTCTCACTCATACAAGCATTGTATTTATTCATATCTACACCAACACTCTGTGCAACTTGAGCAAGTTCATCAACAGATGCTTTAGCAAATGCTTGTTTGTAAAATTCATAGAATTTATCTCTTCCACCTAACTCATTAACACACAAAACTGCATTAGCACTCTGTGTTGCAAGCTCTCCATGTAAGCTTTCCAATGGAAAACTTCTTACTACATATATAATCTTACCTGTATCAACATACTCAGACATAATCTGAGGCTCTGTCTCTGTAGCATGTCTCTGACAGTAAGGACACTGTAAGTCAGTATATTCAACAACAGCTACCTTGGCCTTTTTAATATCTCCTATATATGGGCTGTTTCCAATAACAGTCTTAGCAGCAGGAAATTCCTCCTGTGCACCAGTATCTGTAGTATCTGTTGTACCTGTTGTACCACTTCCAGTAGTATCATTTCCATTACTTCCATTATTATTTGTTAAAAATATTGATAATGCTATTAAAAGACCTGCTAGAAATATAGAAAGAGGTAATATTATTTTATCAATATCTATTACTATCTCTTTCTCTTCTTTTTTAGGTTTACTTTCAACCTTTTTCTTAACTTCTTTCTTTATTCTTGGCATGTATATATGTTTTAAATATTAATTAATATATGTGGATAATAATATTTGAAATATATAAATATGTCAATAAATTAAGATAGAAGTCCTGTAAATATATATGAAGAGTAAAAACTCATTCGATTCACAGGACTTCTCTGTACCTTGTTTATAAAAACTTTTACCTCATCAAAAAATGATGAGAAGAATCAACAAAATAAAAAACAACACAACCAACAGCGAAAACAACTGCATATCCTCTCTCCTAGAAAGGTCTAAAGTAGAAATTCTCCTCAAGAGGAGAAAAATTACCACTAAAATAAGGAAAATGGCAACTATTTTTATTATGCCAGGCATACTATTATCTCCTTTCTCCGTTGCTTAATCTACTAAGTTATTTTTTTAAATGAACAAGGTACATATACATTATACTAAATCTATTTAATAATTACTATAAGCCATATAAACATAAAATATGTATAAATGATAAAATAACGAAATGAATATAGATGTAAAAGAGAAAAAACAAAATAAAAATAAACTCTTTCTCATAATAATTATAATTGCAGTATTAACAGCCATATATACATATAATTATTACAATAAACCTAAACCACAAGAAGAGGTATTAGAAGAACAAAAACCACAACAAGAACAACCACAAATAGAAGAAAAACCTGTAGAAGAAGGACCGCAATATGAAGAAATACTCACTATAATTGAAGGACAGCAAGCATATATATGTGTACCTACAAATATTGATGAAAACAACCCTCCTGTACTTGTAATATACAGCCATGGATCTAATACCTCAGTAACAGAGAACATGAATGACCAATTTATGAAAGATATGCAAGAGTATGGAGTCTTTTTTGCTTCACACAACTATATATTCTCCGCATCAAACCAGCATGGAGTAAACTGGGGAAACAGTGCATCAATACAAGACATGATTAATCTTAAAGATTGGATTGAAGAAAAATACAGTATACAGCCAAAGATAAACTTAATAGGATTTAGTATGGGAGGACTCCCTACTCTAAACTTCGCAACACAATACCCCAATATCGTGGGGAAAATAGCTCTGCTTGCTCCAAGTATAAAATCAGCACAATGGGATAATACAAGAGCACAGAAGTTAAAAGATATACAAATTAAACTTTGGCATGGTAATAAAGATGTAAATGTACCATATTCAAGTTCAGTATCATTTGTTAAAAAACTACAAGGATATGGTATAACAATTGACTTTGTTACAATAGAAAACAAAGGGCATTTTGATATAGATACAGAGTATATGCAAGATATATTAGAGTTCTTCTCTACTTAAAGGCAAGCTCTTTAGCAAAACTTTCCATCTCCTCTTTAGTAAAAGATTTTCTTAAAGAAGCCTCGCTTACCATCTGAGTATCTTTATATATTGGCTTAACATGAATATGTACATGAGGAATAACCTGACCTGCTCTTTCTCCATTATTCTGGTTTATAAGAATACCCTCTGGTTTGTACTTCTCATTTAAATTCTTTGCTACTTTTTGTACTACCTGTGCTAAATATGAATACAAATCAGAAGGGATATCCAACACTGTTTCAAAATGTTGCTTAGGAAGTACTAATGTATGACCTTTACTTAACGGATTTACATCTAAAAATGCTATAACCTTATCATCTTCGTACACTTTGTATGAAGGTATTTCCCCTTTTATAATCTTACAAAAAATACAATCATCCATACCTTTATAAATGATAAATTATTATTCTGCTCCAGTAGGTAAGCTTTTCAGAATTAGTTTTTAAATAATCTAAACTTACAAATCCAATATCCTCCAAACCTTCTTCTTTTACATGAACATCTACTCCATCTAAATCAAAAATATATACAAATCCTACATGAACTAAATTAACAGGATTATCATCTTCAAGATATATTAAACCTAAATAATTTTTACTAATAATATTACTCTTTAAATCAACTTCTTCATGTAACTCTCTTTCTAATGCTGTTTCTAAAATATCATCACTATTAGAATCAATCTCTTCAATATGACCACCAATGGGCAGAGGACATAACGAATTAAGTCTTTCCTCATTTCTTTTTACCTGTCTGTGAAGAAAATATTTATCTTTGTATTTAAGTATTACCTGTGCAATTATCTGTTTATAACTTGGATCATTCTCAAGCTCTTTTCTTACTCTAAATTCTCCATTCTCTCTAAGAAGATTGAGATATTTCTGAGGAGTAGAAGTCATAAGACCATTCCATTTCCCATATTTAAAGAGTGTTTCCTCTTTTATACATAATATTTTTTCATCCATGATTATTTCTCTGTTACAATAGCAGTTGCAGGACACATACTTTGTGCTTCTAATACTTTCTGCTCTAATTCAGATGGTACATCTTTGTCTTTAAACTCATCTTTTACTTCAACAGTACCATCATCTTTAATTTCAAATACATCAGGACATATTCCTACACATGTTGCACAGTCTATACACTTGCTTTTATCTATAGATACTTTCATTATATGTATTACTAAAATTATACATTTACATTGTTTCAGAAATACATGAATATTTCAACTGTATTTACAGTTTGTAATTGTAATAAGTCATATTTTAGCCAATATATAATATTTACGCTCTAAATCTAACCAATCCATCTCCCACTATATCAAATGAATACTCCTCTGAGAGATCAGATAAAAATATACCATTTGATATTAACAACTCACTTGGCTTAGTACCTCCTTGCAGAGCATCTGCAATATCATTCCTATCAATACCAAGTACCTTACTTAGCATATTAATCATTTTTGAAGAGCTCTCCTCTGCTTCAAAGTACACCTTTCTTGATTGTATATCCTCATCAGCATATTCATATTGTGAAGTAACTGTGTATTGTTTAGCAGAATAATTATTGATTACAGGTTTAAGTGCTTCTATAAATGCAAAACCCAACACTGAAACAAATATAGTTACAAATGCTATCATCTTCTTGTTTGTCATATTAATATAAATGACAATTTAAGTATGTATATATGCTAAGACATATGTATCTTAAATGTACAGAAAATATTAGTTATAACTAAAATATATATACTTAGTAATACATACTATATTGTGAGTACAAGGTGAAATAGCAACAAAGAGAGAAAGACTATAAGGTAGAAGAGATATTTAAGCCTAAAAAATAGATACTCTTGTATTACTTTTGTTCAATTTTAATTAATTTCGCATGCATAACTACTTTCTCCTTGGAAGAATAGCATGTTGAAAGAGTTATTATTTTATCTTTGGAAGACAACTCAATATTAAAATCATATATACTCCTTTGTTTAATAAATTTAAGAAAGTTATCAAAAGTCTCATCATTGCGGAAATCAGTTACCAAGTAATCACTTGTTGTAGGAATACGATATACCGAAAATACCTGCCAAAGAGAATTATGTGATTGGGTAGACAACTTAATAATATGATTATTTGAATTCTCATACCAATTACTCTTCATTATATTTTTTAAAGTACCAAATAGTACAGAGTTAACACGACCATGTGCATAGATAATGTTGTTTCTATCTAGTTCTTCAATATTATTCCTAGAATCTAAAAATACCCACCCTGCATTATTCTCTTTTTTATTAAATGTATGATTTAAGTAAAAAGTGTTATCCTTGGTCTGAACAAAAGGATAATTAATATTTGTACCTTCTACTTTAATCCAGCCCTTTGTTTCTGAGTTTATCTTTCTCAACTCTTCAAAATCTACATCGATTAAACCTACTTTTATATATTTCCAATATGGACTATCTTCGTTTAAAGGAGGGTTTACTATTTGATTAGTATTATCTGTTTTATCTTCGGTTATTTTTGTAATTGAATTAATCTTCTCTATCTCGTCGTTTATCTGATTAGAATCAGAATACCAAAAGTAAAGATGTCTAATAGAGAGAAGAATACCAATTGTAAATACTATTGAGAATATTAATTGCTTCGTTAATTTAACCTTTTTCATCTCCAATTTGACATAAGTAAATTTAATTCATATATTAATACTATCATAATTAATATCTAGCCCTTACATTATGAAAAAAAATACCCATAGAGCATTCAGATTAAGAGATCTTTTCTCTTTTTCTCTCCTCATTTCATTTCTCTTTGTCCCTCTTTCACCACTTATTGCACTAGATGCTCCGATACAGAGTTTAGATGTTAATGGCGTGAATATATATAACGTAGGTGGAGGATATAATGAATCTCATGGTATAACTGGAGTCTCTTTTGATGTGGGGACACACACATTAACTTTGAATAATGCCAATCTAGATAGAATTAGTGCTAGTGGAGATTTAGATATTAATCTAGTTGGATCAAATTCAATAATGGTTACTACTGATAGTTCTGCAATTCTTGCTATGAATGGTGACTTAACAATTACTGGAGATTCGGCTAGTCTAAACATTAGCGGTTTTGGTGACAATCAACCAGCCATTACTATTGGTGTAGGAGGTAGATTAACAATCGGTGCAATAGGTACCTCAATAACTGTTTCCGTACCTAGAGGTCTCTTAATTAATTGTGAAGATACATATGTTGTAGAAGGAAATACTTTTAACCCTCCAGCTACAGAAGAACCATTTGGACCACCTCAAGGGGAACCTATTCAAATATTTGTAGGAGATACTCTAGTAATAGATGAAACTTCAGACCCTCAAATAACTTCTGCATCAGGTGATGGTTGGGAGATAGAGAGCAGTTTTTATGGAGGATATCAATTTAATATTGATGCAACAATATCTCCAACTTTTCCATATATTTCTGGTAGTGGAGATGGTGCAATCAGTATAAACCCTATTGGAGGAGATGTAACGATAGTAAGGAATATTGCGGATAACATGTCTGTAAATTTCGACGGTAATGTAGATATTCTATTTGGTATGGGTGAGGTTGGGGATGTATATCTTAACGGAGGGATATTAACTCATGCTGGAGTACATGGAGGAGATGGAGATGTATTCATAGGTAGTTTGGAGACACCATCGACTTCTGGAATAGGAGCTTCCTTTGTTTCTTTGAATTTTGGAAATATTTCAATATATACACTAGGAACAGGACTTTACTACTATAATCCGACTCCCTTGGAAGGTGAAGGTATGCTAGTACAAGCAAGACAGGGAGCTAAACTTACAATTAATACAAGCAACACGGCGACCGAAAATGTTAACTCAGCAATAGTAATAGGTGGAGCAATAATTGATTTTTCATATACAAATGAATTGGGAACTTTCACTCCTCAATCAGGGTATTGGGAATGGACTGAGTTTACTGGTACAGCAGAAGAAAATACAGAGCCTACAGTTGTTGATTGCGTAGAAGGTATAGATTCAAATAACTTCTACTCTCTAACTCTTTCTGCAAACAACTTCTTGCTTGAATCTACTTCAAAATCCCTTTTCCAATTAGGTTTTAACTATGATGCAACTGATGATGCTAGAGTTGTAAATGGTACCGTAAATGTAATAGCAGCAAAAGGTTACAAATTTGTTTCAGGAGATTTTTATGATTTTAGCATTGAAGAGGGAACAGAGGTTACCATAGAACTACTTCCAGACTATGGGTATCAATATGTTTCTGGGGGTATAAACGGAAATCCTACCTCACCAGAGGAAGGAAAAGCTTCATACACTTTCACTATGCCATCTAACCATGTACATATAAGTGCCATTTTTGAGAAGACTCCAGACATAGTTAACATTGAAACTAATAAAATTACTTCCGCAAGTCTCACAATGCCTGCAAACCAGATAAATGGTAACGCAGAATTAATTATTGATGAGGCAGAGGATGTACAAGAAAGTAAATTTACTACCGCTTTGGACGGGTTTGAGGTCGGTTCATATCTTGATCTCTCATTGAATGAAGTAATTAAGAAAGGTGGTACACAAGATGTTTGGAGAACAAATATCACAGAACTGGAAGAAGACAGTACGATTACGCTTACTCTTTCTGACGAATTAGAAGGTCATGCCCAGTACAAGATTCTTAGAGATCATGAAGGTACTGTAGAAGAGATTGAAGCTATATATAATCCCTCAACTGGAACACTCACATTCAATACTGACGCATACTCAACATATGTATTAGCATATAATGATCCCGTTAATCCACCTACATATGATAATATTTTAAATGGTATTGCATTAGGGTTGTCAAGCATACTTGGGTTATGTGGAATGAAAATTTATACCAAGAAAAGAAGAAAATAACGACAAACGGATAATATTCCTTATAAATATCGGGGTGACTCGACTTGAACGAGCGACCTCTTGCACCCCATGCAAGCGTTCTAGCCACCTGAACTACACCCCGTAGCAGCTTATTATACTACAACCCAATATCCTCTGAAATAGTGCATAGTGCATCAAGAGATATTTGAACAAACTCATCCAAAGACATACCTACCTTTTCAATATCATATATTAACTGCCTATTAACCCCCTTTGCAAAATCCTTCTTCTTAAACTTCTTCATTACACTATCTACATTAACACTCTTAATCCTTTTATCAGGCTGAACAAGTGCACAAGCAACTAAAAAACCACTAATAGTCTCTGCACTACTTAAAGCATAATCAAGTTTTGATTCTCTCTTTTGTAAAATATTAGGATTCCCCTCACAATGAGCCTTAATTGCATGATATACATTCTCAGGAATATCTTCACCAATCTGTATACCCTCTATCTTAAATATATTATCAATCTCAACACCATGCCTGAGAGGATCCTTCTGAACATAATCAAAATCTAAGTCGTGAAGCAGTCCTGCTAAACCCCACTCTTGCTCATTCTCACCAAAATACTTTGCAAGTGATTTCATAATTGCTTCACTCTCAATCATATGAAGCCTAAGCCATGGAGTAGAAACATACTTATCAAGAAGCTTTAAAGCATGAACTCTGTCTATCATCTATTACAAATCAATCTCAATAATTACTAAATTAGGACTCTGAGATGCACCTATACGAAACGGCTTCCTGTTATTAATTCCGCTAAACATATATACAGACTCCTGCCCTGTCCTTGAAATCTCCACCTTTACTCCAGCAGGAAGATTAATTACACTTCCCCACTGCGATACCTTATCCTGCTCCAGTGATGGGAAATTAACAAACAAAACTCCTTCATCATTGTACTGAGCAGTTAAAGAAGGTATAGGATTAGAAGCACCGCTTGCTACCTCTAAGGAAAACTTCAAAATACCAGATGAATAGATATATGAGTAATCAACTATTTTAGCACCCTGCTGGGAAGTTACACCCTCTATCTTTTGAGGTTCAGAAGAAAACTCTGTACTCCCAAAATCTATTACTGGTGCACTATAGTTAGTATCATATGACACCTTTACTGAAAATATCCATACAGAATCCCCCTCTTGTTGCATATCAACCTTAAACTGGTTGTTCCCTTGTACACCAATATCGTATCCCCTTGTAGTATCAGAATCTGTAACAATTCTTGTTAAAGCTGTAATGGCACCCTTGTTAATAGCAACCCCCTTACTGTGTGTAATTGTACTATTATCATCAAATATGTTAGTAAGAGAAACTCTAAATACTCCCTTTGAAAGCAGAGGTGTAACTGTAAACAGCGGAGCTACAGCACCCTCCTGTGAAGAAGAGATCTTAAATGTAAATTCATAATACCCCTCTCCCTCTTTTGCCTCTATACTATCAAGTGTATATTCAAATTCACTTGCCTGTCCTAAAACAACCTTTTCTTTTCCAAACCCCTCTAAATTACCACTATCTTGAGGACTCTCTTCTTTCTCTTCAACAGGTTTTTCTTCTTCCGGCTTTTCTTCTTCTATCTCCTCTTGTTCAGTTACAGATGTATCTGTTTGAGTGTCTGTCTCCTCACTCTCTTTTTTTGTACATCCACTAAGCAGTACACTACTTAAAATTAAAACTAAAATATATACATACAAACGTTTTTTCATATTAATGTCTACTTAATTAATATATATTCATACTATCACATTTACCAAATGATTAACATTCTTCCGCTTACATGTTAAATTATAAATATGAAAAAAGAGATAAGTATGACAGATACGCAGCTGCAAAGTAAAAAAGTTAACACTACTCAACAGCAAGAACCAGTAGTACAAACTCCAACTACTCAAAATATTACTACTGCACCACAGCAGGAAGAAAAGAAAGACAAACCTAAAAAGAAGAAAACAGGCTTAATAATTGGTATATCTGCCCTAGCTATACTTACAGGAATATTCCTCTTTTACTATTTTGGGATATACAAAGCAAAACCATACAAAAATCCTGCTGAGGTTATAAATCTAAATAACGGATATATACTCCCCAATCCTGTAGAGAATGTATTTGCACAAGTACCAATACCAGCTCCCTTAGAACCTAAAACAGAAGAAAGTCCAATAAATGGGAAACTGTTTACTAAAACTGAAATGAAAGAGCTCTTAAAAAGAAGACCTGTTGCTGTAATGATAAATAACCATGCAGAAGCAAGACCTCAATCAGGACTAAATAGTGCAGATATTGTATTTGAAACATTAGCAGAATCAGGAATAACTCGATTTCTGACAATATTCTGGAGCGAAGCGCCTAAAAAAGTTGGACCTATAAGGAGTGCAAGACAGTATTACTTAGAATGGCTCTCTCCATTTGATCCTCTATTTATATATGACGGCTGTGCAGATACAGATAACCCAAAAACCGATGCATGCGGGAATATACATTCATATAAAATTAAGAATATCGCAACAGCAGGAGCATGGAGATGGAATGATGGTGTAAGATATGCTCCACACAATGAGTACTCTTCTCTTTTTACAGCATGGGAGTATGCAGAAGATAAAGGATGGGATGGTATGCCTACTATTGAGAGCTGGAAATTTAAGAAAGATGCTCCTCTTGATGACAGAGGACAAAAAACTAAAGTAAAAATACTTTTTCATGAAAGAATTAGAAATAATGGAGCATATGACAGTATATGGACATATGATATAAAGACAAACTCATATTACGAAGAAATAGGAGGAAAGAAACTAATAGATCAAGAAACAAATACACAGGTATATACAAAGAACTTAATAATTCAGGAGGTAGAATACTCTCCTGCATATGATGATAAAGGAAGAATAATACTTACAACAATCGGAGAAGGAAAAGCAACATACTTCATTGATGGAAAAATTACAACAGGAAAATGGAAAAAGACATCAAGAACAGATAGAACAACATATTACGATAATAGCGGAAATGAGATACAATTTAACAGAGGAAGAACATGGATTTCAGTTATTCCTCTTTCTGAAGGAAAATTTGATATAATTGAACAATAAAATGCCCCAAGGTCTAAGAGCTGCCCCTCTTAGCCTATTTAATATTTAATAAGGAGGGGATATGCTTAAGAGTTTGTTTGTATCAAAAGTAAGAATTAAAGTACTTTCTAAATACATGGAAGATGTAAATAAATCATATCATGTAAGAGGGCTTGTAAGAGAGCTTGGAGAGGAAATAAATGCAGTAAGAAGAGAACTTCTTAGTCTTAAGAAAGCTGGACTTCTTGACTCTCATAAAGAAGGAAATAAAATCATGTACTCAATAAATAAACAGTGCCCTATTCTTTGGGAATTACGATCTATATTTTTCAAAGAGTCTGATACAGGAAAATTACTTTATGATACCTTTATACAATTAACTGGAGTTAATATTGTAATAGTAACTGAAACATTTATAAAAAATAAATATCTAGATAAAACAGATATAGACCTTCTCTTTATTGGTGATATGAAAATCAGAGAAGTATCCTCTGCAGTAAGCAGTGTTGAGAAAGAGCTTAACAGGTCTATAAGGTATACAATAATGAAAGTTGAAGACTTTGAATTTGGAAAGAAAAAGAGAGACCCAATATTAATGAATGCACTCTCTAAAGATAAAATAATACTAATTGGTAAAGACTCTGATTTACTGTAATGAAAAAGATAAGATTCAAATTTAATAAAATTAATTGGAAAGAAATATTTAACTATTTTGTTTCTGTTGTAATTAGTGCCTCTATACTTGCTCTTGTATTAATTTCTCTTCCTCTTACAGAAAAAGTCTCCTCCTCTGCATCATATGACCTTGTAAATAAAAATAGTATGTACTGGTCAAAAGAATATATACTAGAACTTAATACCTCACAAAGCAGTAACATACAGAAGGATACTGCAAATTTAAAATCAGTACTGCAGAAAAGATTAAGAAATTTTGATGTAGAGCAGTCATCTATTACATCATACCAGGAAGATGACAAATACTATCTTAAAGTAGAAATACAAACATCTAAAGAGCAGGAACTTGTTGAACAGCTTATTAAAAACCCCTTTATTATTAATATTGTGACAAAAAAAGATGATGTAAACTACGAAGATACTGAGAACCCCCTTATTCCTTACCTTGAAGAAAACTATAATAAAACAGAATTTACAAGAAAAGATTTTAGAACTATATATATTACAAAACTCAAAAATACAAGCGGAGAATATTCATACTTCGGAATATTTAAAGCATGGCCACTAAGCAGTAAATGGAATGAATTCTTAAATAAATACATAGGACAGACTGTAGGTGTTAGTATTGATGGATTTGTAACACCTGTACAAATAAATGAAGATAAAATATTTGCACCATCAGTTTCTGCAATAGATGAACAATATGCAAAAGTAACAAGTATATTGTATAACAGTGGAGTTTCTCCAATGTCCTACTCAACAATAAAAGAAGAAGAAAAACCTCTTAATATTGCAGAAGTGGATTATATAAAACTGACAGAAGGGATTCTAATTGCAATTCTCTTTATCTATGTATATCTTCTTGTAGTAGAGAAAACAAGAAAAAGCATAATCCTTAAATCAGGTGTAGCAACAGTACTTACAGTATCATCATGGATAACATACCTTAAATTATCAGCAACACCGGTTGATATATTTATACTTGCACTAGAAGTAATAGTTGTGGCAGCAATAATACGAATGATAGCTGAAAATATAGACTCAAGAGTTCACATTACACTGCTTCTTACATTTACATCACTACTTTGTATAC
>ERZ1026792.1139-NODE-1139-length-17766-cov-9.314870_pt1 | contig 17766 bp, 14 predicted proteins | sample MGYA00520884_ERZ1026792 | MGnify/ENA primary metagenome ERZ1026792 (study PRJEB33270, sample SAMEA104284473) | anaerobic digester metagenome | biome: Anaerobic digester microbiome; feature: mesophilic sludge digester; material: Anaerobic digester biomass... | reverse complement strand
CGTGCTGCGCGCGAACGACTCGCCGCGCTGCGCGCGTCGGCCGGCTGTGGACGCTGCCGTGGCTGCCGGCGTCAGGGAAGACCTGCCGCTGCGCGTGCAGGTCTCCCATAGCGCCGTGGACGGCGCGTCGCGCCGCCCACAGCCACTTGGAACACGCTGCGCGTGTCCCACCGCGCCCACAGCCTCGGCGACGATGCGAGATCGACTACTATGACCACGAAAGGAGGCTTGAACACCACCTCGTGTCCGCTGATCGCGGACACTCCGTCAACAGGCACCCTGGCTCAGCTCAACTCGCACCGCTGTCCGCGTTCGCCCGGAATCACTGTCCGCAATCGTCGGTTTCCGCAGAAGCGTCGTTCGTCGCAGCTCGCCAGGCACCGTCCCGGACGCTGCCCGCCAACCGTGGACCGCGGAGCACGCACCGCGACACTCGAGTCGCGCTCGGCGTTCTCCGGGTGCGCCTCCACGCGCGACTATCGCGGGGCGTCGCCCTCCGGCTTCTCCTCGGGACTCAGCAACGCCCCGAGCCTCTCCCATGGGATGTAGCCGAACGGGTCAGCGAACCAGACAGCATCATCCGTGACGACCGGTTGCACTATCGCGGCGTCATCCTTGCCCCGGAGGTGCTCTGGAAACTTGAAGCACTGCAAGTGCTCCTCGCCATCGGCGACCACGAGGAGGGACCCGCGTGGAGGCTCGTGAGTGGAGAGGGTAAGCACCAGATCGCGCCCGCGCGCATGGGCAGTGGCGAACAGGCGGGATTTGTTGAATGAGAAAGTTTTGAACCCGCTGGGAGGCTTGCGGGTCGCATCACCAAGCCGCGAGGCCTTCATCTTCTCGGCTTCCTGTGCGTCTTCCTCGTCCATCCGTCTGCGGATCTCTGGCACATCCTCCGAGCGCGTGAGAGCGGCCGGCAACTGGGCGCTGTGGAGGATCTGGCCGCTCGGTTTGGCCAGAGTGATCTCGCCACTGAACGGCCCCGCAAGCCACACCTTCCCGTCGGACCGCAACGCAGGGATGAGCTCGTGGTACATCGGGAGAGACGGCTCGAGCGCTGCAAGGCGAGCCTGGTCAAGGCGCAGTAGGACTTCGGTATTCGAGCCGTCGAGCTCGCTTCGGACAAGAAGGGGAGGCCACTGCTCCGTCTTGAGCCCTCCGAGATCCGCCTGCGTGAGGAGCTCGATCGTGATGGGATCAGGTCCTGCCGGGCTGGGCCCCCAAAGCAGCTCGGATCGCGTGGCAGTCACGTTGGCGGCATGCGCCAGCTCGCCGTCGATCAGCAGACGTCTCGGTAAAGGGTAACCCTCGTACGACCGGTCGGTTGGTCATTGTGATCATAGTACTCGTCGCAGAACTCCCAGGTGCGGCAGCCCGGGGCTTCATACAACACGCATGCCCAGTACGCGTTGGCAGCGCTCGGCAGCGCCAGTGCCGAAAGTAGCGCCACGCTCCCGGTGAACAGAGCCATCGATCGGTTGGTTGTCGGATTCGCAGGTTTCGTCTTTTCCATTGCCGTCTTCTTTCGGCCCAGCCGAGGTTCGGTTGCCGGAGATTCTCTCTCTCTCTTTACACTGTCAAGTCCTCGCGTTCGAGCCCGGCCCGAGCTCCCTCCCGCTCAGCCGTCGAGCGTGATAAGGCCGGCGCGCAACGCGTACTTGACCACCTCGGTGACGTCGTGGAGGTCGAGCTTGCGCATCAAGTGGGTGCGGTGGACCTCGACCGTCTTGCGGGAAAGGCCGAGCAGCTCGGCGATCGCCTGGTTGGTGTGGCCTTGGGCGACGAGCGTGAGCACCTCGCGCTCGCGCCCCGTCAGGGTGGCGCTCGTCGCGCCCTCCTGCTCACCCCGCACCCGGCGCGCGTAGTCGCGCACGACCTTGGCGGCGACGCTCGGCGACAGCGGCATGCCGCCGGCTACCACCTCGTGGATCGCCCGGACGAGCTCGTCGCTGGTCGCGTGCTTGAGCACGAACCCGGCGGCGCCGGCGGCGAGAAGCTGCTGTACGTGCTCCTCGTCGTCGTACATGGAAAGCACGAGCACCCGAACCGTCGGGCAGTCGGCGGCGATCAGACGCGTCGCTTCGAGGCCGTTCATCACCGGCATCAAGATGTCCATGACGACTATGTCGGGGGTGAGCTCTTTGGCGCGGGCGATCGCCTCTGCGCCGTTCGCGGCTTCCCCCACGACCTCGATGTCGTCCTCGACGGCGAGCAGTGCCCGTAGGCCAGCTCTGAACATGGTGTGGTCGTCGGCGATCACGACGCGGATCATGCAGGAATGCCCTCCATTTGCTCGAGCGGGATCACCGCGTACACGCGGGTTCCCAGGCCCCGTTCGGAGACGACGTTGAGCTGGCCTCCGAGCTGCGTCACCCGCTCCCGCATCGACAGCAGCCCGAGCCCGCGACCGCGAACCTCGTCGAGGTCGAACCCTTTCCCGTCGTCGAAGACGGTGAGCGCCGCGTACCCGGGCTTGAGGACGAGCCCGAGCTCGATCTGGCCGGCCTGGGCGTGGCGCACGGCGTTGGCGAGCGCTTCCTGAGCGACCCGATAGAGGGCGATCTCGACGGTGGGTTGGGGACGGGGCCGACCCGCGGTTTCCTCGAGCCGCATCATCACCCGCACATTCGACGGCTCGACGCGCGCCTTCACGTACCAGCGCAGCGCCGCCACCAGGCCGAGGTCGTCGAGCATCGCCGGCCGCATATCGTAGATCACCGCCCTGAGCTGGTCGAGCGAGCACTGCACCAGGTTACGGGCTGTTGCCAGGGCGTCGCGCGCCGCCGTCGCGTCGGCCGGAAGCTGCCGCTCGAGCAGGCCCAAGCTGAGCAGGGCCGCAGCGATGATCTGGCTGGTGTTGTCGTGCAGCTCACGACCGATGCGCTGGCGCTCGCTCTCGATCGAGCCGAGCAGGCGGGCGGAAAACTGCAGCGAATCGTCCTCGATGCGCTCGAGCAGGGTGCGAACCGAAGCCAGCACCTCGCCGAAGTCGGCAGCGCGCACGCCCCTGATCGCCGAACGCGCCTCCTGGCCGGCGCGGATCGCTTCGAGCGCCCGCGACAGCTCGACCAGGGGGCGGAAGTGGTCCCAGAACGCCAGGTAGTTGGCGACGATCGTGATGACCGCGCCGCAACTGAAAAACGCCAGCGCGAGGGTGACTCCCGAGTGGCGCTCGGCCCACACCCGCGTGAGATGCGTGCCGGCAATGGCGCCGAGCAGTACCACGCTGGAGTTGACGATGAGCGTCTTTTTGAGGAGCGTGAGGCCTCTGAACCTTTTCGCGAGGTGCGCCACACCGAGGCGCCGGTTCTCCATGCGGTCACCCGAGCCTAAGGATAGCTGACCGGCGTGCTGGGGTATTGACACCGTACCCGATATAGGGCAATGTACCTAGGACGATCTACGTAGCCGCGAGCCTGGTGACGGTCTTCGGAGGTAGCATGGCACGGGTCGGCGTTTTCATCGGTCAGTTCGATTCCCATTCCACCATCGCGTTCGACTCCCTCGCCAGCTACGCGGCCAACCTGCGAGCGGTCGAGAAGGTGCGGCTGCTGGGGCTGCGCCCCAAGGTCGACGTCAAGACCCTGGCCGAGGAGATCCGGCGCGAACGGCTGGACCGCATCGTGCTCGCCGGCGACTCTCCGGGGCACTTCAAGCCGGCGTTCACGCGGGCGATGCAGCTCGCTGGCGGAGACCCCGCCGAGGTGCGGTTGGCCTCGTTCCGGGAGCACGGCGCCAGCTCGAGCGAGGCGACGGATCGCGCCAAAGCGATCCTCGCCTGCGCCGTCCACGGCGTGCCGTACCCGCTGGTTGCGGTGCCCAAGCCGACGGTGGTCAACCCGGCCACGCTGGTGATCGGTGGCGGGGTGGCCGGGATCCAGACCGCGTTGGAGATCGCCGACGCCGGCAAGAAAGTGATCCTGGTCGAGCGCTCCGGCACCATCGGTGGGCACATGGCGATGTTCGACAAGACCTTCCCGACCCTCGACTGCGCGGCCTGCATCCTCACGCCCAAGATGGTCGCCGTTGCCGAGCACGACATGATCGAGCTGCTGACCAACAGCGAGGTCGTAGGCGTGACCGGCAACCCGGGGGCGTACCGGGTCGAGATCCGCCGGCACGCCCGGCGGGTCGACGAGGCTGCCTGCGTGGCCTGCAACGTCTGCACCGACATCTGCCCGATCTCGGTGCTCTCCGAGTTCGATCAAGGGCTCACCCACCGCAAGGCGATCTACATCCCGTTCCCCCAGGCGGTGCCCAATGCCTACCTCGTCGATCCCGAGGCCTGCCTGTGGGTGCAAAGCGAAGGCAAGCGCTGCGGGGCGTGCGCCAAGAAGTGTCCCAAAGAATGCATCGACCTCGCCGAGGAGGACCGCACGGTGACGTTCGATGTCGGGACCATCGTGCTCGCCACCGGTTACGATCTGCTGGACGCCCGCAAGGTCGAGCGCTACGGTTACGGAAAGTACCCCAACGTTCTCACGGCGCTGGAGTTCGAGCGGATCACCAACGCCTCGGGCCCGACCGGCGGGAAGATCGTCGTCAAGTCGAAGGTGGCCAATCGGCGCCTGAAGACCGACGAGTGGCTAGCCACCTCCGACGGCGCCGCTCCCCGGAGCGTGGCGATCATCCACTGCGTCGGCTCTCGCGACGCCAACTACAACCCGTACTGCTCGCGGGTGTGCTGCATGTACTCGCTGAAGTTCGCCCACCTGGTACGGGAGAAGCTCCCGGACGCCACCTGCTACGAGTTCTATATCGACATGCGCGCGTTCGGAAAGGGCTACGAGGAGTTCATGGAACGGATCAAGGCCGAGGGGGCGCATGTGGTTCGCGGGCGCACGGCCGAGGTCAGCGAGGTCGACGGTCGGCTCGTGGTCAAGGGCGAGGACATCGTCCAGGACCGGCTCGTGCAGTACCCCGTCGACCTCGTGATCCTGGCGGTGGGCCTGGTGCCGTCGGCCGGCACGGCCGAGCTCGCCACCCTCCTGGGGGTTCCCCGCGACCAGGACGGCTGGTTTTCCGAGCTCAACTACAACAGCGAGCCGACCTATACGGAGCGGGGCGGCGTCTTCGTTGCCGGTGTGTGTCAGGGTCCCAAGGACATCCCCGACACGGTCGCCCAGGCCTCGGCGGTTGCGGCCGGGGTGCTGCGCAGCATCTCCAGCGGCCGGGGAGTGAGCGACCTGAGCAGCCTCGCGTTGTCGGAGATCGAGGCGCGCGCGATGCAGATGGCGGCGGGCAAGCCGCAGGAGGCAACCCATGGTCGCTAACGTCACGAGGGTCAATCCGAAGCTCATCCACGAGCTCGAGAAGTACGGTGCACAGGACGTCCAGAACTGCTACCACTGCGGCAACTGCTCGGCCGTTTGTCCCCACGCCGACGAGTACTTCGTTTTTCCCCGGAAATCGATGCGGATGCTCCAGATGGGCCTCGAGAAGCGGATCGAGGCCTCGCTCGAGCCGTGGCTTTGCTACTACTGCGGTCAGTGCTCGACCGGGTGCCCACGCGGGGCGGAGCCCGGCGAGACGATGATGAGCCTGCGACGGTGGCTGACCTCCCGCTACGACTTCACCGGGATCTCGCGCCTGTTCTACCGCTCGTGGAAGGCGGAGGCGGTGGTGCTGGTGGTGGTGGCGCTGCTCGCCGCCCTCGGGTTCCTCATCTTCGGGTTCTCCCAGGGGAGCATTCATCACTACGATGGTGAGCAGGCGTTCTTGCCCAGTGCCTCGATCCACATCTTCGACTGGGGCATGGCCGCCGTGCTCGTCGTGCTGCTGCTCATCAACTCGATACGGATGTGGTGGTTCACCACCGGCGGCAACCCTCGGATACGCCCGAAGCTCGGCACCTATCTCAAGGCGCTCTACCAACTCCCGCTCCAGTTCTTCACCCAGAAAGAGTACGCGCGGTGCGGCGAGCGCCAGCCGTGGCTCGTGCACCTGGCGCTGATGCTGGGCTACGTCTCGATGCTGGTACTCATCATGTTCTTTCTCCACGGTATGCAGGCCGGGCCCGAGATCCGGTGGCGGTTCCACGGGGTCGGATACCTGGCTTCGGCCGGTCTGCTGTTCGGCGTGCTGGTCGCGGTCATCGGCCGCATCCGCAAATCGGCGCCGCATGTCGCGCACTCGCATGAGTCCGATTGGCTCTTTCTCGGCATGCTGCTGATCGTGACCGTGACCGGGATCGTGCAGCACGTCCTCCACCGGGCCGGCGCCGCGATGGCCGCCAACCTCGCGTATGTCGTGCACCTCTCGCTGGTGGTCCCGATGCTGCTGCTCGAGGTCCCGTTCGGGAAGTGGTCGCACATGGTGTATCGCCCCCTCGCCTGCTACCTGGCGGCGGTGCACCGAGAAACGCTCGCCCGCCAGCGCTCCAGCGCTGCGCAGGGCGAGCAGGTGACAGCCGACCGCCGGCTGGCGGCGGCGTGACGAGGTCAGCCATGGAGAAGCCCAGGATCGGCGTGTTCGTGTGCAACTGCGGCACCAACATCTCGCACATCGTCGACACCGAGGCGGTGCGTGCCCACGCCCAGGCGCAGCCCGACGTGGTGGTCGCCACGTCGTACCGCTACATGTGCTCGACCCCCGGCCAGGAAACGATCGTCAAGGCCATCCAGGAGCACCAGCTCAACCGTGTGGTGGTGGCCGCGTGCAGCCCGCGCATGCACGAGAAGACGTTCCGAGGAGCGTGCCGGCACGGCGGGATCAATCCATTTCTCTTCGAGATGGCGAACATCCGCGAGCAGTGCAGTTGGGTTCACCAGGACCGGCTGGCCGCCACCGAGAAAGCCAAGTCGCTCACCACGGCGGCGATTCATCGGGTGCGCCACCACCGGCCGCTGAATTCGCTCAGCGCCGAGATGTGCCCGACCACGCTGGTGCTCGGCGGAGGGATCGCGGGCTTGACTGCGGCGCTCGAGCTGGCCGACTCGTCCAACGACGTCGTGCTCGTGGAGCGGACCGACGCGCTCGGGGGCAACCTGGCACGAGTCGACCTGACGGCGCCGCACCTCGACTCGGCGCGCGACCTGCTCACCGAGAAGCTCACCCGGATCGCCTCGAACCCGCGGGTGACCGTCCTGCTGCGATCCGAGCTCGTGGCGCTCAGTGGCTTCGTCGGCAACTTCACCGCGACGATTCGGGGACCGGGCGGCAACGGAGCCGGGCCGGAAAGACAGGTGCGGGTCGGCAACGTCGTCGTCGCCACCGGCTACCAGGAGTTCGACGCCGGCCGCATCACGCACTACGGCCACGGCAAGCTCCCCAACGTCGTGACCTCGTTCGAGTTCGAGCAGATGCTGCGGGCTGGCCGGATCGAGACGCGTGACGGGCGGCTGCCGCAGTACGCGGCGATCATCCACTGCGTGGGCTCGCGCAACCGGGAGTTCCACCCGTACTGCTCGCGGGTGTGCTGCATGACCGCGCTCAAGTACGCCCACGAGCTCAAGAGCGCCAACCCCGCCTGCTACGTCTCCGACATCTACATCGACATGCACGCCTTCGGCAAGGGGTGCGAGGAGTTCTACAAGGCGACCTCGGAGGTGAAGACGCTCTTCCTCATGTTCGAAAAAAACGAGCACCCGGTGATCCGCAGGGCCGGTCCCGGTGAGGACTGCGACATGCTCATCGAGGTCAACGAGAGGCTCTCCGGCGAGCGCATCGAGATTCCCGCCGACCTGGTGATCCTGATGGTCGGGGTCGAGGCTCGCTCCGACGCCGCCGAGGTCGCGCGCCTGGTCAACATCAGCCAGGACCGGGAGGGGTGGTTCATGGAGAGCCACCCCAAGCTCGACCCGGTCGCCACCACCACCGACGGCATCTACATCGCCGGCACCTGTGCCGCCCCCAAGGACATCCCCGACTCCGTGGCCCAGGCGCGCGCTGCGGCGGCCCGCATCCTGGCCAGGATCTCCAAAGGCAGGATCGAAATCGACGGGGTCTTCGCAGAGGTCGACGAGGACCGTTGCTCGGGGTGCCGGATATGCAACGAGCTGTGCCCGTACAGCGCCATCGAGTTCGACGAGGGCAAACGACGCAGCCACGTCATCCCCGCGGCGTGCAAGGCGTGTGGGGCGTGCGTGGCGGCCTGCCCGAGCGGCGCCATCACGGGTCACCACTTCACGGCGGAGCAGATTCACGCTCAGATCGACGGGGTGCTGGCATGAGCTTCGAGCCGAAGATCGTGGGGTTTCTCTGCAACTGGTGCTCGTACACGGGCGCCGATCTGGCGGGTACGAGCCGTATCCAGTACCCACCCAACATCAACATCATTCGCGTCATGTGCTCGGCACGGGTCGAGCCCGACTTCGTCCTCCGCGCCCTGGCCGGGGGGGCGGACGGCGTGCTCATCTGTGGCTGCCATCCCGGCGACTGTCACTACTCGGAGGGCAACTACAAGGCAATGCGGCGGTACCCGTTGCTCAAGACGCTGCTGAAGGAGTACGGGGTGGACAACGACCGCGTGCGCCTCGAATGGGTGAGCGCCTCGGAGGGACAGCGCTTCGCCGACATCGTCACCGACATGACCGAGAGGGTGCGGGCGCTGGGTCCGCTGCGCCTCAAGACCGACCTGCAGACCGACCGGGTGGAGAGGTGAGCGATGGCTACCAACAAGCTCCAGGTCGCGATCTATTGGGGTGCGGCGTGCGGCGGGTGCGACGTCGCGGTGCTCGACACCAATGAGTTCATCCTCGACCTCGCCGCCGCTGCCGACATCCGTTTCTGGCCCATTGCCGTGGACGGCAAGTACTCGGACGTCGAAGCGATGGCGGACGGCGAGCTCGACCTCGCCCTGTTCAACGGCGCTGTGCGCAACAGCGAGAACGAGCACGTCGCCAAGCTGCTCCGCAAGAAAAGCAAGGTGCTCGTCGCGCTGGGCTCGTGTGCCCACATGGGCGGCATCCCCGGTCTCGCCAACTTGGCGACCAAGGAAGAGATCCTCCTGACCGCCTACCTCGCCAACCCGTCGGTCGAGCCGGGCAACCAGACCATCCCCCAGGCCCGCACCGCCATCGACGGCATGACCCTCGAGATCCCGTACTTCTTCAAGCGCGTGTTCCGACTCGCCGACGTGGTGGACGTCGACTACTTCCTGCCCGGTTGCCCGCCGGCACCGGTCCAGATCAGGAACGTCCTGCTCGCCGTCGTCAAGGGTGAGCTACCGCCGCGGGGGTCGGTCGTCGGTGCGTCGGACCGAGCGCTGTGCGACGACTGCCCGCGCACCAAGAGCGAGAAGAAGCTCAAAGCCTTCCACCGTCCGTACGAGATCGTTCAGGACCCGACGAGGTGCCTGCTCGAGCAGGGGATCCTGTGTATGGGCCCGGCCACCCGCTCGGGGTGTGGGGTGCGTTGCCCCAACTCCAACCAGGGGTGTCGCGGGTGCTACGGCCCGCTGCCGGGGGTCACCGACCAGGGTGCCAAGTTCCTGAGCGCGCTCGCCTCCATCATCGATAGCAAGGACCCCAAGGAGATCGACGAGATCCTCGCCGGCCTCCCCGACTTCATCGGCCTCGCCTACCGGTTCGGCCTGCCCGCCTCGACCCTGCAAAGGAGCTACAGGTAATGGCACGCACGATCACCATCGACCCCATCACCCGGCTCGAAGGGCACGGCAAGGTCGAGATCTTCCTCGACGACCGCGGCGCGGTGCAGGACTGCTTTTTCCAGATTCCCGAGCTGCGCGGCTTCGAGCGCTTCGTCGTCGGGCGTCCGATCGAGGAGTTGCCGCGCATCGTCACCCGTATCTGCGGCGTCTGCCCGGCCTCCCACCACATGGCGAGCGCGAAGGCCGTGGATGGCTGCTTCGGCAACCAGGTCGCGCCGCTCGCCCACAAGCTCCGCGACATGTACTACCACGCCCACTATATCCACAGCCACATCGCGCACTTCTACGCCCTCGCGGCGCCCGACTTCGTGCTCGGGCCGGACGCCGACCCGGCGGTGCGCAACATCCTGGGCGTCGTCGCCAAGGTGGGGCTGGAGATCGGCGGCAAGGTCATTCGTGCCCGTGCGCTGGCGCAGGAGATCCAGCAGATCCTCGGCGGCCGCTTCACGCACCTCGTCTGGTGCCTGCCCGGCGGGGTCTCGAAAGGGCTGACCGCTGGCGAGCTCGAGCAGATCAAGCCGATGGTCGCTGAGCTCGCATCGTTCACGACTTTCTCCCTGCAGCTTTTCCGCGACGTGGTGTTGGGCAACCCTGGCTACGTCGACCTCATCTTGCACGGCCCGTATACCCTCGACGTGCACAACATGGGCCTCGTCGACGCCGACAACGCGCCCAACTTCTACGACGGACAGGTTCGGGTGGTGGACTACGAAGGCCGGGAGATCTGCCGGTACGAGGCGAAGGACTACGCGCAACACGTGGCCGAGCACGTCGAGCCGTGGACCTACCTCAAGTTCCCGTACCTCAAACAGCGCGGCTGGAAAGGGTTCAAGGAGGGCCCCGACTCGAGCCTGTACTGCGCCACGCCGCTGTCCCGCCTCAACGTCGCCGACCGCATGGCGACGCCCCGTGCCCAGGAAGCGTTCGAGGAGATGTACGCGACTCTCGGCGGACACCCCTGCAAGGCGCTGCTCGCCTGTCACTGGGCGCGTCTGGTGGAGATGGTGCAGAACGCCGAGATGCTCGAGCGCTACTGCGCCGACCCCGAGATCACGGGAACCCAGTACCGCGTCATCCCGGACCGCGTCACCGGCGAGGGGGTGGGGATCGTCGAGGCGATGCGGGGCACCCTCACCCATCACTACACCTGCGATGCCAACGCCATCTGCACCAGCGCCAACCTCATCGTCGGCACCACCAACAACAACGCCCCGATCCAGATGGTCACCAAGAAGGTCGCACAGGCGTTGATCCAGCCGGGCAAGGAGCCGGACAACGGGATCCTCAACATGGTCGAGATGGCGTTCCGGGCCTTCGACCCGTGCTACTCCTGCGCCACCCACTACCTGCCTGGACAGATGCCGCTCACGGTCGCGATCCACAAGAACGGTAGCCTCTGGCGCGAGCTCAGGCGATGAGGACTCTGCTGCTCGGAATGGGCAACCCGATCCTGTCTGACGATGCGATCGGGGTGCGTCTCGCGGCCGAGCTCGGGCGACGGCTGCCGCCGCGCCCGGATCTGGACGTCCGCGAGGAGTGCAGCGTCGGCGGCCTCAACCTCCTCGACGTGCTCACCGGCTACCAACGGGTGATCGTGCTCGATGCCGTGAAAACGGCGGCTGGTGTGCCCGGCGACGTCTACCGGTTTTCCGCTGGCGACCTCGGTGACACCCTGCACCTCACCAACATCCACGACGTCAACCTGGCGACCGCGCTCGAGCTCGGCCACCGTCTGGGCGTGCCGCTGCCCAGGCCGGCCCAGGTTCACGTCTTTGCGGTCGAGGTGGACGACGTCGTGACGTTTTCCGAGCGCATGACCCCGGCGCTCGAGGCCGCTTTCCCGCATCTGGCGGACGAGGTCCTCGAGCAGGTCGAGGCCCTTCTCGCGGCCGGTTGGTCGGGCTTCGCGTCTCGTGTGAACCCCTGACCTCTCCTGGCTGCACTCTCAGACCGCGGCGATGCTCCCGCCTGGCCGGGTTCGGGGTAGGATGGGTGGGCAGCACGACCGAGCGCGGTAGGGGAGGGTGGTTCGATGGCGCAACGGTGGGGGTCTTGGGGAGCCGTGGGCGGTGGGCGTGCACGTGCCCGCTAGGCACGTGACCCCGGTCGCCCCCCAGGGTGACGACGATACCTGGCTGCCGCTCATGCGGTCGCGGGAGTTCGTCGCCTCGGGGCGTTGGCTCGTGAACCTGCGCTGGCTGGCTGGCGTGGGCGTGATCGCGGGATGCTGGCTGGCGCGGGCCGTGCTCCCGACCCCGTTCTCGGCGACGCCGTTCGTCGCCGTGGGGGCAGCGATCCTGGCTGGCAACTCACTGCTGCTGCTGGTGGTGCGGCGGATCGAGGCGGCGGCAGGTGACAGCTCGAGAGCCCGAGCCTGGCTCGCCCGCGCTCAGGTGACGCTCGACTGGGTCGCGATGCTGGTGCTCGTCCACCACTCGGGTGGCCTCAAAAGCCCGTTGCTGCTCTTCTACATCTTCCACATCGTGATCGCGGCGCTGCTGCTGCCGCACCGCGAGGCACTGACGTTCACCCTCACCACCATCGCCACGCTCGCTGGGCTGGGTGTGGCGGAGATCCTCGGAACGCTGCCGCACCAGCACCTTGCCGTTTTCGGTCCCAGCGAGCCTCCACCCACTCCCACGTTCGTGGCCGTCATGCTGGTCGCGCTGGTGGCGGTCGGTCTCGTCGCCCACTACTTCACCTCGCTCGTGGCCCGCAGCGTGAGGCGCAGCGAGGATCAGCTCGCGGCGCTCTACCTGGCCTCGCAGTCCGTGACCTCGACCCTCGATCTGCAGGAGGTGCTGCAGGGGCTGATGCGCGAAACCGTCGAGGTGATGGGCGCCTCGGGCGCTTCGATTGGCCTGCTCGATAGCAGCGGCACGCACATCGAGCCCGCCGCGTCGTTCGGTCTGTCCGAACGCTACCTGGCGAAGGGGCCGCTGGCACTCATCCCCGGCTACATCCAGACTGACGTCATGACCACGGGGGAGCCCACCTTCATCCACGTCGACGAAGACCGTGACCGGTTGCAGTATCCCGACGTCGTCAAGGCCGAGGGAATCAACACCATTCTCTACGTCCGCCTGCCCGGGAAGACGCATCCGCTCGGTCTCATGCGCGCCTACTCGAACCGCCCGCACGCGTTCTCGCAGGACGATGCGCGTTTCCTCGCCACGATCGCTGCCCAGGGCGCGGGGGCGATCGAGAACGCGCTCGCGTTCAAGGCGTTGCGGCAGCTCGACGAGGAGAAATCACAGTTCCTCCGGGTGGTGACCCACGAGCTGCGCTCGCCGGTCAAGGGGGCGCAGGCGGCCGTCAAGGTGATCCTCGACGGCTACACCGGCGAGCTCGGCGCCCAGCAGCGCGACTTCGTCACGCGCATCGGGCGCCGTCTCACGGCCCTTCAGCTCCTCGTCGACGACCTCCTCGAGCTCGCCGCCGGTCGGTCGGGGCTCGAGGTCGAGGAACGCCGTCCGCTCTCGGTCGTACAGGCGCTCAAGCTCGTCGTGAGTCAGATCGAGCCGCAGTCCGTCGACAAGCGCCAGCAGCTCGTGCTGCGCTGCGACGATGGCTGCGAGGCAGCGAGGGTGTTGGGCACCCCGACCTGCCTCCTGCGCATCCTCTCCAACCTCGTCGGCAACGCCGTCAAGTACACGCCCGAGGGCGGCCGGATCACCATCACGGCCAGGCGCTTCGAGCGCCAGATGGCGGTCGAGGTCCAAGACACCGGCATCGGCATCCCCGAGGCGTCGCTGCCTCAGCTCTTTACCGAGTTCTACCGGGCGCCCAACGCCAAGGACGTCGAGACGGGTACCGGCCTCGGCCTCGTGATCGTCAAGGACATGGTGGATCGCCTCGGCGGCACCCTATCGGTGCAGAGCCAGGAGGGCCATGGCTCGACGTTCACCGTCTGCCTCCCGACCTGCGCCCCGTAGTCTTCCCCTCCGCGCTCCTCCGATCAGCCCCGTGGCTTGGCTCGACGGCCTCCGCGTCCGCCAGCCGCGGCGCTGCGCGCCCGAAGGGCGGCCGCAGCGCCCCCCCAGGTGCGGGAGCCTCGGGCGAGGGGGCCGGGTGAGGAGCTATCGGGGCGATGAGGCTGGCGTCGACCGACCCGTCCCTGCTACTTCGTCGTGAAAGCGCCACCCTCGACCAGCGCTCGCGGGTCCCACGACGCCGGGCCGCCACCGAGGTAGCGGGCGAACCAGTCGAGATGGGCGGTGTAGTACAGCGCCATCTCGTACCAGGCGGGCCAGTGGCCGGCGTTGTCGAGCACGATCAGGCGCGAGGGGACGCCGCGCTTTTGGAGGTCGGTGAAGAACATGAGCGACTGCGTGTAGGGCACGCGGTAGTCCTTCTGGCCGGTGATCACGAGGCAGGGCGTGCGGAACCCCTCGACCGCCTCCGAGGGCGACGCCGCACGGTAGTGCTCGCGGTTGTCCCACGGCGGGCCGCCGAGATCCCACTCCGGGAACCACAGCTCCTCGGTGGCGCTGTACATCGAGCGCAGGTCGTACACGCCCATCATCGCGGCCATCGCCTTGTAGCGGGTCGAGTGGCCCTCGAGCCACATCACCGCGTAGCCGCCCCACGACCAGCCCATGACCCCCATGCGGGAGGCATCCACGTACGGCAACGCGGCGAGGGCGTCGGTGACCTTGGAGATATCCTCCATCACCTTGCCGTTCCAGTCGCGCGAGATCGCGGCCGTGTACGCCTCGCCGAAGCCGAACGAGCCGTGCGGGTTGGGGAACGCCACGACGTAGCCGGCGCCGGGGTAGACCTGCCAGTCGCCGCGGAAGGAGTCGGTCCACGGGGCCTGCGGACCGCCGTGGACGTTGAGGATCAGCGGGTACTTCTTCGCCGGGTCGAAGCCGTGCGGCTTGACGATGAAGACCTGCACCGGTTTGCCTGCCGCTCCCCGGACCGAGATCTCCTCGGCCGGACGGATGTCCACCTCGGCCTCGAGCGCGGCGTTGTGGGTGGTGAGGCGCCGCTCGCCTGGCGAGCCCTGGAGCGCGATCACGTGCAGCTCCGATGGCTCGCTGACGCGGCGCCGGCTGACCACGGCCCAGCTCGCATCGGGCGCCACGGCGAAGGCGTCGATCTGGCCCACGTCGGTGAGCACGCGGATGCGGCCGGTCGCGAGGTCGAGCTCGTGCAGCGGCGTGCGGCCCCGCACCTCGGCCTTGAAAAAGATACGCTTTCCGTCGCGGCTCCAGGCGAGGTCCGAGATCGTGTTGTCGAACCCCTCGGTGAGCACGCGTGTGGCGCCGGTAGCGCGGTCGAGCACGGCGATGCGGACGCGGTCGGACTCGTAGCCGGGGAGCTTCTGCATGCGGTAGGCGAGCAGGCGGCCGTCGGGGGAGAACGCCGGACCGCCGTCCCAAGCCGGGTTGTCGGTGAGCCTACGCGGCGTCTTCAGCGCCTCGGCGGGGGCGTCCACGGCGATCGCCCAGAGGTCGGCGTTGGTCGAGGACGCCTCGTCCCGGTCGCGGTTGGAGGCGAACACCAGCTCCTTGCCGTCGGGTGAGAACGCGTAGTCGGTGCCGCCGCCCACGGAAAACACCGGCGAGTCGAAGTCACCGGGGGTGAGGTCGCGCACGACGTTGCTCTCGAGGTCCTGCACCATGATGTGGGTACGGCGCCCGTCGCGCCACTCGTTCCAGTGTCGGAACAGGAGGCGATCGGCCAGATGCGCCTTGAGCTTCGAGCCGTCGCGGGCCTCGTCGGTCTTCCGGTTGCACTCGGCATCGCCGCCACAGGTCGTCCAGACGTCGGCGGTGAACGCGACCTTCGTGCCGTCGGGCGAGAGCTGGAAGCTGCCCACGCCACCCGGCCAGCTCGTGACCTTCCTCGCCTCGCCGCCGTCGGTCGGCATGAACCACACCTGCGGCTCGCCCGAGCGCGTCGAGATGAAGGCGAGCGTGCGTCCGTCGGCGGAGAACGCCGGCGACGCGTCGCTGGCGTCCGCGGTCGTGAGCGCCCGTGCGCCGCTGCCATCCGGGGCGATGCGCCAGAGGTTTGCGGTGCGCTTCATGGCGGGCAGGTCCGAGTGGGTGAGCTTGTAGACGATCGCCGATCCGTCGGGCGCGATCGCCGGCTCGTCGACCCCCACCAGCCGATACAGATCCGCGACCGCAAACGGCTGCTTCTCCGCCGCCCCCGCAACCACGACCCCACCTGCGATCACCGCGACTATCAACGCCTGCGTCAACCTTGCCGTCATGCCCGCCTCCTCACCGACCGTTCTCCGCGGCATTGTACGTGCGCCTCGGGCGCTCGCACCACACTGCGCGATGTGAGGCAGAAGCCCGGCGCCGCCCCGCTCGCCACCTGCACCGCCCTGGGCTCGGCCGGGCTCGTGCCTGCCCAGCAGAGCCAGCACCCGCTCAGATCGCCCCGCACCGCGACGGTCCGGCCTCAAATCCCCGCCATCGGCGCATCACCGACCTCTTGAACCCACCTTCACCGAGCCCTACCATCCCTGCAGTGAGAAAAGAAAACTCCCATCCATGATTTCGACGCTACGGCTGCAGGGGGCAGGAGGTCGCATGACAAGGCTCGCTCCTACCGTCGTTATTCTCGTCACTCTCGCGGTCGTCGCAGCGGCCGGCGATGACGAGCCTTGGGGAACCGAGTACACGACGCGCGAGAACATGAAGCAAGTCGGGACGTTCCTTCTCAGTTGCTCAAATCAGGGTAGAGGGTGCGACCAGGCCTTCGACACCATGGTGGCGATTGGTCCGGCGCTTTGGGCACGACTCAAGAAAGCTGACGCTGCGCTCGGAGAAAAGGGTACACCCTCAACGAATTCCGCGCCTGGCCGACAAGACTTCGAGCAGCGCATGTTTTCCGGTGGCGACCTCGGGCTCCTGCTGAACTCACCGACCTTTCGTGAGGTCGTTTCGCGCTTCTCACTCGACGGTCTGCGCGCCGCGAGCGGGATGGAGCGTAGGGTGTACTACTACACGGTGCCGTTCGAGATCCGAAAGGAGCCCCTTACCGTTGCTGTCGCGGACCATGACGTGCTGTTGGTTGTGCTCTCCGACGGGAGGGTCTTCTGGTTGGAGATGGTCTCTGACTGGAAACTCGGCGGAGCCTGAGCGCTCCTTCGAGCCCCAGGACGGCGGAGCGTAGCTGACATGACTGCAGCGAGCCCACCCTTCCAAACAGCGCGGTCACCAGAGCGTGGTGCTGTTCAACAACCCGCGTTGGGCGGATGGCGGCTCGGCCACGACGATGCGGCGTAGGCGTTCCCTTGTCGCTCTGGGTCTTTTTGGTGCACTCCTCGTTGGAGTGCTTTGCGCGGTGGCGCACGTCGTCGTCGAGCGCGCGGCCAACGGCCTGGTCTTCGACCCGGCGGATCATTGCCCGCACACGACGGTTGCGTTGGTGCTCGGGGTTGGCAAGAACCGAAACTACCACCCCCGTTTGCGCACCGCTGCGGATCTCTTTCTGAAGGGCAAGGTTCAGGCCCTCATCGTGACGGGAGACAACTCCCGGAGATCCTACAACGAACCGGCGGAGATGAAGGCAGACCTTGTCGCCTTGGGGGTACCGGAGCAGTACATCACCTGCGACTACGCCGGTTTTCGCACTCTCGATTCCGTCGTCCGAGCCGGAAAGGTGTTCGGGCAGAAGCGCTTTCTCGTGGTGTCCCAACGCTATCACTGCGAGCGTGCGGTGTTCCTCGCTAGCCCGCATTTCTCACCGCACGCGTTTTAGCGGTCGGTGGGGTGGTTGTGGTGGGGTGGGAGTGTGATTGTGGGGTACGTGCTGGGGTGTTGGCGATGAGGACGTGCAGTCGCGTCGTCATGTACGAGGTTGTGGGGCACACAATGGTCTGGTCAGCCCATACCTCGGCCTGAAAGATGATGCACAGCATCGAGATGCGGTAGGACGTCAGGCCGGCAATGGGCCTGCGCGTCGGAGATTGGCGCAGGCCGCGAGGAAGACATCCTTGACCGGGCAGCCGAGTGGGAGCTGGATCAGGATGCGGCGCACGCTGAGGCTGACGACGGCACCGATTTTCAGGAGCTTGAGGCGAATGGTCCAGGCCTGCGCGGTGGCCAGTGCGGTGCCTGCCAGGGCGAGGCGGCGGAGTGCGTCAAGGAGCACATAGGCAAACGAGGAGAACCACAGCCGGAGCTGGTTGG
>ERZ1026792.1137-NODE-1137-length-17777-cov-2.835014_pt1 | contig 17777 bp, 14 predicted proteins | sample MGYA00520884_ERZ1026792 | MGnify/ENA primary metagenome ERZ1026792 (study PRJEB33270, sample SAMEA104284473) | anaerobic digester metagenome | biome: Anaerobic digester microbiome; feature: mesophilic sludge digester; material: Anaerobic digester biomass... | reverse complement strand
GGGTTGCTCAGGGTGGTGATGCCGCGCAAGCCACGAACCTCCCGCAGGTCAATGAGCAGCGGCGGCGCCAGGCGGTGCAATTTCATCTGCGTCAGCAAATCATGCCCACCGGCCAGAATTCTGGCTCCCGGGTGCGCCTGCAGTAAGGTGATGGCCTCCTCCAGGCTGCTGGGAGCTGCGTAATCAAAAGAAGCTGGAATCATACGTTTATGCTCCTGCGGCAACGGGTGAGAGTGGGCGTCCGGCGCCGTTCTCCCCAGTCTTCAGTCCTTGATGCGGAGTACTCATACCCGTCGCTGGCTGCCGGCGGCCTGGGCGTCACGCATCGCGCGCCAGACTTTCTCCGGTGTGAATGGCATTTCCAGATGCTGGATTCCGAGGTCGGCCAGGGCATTGCAAACCGCATTGCCCACCGCCGCGGCCGCGCCGATTGTACCGATCTCACCAGCGCCCTTGGCGCCCAACTCGGTGTGCGGCGTCGGGGTCACCATGCTGGCAATCTCGAAGTTTGGTAGTTGCGTCGCGCGCGGCAGCGGGTATTCCGTCAGGTTTGACGTCAGCAACTGGCCTTCACTGGTGTAAATGGCCTGCTCGAAGAGCGCCTGACCCAGGCCGTGCGTGATCCCGCCATGCACCTGGCCGTCGAGGACCATCGCGTTGCCCATCGTCCCCACGTCATGCACGCCGAAGAAGCGCGTCACCTCGACCTGACCGGTCTGCTCGTCAATTTCCACCTCGGCCACCTGCGCGCCGTAGGGGAAGTTGAAGCCGGGCGGATCGAGGAAGGTGGTCACATCCAGGCTCGGCTCCATACCTGGCGGCATGTCCCAACCGTACCACAACGCCAGCGAGATTTCCTGCAGAGTCTGCTTCTTCTCCGGGTTGTCCTTCGGATAGGCCTTGCCATCCTCGTAGACAACCTCCGCTTCGGGCACCTTGAACATGTGCGCGGCCATTTTGATGACCTTTGCCTTGATCTCCAGGGCCGCCTTGAGAGTCGCCGCGCCGCCAACGCTGAAGGATCGGCTGCCGTAACTGCCCTGTCCGAAGGGGGCGCGTTTGGTGTCAGAGTGCAGGATTTCGATCTGGCTGATGTCAATGCCCAGCACCTCGCCCACGATCTGGGCGAAGGTGGTCTCATGCGACTGCCCGTGCGGTTTGGAGCCGATGATGACGCTGATCTCGCCGGTGGGGTGTACCTTGATGTTCGCGCTTTCCCAGGTGCCGCCCAACATGCCCTCCTTCGCCATGCGTGAGGAGGGGCCGACGCCGCTGACCGCAATGAAGGGCGCCATCCCGATGCCGTAGCGCTTGCCGCGCTGACGGGCGCTTTGACGGCGGGCGGTCGTGTCCGCATAGCCAGCCATCGCCAGCACCGTTTCCAGCGACGTGGGGTAGTCGCCCGAATCGTACATCCAGCCCATGCGGTTGTCGAAAGGTAACTGCGCGGCTTGGACCAGATTCTTGCGCCGCACCTCGGCCGGATCCATGCCGATCTCTTGGGCAAAGCGGTCAATCAGGCGTTCGATCATGAAGGTTGCCTCTGCCCGGCCCGATCCGCGCTGCGCACCGAGCGAAACCACGTTGGTGAACACCGCGTAGACTTCGCAGAACGGATTGGGAATATCGTAGACGCTGGTGACATTGCGCCCAACCATGGCCGTAGCTACGCCGGGGCCAATGGTGGATGGATAGGCGCCCAGGTTGGCATAGCTGGTGCAGTGCAGCGCGGTGATCTTGCCCTCACGTGTGCCGGCCAGCGTGGCGTACATCTTCTGATCGCGGCCCTGGACCGTGGAACGCATCAGCCCGCTGCGTGTGTCAACCCATTTGATCGGACGGCCCAGCTCACGCGCCAGGTAGAGCACCAACGGCATGTCCGCGTAGACATAACCCTTCGTGCCGAAGCTGCCGCCGATCTGCGGGGCAATGACGCGCACCTTGTTGAAGGGCACCCCCAGAATCATCAGCGCCAACAAGAGGCGATGATCGTGCGGTGACTGAGTCGAAGAGCGCAGGGTGAACTCACCGGTCCCGGCATCGTATTCGCCGATGGCGGCGCGTGGTTCAATGGGGCTGTTGATGGTGCGCTGGTTGCGAATGGACAGAGAGACCTTGACCTCAGCTTCGGCGATGGCGCGCTCGGCCGCCTCTTTGTTGCCATACGGAATGTAGGCGTTCAGATTGTTCGCCACTTCGTCATGCAACTGCGGCGCGCCCGCTTTCAACGCTTCTTCGGCATCCACCACCACCGGCAGCGGGTGATAGTCCACCCTGATCGCGGAGAGTGCGTCATAGGCCTGGTAGCGTGTTTCGGCCACAACGACCGCCACCGGATCACCGGTATAGCGCACACGATCGGTGGCGAGGACATTGCCGGCGCCAGGTACGCCAAAGGGATGCGAGGGGAAGTGACTCACCACACCGCCCGGAATCCAGACGCAGGGCAGGGGCATCATCTTGTTTTCAATGTCAGCCGCGGTCAACACGCGTACCACGCCGGGCATCTTCAGCGCCGCGCTGATATCAATACTCTTGATGCGCGCATGACCGTACTCGCTGCGCAGAATGGCCATATGGAGCATGCCGGGCAAAGTCAGGTCAGCGGTGAATTTGGCCTCGCCGCGCAGCATCTCCGGATCTTCCTTGCGCTTGAGGCGTGCGCCCAAGATCTTGCCTGCGCGTGGCGTCACCTTGACGGTGTCGGCGGGCTTTGCGTCCGCTGCCGTGGCGCCATTGCTGCTGACTGTCGTGGTTGGTGGGGTTGCCGGCGCGCTGACAGGCGCTGTTTCCCGCAGCGCGGGCATGGGTGGGGGCGTATTCTCCCCGGGGGGCGCCTGCGTAGCCGCGGCCGCCTTCGCCTCTTGCGCCCGAATGCCTGACTCCCAGAGCATCGTGGTGCCCGACTGAATAATCACGGTGGCATGCTCATCCACCTCGGCCATGCTCTCGTAGCCCACCTTGACCGTCTTGCCCAGGGAGATGGTGTCGCCGGGACTTAAGTTCATCACCCCCATGAGCCGGTTTTGATTGACACTGGTGCCGTTGGTGCTGTTCATGTCTTCGATCGTGAAGCCGTCATCCGAGCGTGCCAGGCGTGCGTGTCGGCGTGACACTTCGGTGTCAGTCAACACAATGTCGTTCACCAGATCGCGCCCGATGGTGACCACATCCTCCTTCAGTTCGAAGACCTTGCCGGCCGCAATGCCTTCTTGCACAACCAGTCGAAACGAATCCTTGATTTCCGTCATTTCCGTGTGTTCCCCTTTCGCCCGTCAGCTCGATCCCTTGCCGCGGCGGATCTGCTTAGCCATCTTCTGCAGGTCCTGGAAATAGGCATCATTGGTGATTTCGGCCACATGGGCTGCCTTCCTGGCCTTGTCAATTGCCAACAGGGTGATATTGGCCCCGTCGGTTGGTTCGAAGCATAAGGTTACATTTTTGCCCAGGTTAATCACATCACCTTGTTTCAGAACCACCGGCGTCATCACCTGTACGCCGTTGACAAAGGTGCGATTTGTGCTGCCCAAATCCTGAATGGTGAACGTATCGTTCGCCTTCGTCACCTGGGCATGCCGACGTGAGACGAGCGGATCGTCCACCACAAAATCACAAGCCGGGTCACGCCCAATGATGACTGTGGCTTGCTCAATCTCGAAGCACTCGCCACCCATCTGGCCGCGCTGTACTGATAGCTGAAATGAACCGGGCATCGTATCGTTACCGCCTTCCGTACTGACTTTTTTGCAACGTAACCCTGTTTCCGGGCGATCCTACTTGACGCCGGTGAAATGATAGCTGACCTTGCCGTCCTTCAGCATGAAGACATCGTAGACGCGCACGGTGCCTCGATTCGTGCGTACGGTGGCCTCGAATGAGACCGAGTTTTCGGACTCTGTAAATTTTTCGGTCGTAACCACTTCTTTGATCTGCACCCAGCGCATGTAGTTGCGGAAGTGCTCTTTGAGGGCTGCATGGCCGCGCACCGTCCAATCGAACGAGGCGACGACGGCATCCTCATGATAGTTGTCTTCGACCAACGCGTCTGGGTTGCCGGCAATGAGATAACGCACCTGGCGCTCGTAGAAGGCTTTGCCTGGCGTGTCAATAATCATGTGTACCAGGCTGTTCGTCTTCTCAACCGCGTACTGCACGGCTTTGACCACATTCTGGTAGCCGGTGCAGCGGCAGAGGTTGCCCTCCAGGCCGCGGCGGATTTCTGCTTCGGTTGGGTGCGGGTTATGCTGCAGCAGGTCGGTCAATGACATGACCATGCCCGGTGTGCAGAAGCCACACTGCAAGCCGTGGCGCTCCCAGAACCCTTCCTGCAGGGTAGTCAGCGTGCCCGCGTGCGCAACGCCTTCGATGGTGCCGATGTCGCCGCCTGCGGCCTGCACCGCCAGCATGGTGCAACTCTTCACCGAAATGCCGTTGAGCATGATGGTACAACTGCCGCATTGGCCGGTATCACAGCCTATCTTCGTCCCGGTCAGCCCCAGGTCGTCGCGCAGAAAATCAACGAGGAGCATACGCGGCTCCACATTTCCCTCATGGGGCTTTTGGTTAATGGTCATTGATACATGCATGGATTCGGTTCCTCTCATCTACAGCTCATCACAAGTTCGTCACATCTCGTTCATACAGATCATGAACAACGAACCTGACAAGGCCCGTCGTGGCGGCCTGTAACGCAATCCGCCGGATTGCGGGGCCGCCACGATGGACGTTGTCCTGGCTAGAGTCGTGCAAATCCTGGCGCGTACGCGAACGGCTTCACCGTGGCGTTATAGGCCACAATTTGCAGACCGTAGCGATTCTTGTCTGACCGGCGCACAGTCCAGCGTTGGGTCGCATCCATGGAGACGCGTTTGCTCTTCGCTGCCGGCGGCTCCCACCAACTGGCCTGCCAACCGACCACCACATCCACCACCGCCTCGTCGCCATTGATCTGGGCGTCCACGGTCTGGACGTAGTGATTCTCATCGAAGAACAGGTTGGTGACCCGGTCATACCATGTTTTGAACGAGGCGTAGTCATGGATGTCGCCATCCGGGAACTGGATATTCAGGCCCGATTCGCTCAGCAGGGGATAGACATCTTCGATCGGGTCATGGTTGTCAAGCGCACGGTACCACGCGGCCACAAGGCGCTTAATTTCATCTAACTGCAATGGTGTACTCATAGCGAATTGTTTGTCTCCATATTGGTTTACTGCCCGCACGTATTGCCCACGCGCTCCGGGTGGGTGTCGCCTGCGAGCACCAGGTCAATCAGGAAAGGCCCCGGATGCGCCAGCATCTGCGTAATGGCCGGGCCGATCTCCCACGGTTTTTCCACGCGCACCCCGGCCACGCCCATGCCGCGCGCGATGTCTACAAAATTGAGCGGCGGATGGGAAAGGTCGAAGCTCAGCGGGAAATCATGCGCCGGGATGTCGCGTTCTTTCCAGTAGGCCGCGATGTTCAACTGCAACAGGCGGTACGAGCCGTTGTTACAGATGATGATCTTGGCGTTGATGTTGTGCCGCGCGGCCGACCACAGGGCCTGGATCGTGTACATCGAGCCGCCGTCGCCGGTGAAGCCGATGACCGTTTTGTCAGGATTGGCCAGTTTGGCGCCCAGGGCGCCGGGAATGCCGACCCCCAGAGAACCGCCCCGCGTCACGAAGTATTGACCGGTGCGCGAGGGTGGGTGATAACGCACCACGGCCGGTGAACTGGTCAGTGCTTCATCGAAGATGATGGTATCGGCCGGCAACTGCGGCGCCAGCTCTTCCATGAAGCGCGCCATCGTCAGTGGCGCCTTGTCACGTGTCTCGCGATCATGGGCCAGGTTGGCGGCCTCCCTGGCGGCCTTGATCTCGCCGATCGCGGCGGTGCGCGCTTGAGCTTGCGCCCTCTGCTCGGCGGTCATCGTGGCTGCCAGGATGTCTGCCAGGATGGCCAGGCTGCGCTTGGGGTCAGCCACCATGCCCAGCGTCACCGGGTGGCTCTTGGCAATCTCATACGCGTTGAGGTCAATGTGAATAACCGCCGCGCCAGGGGCGAAGATGTTGCCCAGTTCAGGAAAGACCTCTGGCAGCACATAGGTGCCCACAATCAGATTAGCGTCGCCCTTGACCATGATCGGCTTGCTGGCATAGCCAAACATGTGCCCGGTCATGCCCTGGTGCAGTGGATGGCGGTAGTCAATGTTGACTTCGCCGGCGTCTGCCTCCCACACCTCGGCGCCCAGCAGTTCAGCCACGCGTGTCAGCTCGTCCTGCGCGCCGGAATAGGCCACGCCATCACCCACGAAGATCATGGGTTTGGTTGCCGCTGCCAACAGCGCCGCGGCCTCCCTGAGCAACTCCGGATCGGGCGCTGAACGCGTGGAGGGGATGGAGGTCGGGACCACGTCCTCGACCAGCGGGGCATCAATGATGTCCTGGGGAATGCAGACATATACCGGCCCCATCGGCGGCGTTGCAGCAATCTTGATGGCGCGCCGCAGCACGCGCAGCAGCGAGGAAGGGTCAACCACCATCGTGGCCCATTTCGTGACCGGCTCGGCCAGCGCCACCAGGTCGCCGGCCATTTGCGCATCGAGACCCTGATAGCGGATGCCGGCATCCCCCCCGATGACGACCAGGGGAGAATGTCCGCGCTTGGCCTGGTAAAGGGCGCCAATGGCGTTGCCAACCCCCGGTGTGCTATGCAACTGGACCAGTGTCGGTTTTTGCGTCGCCCGCGCGTAGCCATCGGCCATGGTCACGGCCACGCTCTCCTGCAGGGTCAGGATATACTTCATCGCGGGATATTCAGCCAGGGCATCGAGGAAGCCTTGTTCCACGGTGCCTGGATTGCCAAACATGAAGTGCATCCCGTCGGCCAGGAACTGCTCGATGATGGCGAAGCGACCTGTCTTTTGTGTCATACATTGCCTCATAAGCGGGATTTAGATTGCGCGCGACGGCTTACCAGCCATAGCGGCGCAGGCCGTTTTCCAGCACCTCGATCATCAGCTCGCCGACGAGACGCGAGTCCTGCGTCGAGCGGCCGGTAAGGAACGGATAGTCCAGGATCGTGGAGATGGTGTGGCCGACGCCGCCGTGGTACTGACCCTCCGGGCCGACCGCATCCCGCAGGATGTACTCCAGCGGATAGAACGGCGGACCGAAATTAGCGGACGTATTCATTGGCTTGCCGTCGTAGTCGTACATCTGGGCAAAGCCAGTCGAGTCCTTATAGTCGTATTCGCGGGCATGGCCGGTGACGTGCTTGCCCCAGATGATGCTCTTGCGGTCATTCCAATCGCGGGCGAAGGCCAGGCAGGTCACGCAGTAGCACTCGACGGCGATGAGCTTGCCCTGGGCCAGGAACCCCAGGATCACGTCGTGCAGGCGCTCGTTGTTCACCATGTCCACCATGGGGCCGCTGCCACCAGGCAGCAGCAGCGCATCGTACTTCTCCAGGTCTTTCCAACATTCGGCGCGCTTGTTGTGGTACGCCTCAAGCTCGTGCCCGAAGCTGGGGCTATTGAAATACGGCATCTGCGGGAACCACTCGGACAGGTTGATGGGGTTGTTCAACAGGTCCGCCTCGTGAATCTGTCGCGTCCGGGTGGCGTAGTGCTCGTCGGTCACGACCTTATCCAGCGGCGGATCCAGATATCCTGGCTCCATGCTGGGGGGCAACGCAGGCGGTTTCCTGCCTTTTGCCGTCATGAAGTCCATCTCATATCCACGTGCGGCCAGCACATCGTAAGGGCCGACCAATTCCTCGCCCCAGTAACCCCACTCAGACAAAACGACCAAGACCTTCTTTGACATGCGTAAGTCTCCTTAGTTTGAATCATCACTTCGAATGCCCGGTCACAGAGGTACTTCCATGACTGCTTTCGACAAAACAACGGTGAACCAGGGGCGCAAAACAACGCTAACCGCAACCAGGTGAATTTCTTCACCGGAAGCAACTGTCACACAACCTACATGCGCCAGGTGCGCAGTACGGTATACTTCATGCTTGCATCACTAAACGGGATTTTTCTTACAAAAAGAATCAGATCACAGAATGGATTTGGCAACAGATCGGCGTTGAGTGGAAATGAATTGTTTACCAGATACTATTAGTGTACCAGGCTATCGTCAAGAGAACGTCAAAAAATCTGACCTGATGAGGTAAAATACAACTTTGAGTACTTTTGTCTTGATTAAACCTTGTTAATGCCATGACTCATCTGGCACTTTTTCTATTGGGATCATTTCAAGCCAAACTCAACCATGAGTCTGTGGCCCAGTTCGAATATGACAAGATGCGCGCGCTCCTGGCCTATCTGGCCCTGGAAGCGCAAGACCCGCAGCGACGTGACGCGCTGGCAGGTTTCTTGTGGCCTGAGCGACCTGAGGATGCCGCGCGTCACAATCTGCGGCAGGCGCTCTCGAACCTGCGCCGTTTGCTGCAAGACAACCAAAGCCCCACCCCCTTCCTTCATTTGACCCGCGAAGCGGTTCACTTTCCCGATTCCAGCCAGGCCTGGTTTGACGTGCGTCTGTTCGATTCACTCCTCGAAGCCTGTCGCCATCACGACCACCTGCACGTCGAAGCCTGCACCACCTGCGTGGACCGCTTGCAGCAGGCCATTGATCTCTATCGCGGCGAGTTTTTGGAGGGCTTTTTTCTCGATGACAGCAGCGCGTTCGAGGAGTGGGTAGAAAAGAAGCGGCGCCACTATCACCGGCAAATGCTCGGCGCCCTGCGCACCCTGGCCGTGTTCTATGAGCGGCAAGGTCAGTACGAGCGCTCGCTTGCCCTGGCCTGGCGTGAGTTAGGCATGGAGGCCTGGCGCGAGGAAACTCACCGTCATATCATGCACACCCTGGCCCTGAGTGGACAACGCGACGCCGCCCTGGCTCACTTCGAAACCTGCCGCCGCGTGCTCAGCGATGAATTGGGCGTCTCCCCCAGCAAAGAGACGGTGGCCCTCTACGACTGCATACGCGCCGAAGAAACTCCCAGCCAACGCACCTGGTCTGTGGCCGAGCCGTCATGGCCGGTTTCCACCGTACAGCCGATGGCGCCTCGCGGGCTGGCTTTGCCCGCGCAACTCACGCCATTCATCGGCCGGGCGAGTGAGTTAGCCATGCTGACCAAGCGCCTCCATGACCCCGCCTGTCGCTTGCTGACCCTGGTTGGCCCAGGCGGCGTCGGCAAGACGCGCCTGGCGCTAGAGCTGGCAACCCAGCAGGCCTCTCACTTTCGGGATGGGGTGTTTGTGGCGCCGCTGGTCTCTCTCCAATCGCCGGCCCACCTGGTGGTGACCCTGGCCGATGTGCTGCAACTGGTTTTTTACGGCCACGAACTGCCTGAAGCGCAGCTCCTGAACTATCTACGCGACAAACAGATGCTCCTCGTCCTCGACAATTTCGAGCACCTGGTGGAAGCCGGCAGTTTCATCATCCAAATGCTGCACGCCGCGCCAGGTTTGCGCATTGTGGTCACCTCGCAAGAGCGCTTGCAGTTGCAGGCCGAATGGATTTTCGATGTGGACGGGATGCAGATTCCGAACGGTCACCTCAATGGCGCCACCCAGGATTACGATGCGGTGCGCCTGTTTGTGGCGCGGGCATCCCAGATTCGTGCAGGATTTGCGTTGACCGACCAGGTCAAAGCGCCCATCGTGCGCATCTGCCGCCAGGTGCATGGGATTCCGTTGGGTATCGAGCTGGCCGCGGCCTGGGCGCGTGATTTCTCCTGCGCCGAAATTGCCGAACGCATCGAACGCAGCCTCGATTTTCTGCACACCGCCATGCGCGATGTCCCCATCCGCCACCGTAGCTTGCGCGCCGTGTTCGATCACACCTGGAAATTACTCACCCCCGAAGAACAACGCACCGTGCGCCGCTTGGCGGTCTTCGAAGGCACCATTAGCGAACAGGCCGCGTTGTCTGTGACCGGCGCTACGCCTGCTGTGCTCACGGCCCTGGCCGCCAAATCACTGCTTTACAGCAGTGGTCGAGAGCGCTATGGGGTTCATCAGTTGGTTCGATACTACGCTCAGGAGAAGTTCAACGAAGCCGCAGATGAAAAAGACATGGTGCGTGAACGATACGCGTCCTATGTGGCACGCTTCATGGCTAAACAGGAGCCGTTGCTCCTTGGATCGCAGCAGAAGCAGGCACTGGATGACATCAACGCTGAACTGGACAACGTGGGCGCCATGTGGCGCTGGGCCATTGCCGGGCGTCGTGACCGGATGATAGACCAGGCCCTTGAGAGCCTGTTCCGCTTCTTCGAAGTGCGGAGTTGGTTTGTGCGCGGCAGTGAACTGTTCGAGGAGACTGTTCGGGTCTGGAGCAGCGGCACGCCTGCTGCTGCCCGGTCTGACGTCACGCTTCTGCTGGGCCGGCTGCAAATTCGCTTGGGCATTCTCTTGGGGCGCCTCTCCCACAATGCCCGTGCGCGCACGCTTCTGGAATCTGGGCTGATGATCGTGCGCCAGGCGAACAACAAACGCGAGATGGCCTTTGCTCTGACTCACCTCGGCCAGTTGGTGGGCGCCGGCGGCGACCTGGCTGCGGCCATCCATCTGCTGGATGAAAGTCTGGCCGTCGCGCCAATCCTCGGTGATCGGTCTTGCCTGGCCGCGGCCCTGCATCACCGAGGCGTGGCCGCGCATCTGGACGGCGACGAAACGAAGGCTCAGGAAATGCTGCGACGTTCCCTGAAAATTCGGCAGGAGGCTGGCGACATGCAGGGCGTGGCCTCGGCGCTCGGCGCTCTTGGCCGTTTCAGCGCCGACCAGGGCGATTTTGTCACCGCGCGCCAGCGCCTCAATGAAAGCCTGCTGGTTAGCCGTGAGTTGGGCAATCCATATGAGATGACGGCCGCCCTCGATCAGTTGGGCCTGTTGGCGTCGTCGTCCGGGGACTATGCCATGGCCGCAACCTTCTATCGCGAGTGCCTCTCTGTGGCTCGCCAGATTGGGCAGCGGACCGCCATCCTGCTGGCCTTGTCTGGCCTGGGTGAGATCGCCTGCGCCCAGGGAGAATACAGCCGGGCCAGCGCCTCTTTGCAGGCGGCGCTGCGCATTGGGGTGGAAATTCAAGCGATGCCTCGCATTCTTTCGATCCTGGTTGGCATGGCCAACCTGGCTCTGCAGCGCGGCGCGCTTGAACAGGTCGTGGCATTGGTTACGTTTCCTTTACACCACCGCGCCAGCTCCGTTGCGACCAGGACGAGGGCGAGCGGCCTTCTGTCGGAGCTGACGGACAGACTGCCGCCTGAGACGCTGCGCGCCTGTGAAGCGCGCAGTCACCAGCAGGGTCTGCCGGCGTTGGTTTCTGCGCTGTTAGCCGAGTCAAAGGAGTAACAAAAAAGGCCCTGATCGCCGCGGCGATCAGGGCCTTTTTGCGACCATCACGTGATCACGCGGTCGCAGGCGCCGGCGTCAACATGGCGGCAAATTCGGACATGTCCAGCGTTTCCACTTCCATGAGACGCTGCGCCACCGCGGTCAGCCTCTCTTTGTACGTTGACAGAATGGAACGCGCACGTTCATAGGCTTCATCAATGAAACGGCGCACTTCCATATCAATCTCACGGGCAACCTTTTCGCTGTAGTTACGCTGCTCGCTGATCTCCCGCCCCAGGAAAATCATCTCTTCGCGCTGACCAAACTGCAGCGGCCCCAGGCTGTCGCTCATCCCAAACTGCGTTACCATCTGGCGCGCCAGTTTGGTGACGCGCTCCAGGTCATTGCTGGCTCCTGTGGTGACATCGCCAAAGATAATCTCTTCTGCCACGCGGCCGCCCAGTAAACCGGCCAGGTCATCGCGATACTTGTCACGCGAATAGAGAACCCGGTCTTCTTTGGGCAGGGGCATCGTGTAGCCCAGGGCCATGCCACGTGAGACCACGCTGATCTTATGCACGGGGTCGCAGTTGGGCAGCATATGCATCACCACCGCATGGCCGGCCTCATGAAAGGCGATTACTTCCTTTTCGTGTGCCGAAATGAGGCGGCTGCGGCGCTCGGGTCCGGCAATCACCCGCTCGATCGCCTCTTGGAACTCGGCCATGCCAATGCCGCGCTTGTTACGACGCGCAGCCAGGATGGCGCCTTCATTCACCATGTTCTCCAGGTCCGCACCGGCAAGGCCCGGCGTTTGCCTGGCCAATGTTTCCAGGTTGACATCGGGAAGCAAAGGTTTGCCCTTGACGTGAACTTCCAGGATGGCCTTGCGCCCCTTCATGTCCGGCCGATCCATCACCACCTGGCGATCGAAACGACCGGGACGCAGCAGGGCGGGGTCCAAAATGTCGGGCCGGTTGGTGGCCGCAATGATGATGACGTTCGTATCCGTATCGAAGCCATCCATCTCCACCAGCAGTTGATTGAGGGTCTGCTCGCGTTCATCATGGCTGCCGCCCAGGCCGGCGCCGCGATGGCGACCGACGGCGTCAATTTCATCAATGAAAACGATGCATGGACTGCTGCGCTTGGCCTGCTCGAACAGATCACGGACACGGCTGGCGCCCACACCCACAAACATTTCAACGAACTCAGAACCGGAAATGGAGAAGAAGGGCACGCCGGCCTCGCCCGAAACCGCCTTCGCCATCAGGGTCTTGCCGGTGCCAGGCGAGCCGATGAGAAGGACCCCCTTGGGGATACGCGCGCCCAGTGCGGCGAATTTCTGCGGCTCTTTGAGAAACTCAACCACTTCCTGCAGCTCTTCTTTGGCCTCATCCGCACCGGCCACATCGGCAAAGGTCACCGTTGGCTTCTCGCCGGTAAACATGCGGGCGCGGCTCTTGCCAAACGCAAAAGCCTGGTTGCCTGCGCCCTGCGCCTGGCGCATCAGGAAGAAGAAAAAAGCGCCCACCAGGACTAGCGGCAGCAGGGTGCCCAGGATGGCGCCCCAGTTTTCCCAGCGACTCGGCGCGACCACTTCCACAACGATAGCCTGGCGTTTGTCATCCGGCACGCCCAGATTTTTCAGCGTATCGCCCAGGCTGATGCCGTCTTCCTTGCGCACAATCGCCGTGGTTGACTTGTACTCAGGCTTGTAAGTAATCTGGAGTTCATTGCCCTTGATGGCGATGCGCTGCACAAAGCCGGCCGTCACCTCGCGCGCGAGGTCGGCAATCGCAACTTCGGGCACGTCGGGCCGCGTGCGCGAAAACGATGTAAAGACGAACGCAGCCAGCGCCGTCAACAACAGCAAGTAGACTAATCCATTGCGGAACACTTTCGGAACCATGTCTATTCAATACCCTCCGCCAAAGATGGCGCTTTCTCACTCGTTTAGACTGCCAAAATCACCAATAGTAACAAGCACGATCCGGTACCGATCCACGGCGTGCAGTGTCGCGCCAGGGGCCGCTTGGCGCCGTAGCGCGACTTACCAACGCAGCGGGCGGCGCCTGCAGGCGGTTCAAGACAAATGGGGCGGTTCTTCTGCCAGTTCGATCGTGATCGTTTGCGCCTGACCCTCGCGCAGCAGATGCAGGGTAATTCCCTGTCCCACCTCAGTCTTCGCTTCCAGGTAGGCGTCCAGGTCTTTCCACGCGCGCAACGGCTGCTCATCAATCGCCGTGATGATATCGCCGCCCGCGAACATGCGCCGATTGCCTACAATCACCTCACGCCGCGCCCCCTGCACCCCAGCCTGCAGGGCCGGGCTACCTTCGTACAACTGTGCCACCAACAGGCCCTGTTCCACTGGCAGACTCAGCTGTTGGGCCAGGCGTGGGGTGATATCGTAGCCGATCGCACCCAACCACGGATGTGGAAAACGACCGCGTTCGATCAACACCGGCACCACTTTTTTGACCGTATTGACCGGAATGGCGAAACCGACCCCGGCGCTGGTGCCACTCGGACTAAAAATGGCCGAGTTGACGCCAATCAAGCGCCCCAAGCTATCGAGCAATGGCCCGCCCGAATTGCCGCGGTTGATGGAGGCGTCGGTCTGGATGGCGCCCCGCAGGACCTGGCTATCGGTTTCAATGGTGCGATTCAGGGCGCTAACCACACCGGTGGTCAAGGTTCGTTCGAACTGGCCAAAGGGATTGCCGATTGCAATGGCTGTTTGGCCCACCCGCAGCGTGCTGGAGTCACCCACAACCAATGGTTCCACGCCGGCCGGCAGCGTATCCACCAGAATGACCGCCAGATCATTGTGCGGATCGGTGCCCACCACCGTGGCCCTGACGGCGTTGTCGTCGCCAAAATTGACCGCCAACGAATCGGCATTTTCTACCACATGATAGTTGGTCACAATGTGTCCCTGGGCGTCCCACACGAACCCGGAGCCACTGCCCTCTTCTGGATAGGCGCTAAAAAAGAACGAGCGCACGACGACCCGGCTCGTGATGTTGACAACGGCCGGGCTGGCCTGCTCATACACACGAATCACGCGCTCTTCGGCCAGGTCCGCTCCGGCCGCCACGGCCAGCGGGTCCGGGGTGGCCGTCACCACCATGATCACGGGCGTCATTGTGGGCGCAGGCGTCGGGGTAGCCAGGCGCGGCAAGCTGGGCAACCGCAGCGGCCCGCAGGCCAGCGCGGCCAGGGCCAGCAAGCTGAAAACAAACAAGATCGAATGACGACGCACACAAACCTCCGCGACGCCACTGCCCGTGTCGCGTCCTAAGCTATTCATCCTGGCGACTCAAATCAGCTATTCAGATCAGCTATTCAGGTCAGCTATTCAAATGAAAGCGGGCGGTTACCGCCGCGCCCAGAATACCGGCATTGTCGCCAAGCTGCGACATGACGATTTTGACCCGGTTGGCATCGCGGCGCTGTGTAAAATGCTGGTAAGCCACACGACGAATCGGCGGTAGAAAGTCTTCGCCCAGCGCCTCGATGACGCCGCCGCCCAATACGATGAGCTCAGGATCCATGAAGTTGACCAGGCTGGCAATGTGCAGCCCCAGGTAGTGCTGCACTCGACTCAGCACCTCGACAGTCAATGTATCGTTGGCCTTCCACGCCTGCGCCAGCGCGCCGCTGCTGAGCCGCTCAACGCCGCCTCCGGCCAGGGCATCGGCCAGCACCGTCTTGCGTCCTGATAGCACGGCCATGCGCAAACTCTGCACAATGGCGGTCCGACTGGCCAGGGCTTCGATGCAGCCGCGATTGCCACAGCCGCAAAATGGCCCATCGGCCAACACGATCATGTGTCCGATTTCACCGGCGGCATGACGTGCCCCGCTGCGGAGCTGTCCACCGATAATCAACCCACCACCGACGCCCGTGCCGACAAAAACACCGATGACATCACTGGCCCCGCGGCCAGCGCCATAGACGTACTCGCCCAGGGTGCCCACGTTGACATCGTTGTCCAGGAAGATCGGCAGGTCGAGTTGATCCCTCAGCATCTTGGCCAGCGCGACATTTTCCCACCCGTTCAGGTTGGGGGCCATCAGCACTGTGCCCGTGTCGGGGTCAATCGGCCCTGGGGCGCCGATGCCCACCGCGCGCACATCGCTGCGCGTGAGCTTGGCGCTGCCCAGCGCATCGTCCACCGTTTTCACGATGCGATCAATGACACTCTCCGTGCCCGCTTCCGGTTTCGTCTTGCGTTTGGCCTGACCCAAGATCTTGCCGTCGGCCGTGATGACCGCCGCCAGAATCTTGGTGCCTCCCAGGTCCACACCCACCACCAGTTCGTTCGTCTTTTCGTTGTCCTTCGCCATGTCTGCGACTTTCCTCCCACGATTTCTTGTTCCGCCACCTTAATTAGAAACCGGTCGAAGCCGGTCGAAGCCGGTTGAAGCCGGTTGGCGGGACACTCGCCATTCACGGATGGGTCAGGGCTGAGTTGGAGCCAGCGCCTGGCCCAAGAGCCGCACCGGCGCCGTTGCCACGGCAGGGCCAATCTCGCAGGGCTGTACCTGCCCCAGTTCGACCATGAGATCGGCCAGCTCCACCGGCAAGTCCGCCACAATGATCTGACCATCAGCCGTCAGGTAGATCTCGGTCTCAGTGCTGAATGACAATGCCGGGGGCGCGGTCAGATTCGTAGTACTCACCAGTTTTCTTCTCCTGATCTACCCGACCCAGGATTTCCAGCAATTGGGAAATGCTCTCGCACTGCGCGCCTTTGATCCCCTGGATGGTGTATTCAATCCGTCCATCCGGCAGGATCGTGATGGCAATTTCCTGTTTCTTAGGCATAAGTCGCTCCCTTGTCTACAGTCGAAGGCAGAAGCCGGCTGTTGACCTGTCAGGCCCAGCGCCGCACAACCAGGCGAATCGCCTTGTTGCGATCGGTGGCTTCTTCTACCAGGCTGAATCCTGCCTTGCCCACTTCATTCAGAACCTTGTGATAGGCGTAGCGCTGATTCAACTGCTGCAAAGTCTCCTGCTGGCTGGAGAGGCCCATGTTGTCGCCCAGGATTTCGTACACGCCTTCATCATTGCGGCGCAGACCGAAGCTGGTGAACATGCCGGCCGTGACAACCAGTTCGGCCGTGTGACTGGCGCCTGACCATTCGTGACGATAATTGGCGTCTTCCTGGTAGTTTAGTTTCAGGTCATCCAATGCGCGCTTGATCATCGTGAGATCGCGCAACTCCGTACGTATCTTGACGAACTTGGACATGATAAACCTCCGTTCGCAATCCTGCTTTCATTCGCTTCGTGGACTCACTTGGCCTCAGACAGTCAGCCTGAGCTGCAGCGCCTGGGCCAGGTTTTGGGCCTGCTCAATCTCAGCCGTGCTGAGGAACGCCGCCAGGCTGCCACGCGCCTGCGCCGGCGGGAAGTATTGGGTGAGCAGGCTCACCGTGACCTGGGGGACAGCGGTGGCAAGCCAGCGCAGCACCGGTTCGGTGCAACAGTCGAAATGCCCGGGCATCAGCAGATGCCGAACCATCACTGGGCTGCGGGCCGCGACCCAGGCAATGGCGCCTGTCACCACGGCCCAATAGTCAGGCATACCGCCCAGTTCCAGGCCGCAGCGGTCATTGCCAAACTTCAAGTCGGGCAGATAGAGCGCCACAACGCCATCGAGCAGCGCCAGCGCCTCTGGCGTCTGGTAGAAATTCGAGTTCCAGACCACCGGCGGCGCGTTATTGGCATCATGGCCGAGCAGCGCCAGCGTTTCCAACACAAACGGCAAATGCGGCAGCGGGTCGCCGCCCACGAATTCGAGCGTGCGCGCCCCCTGCGCCACGCGTCGCCGCACGGCGGCCGCCAGTTGACCCGGCGTCGCTTCCACGCCGTACTGCGGCCGAAAGGCAAAGCGCGCCGCCGTGCAAAAGGTGCAGGTCGCCGTACAGCCGGAGAAGAACACTGCATGGGCCGGCCGGATGGCCTCTTCCTCGCCCATGTGCAGCATCTCACTGGCAATGAACGTGCGGGTATCAACCCGGCAGACCCCGCGGCCTGTGGCGCGGGTTTCACCACAGCGGTGCGGGCACAACTGGCAATTGTCAAGGTGCGTGCGTGCCTGCGCCGCCCGCGCGGTCAACGATGCGGAGTCGAGGCTAGGCGCCGTGCCCATTTCCACGTTTACCTGGCAACAGATCGGTCAAGCTCTCGGCTTCATAGGCAAATCGGTACCACTTCAGCAGTTCCTCTTCACTGGCAATGTTCATGATGGTATCATGCAATTCGTCTGGAATCGGCTGATCGCCAAAGCGCATGGACACCAGATAGAGCAGGCCCCGTTTCTCGCCCTCAGTAATTCCCGCCGCGCGTCCTTTTTCAATGCCTTCTACGCGTCCTGCTGCGCGTCCTTCTGCCTTCGCCTCGCGGATCATCTGCAGCGTGTTCTGGAGCTG
>ERZ1026792.1124-NODE-1124-length-18016-cov-2.771983_pt1 | contig 18016 bp, 17 predicted proteins | sample MGYA00520884_ERZ1026792 | MGnify/ENA primary metagenome ERZ1026792 (study PRJEB33270, sample SAMEA104284473) | anaerobic digester metagenome | biome: Anaerobic digester microbiome; feature: mesophilic sludge digester; material: Anaerobic digester biomass... | reverse complement strand
CTTGAATAATCGCCCGAAAATACAAGATAACCATCATAATTGAACCGGGTATTTGAAAATGAATGTCCAATGGGGCTTAAGAGGCTATCATATTCATGTGGTACTTCGTTGATTTTTCTGAAATCATATGTATGGGGTCGGCGAAACGACGACAATGGAACTAAATGAAGAAGAATTTTAGGGTTTTTATGGCAAACAACCGGGGTATCATCCGAAATGATTTTATATATTCGTTCGTCGATGAAATTGTTGATTTTATCCTTCAGGTTTTCTGATAGCGTAAAGGCAACCCGTAATTCATCAACATCTAGAGCGTGCCTTCCGCCGGTATGTCTAATAAAAAACCTATAATCCTTCGCCAATATTACGCGGTGTGGGCTCGTGTCGCTTTGGTAGATTCGTATAATTAGAACCTTATTCCCATTTGAAAGAGGGATCCAGGCAATATCTTTATAGATAATCCTAGGTTGAATACCGTCTCTTAAAAGATTTTCTATTTTTAATTTTTCTTGGTCTGTGTTTTCTATAGAAATTCCAGGAAGCGCAATTGGTTTATTTGTATTTTTATCTTCCTTAATTCCGATATATAAATCTCCTCCGTTTGAATTTGCAAAAGATGACACATCAGCAAGAAACTCTACTTTTTCTTTTTCCGTGTTTAAAAATAGCTCTTGTTTATATTCATTATCTTTTCTTTCATCTGTCGCATTAGTGACTAAATCCATAAGATCGGATTCGGTTATTTGGTTAATATCTTTGAGAATCATGTCCGGTTCTCCGAAAAGAAAATATTCATTAGGTGAATCTTCGTCTTTTCTTCGTTTTTCTTTGGTTGTTGAAAAGTGGGGGGAATCGAGCGTTTCACGCTCTCCTTATTAATCTTTATTAACTTAGCAGATATCTTATTACATGGGCGTTTCTCGGGGGAAATGATTTCCAAGGTGTATGATAATTTTGGCCAAAGTGTATGATCCAGGGCCTTTTTATGGTTCCAAGGTGTATGGTATTTGAACGATTTCAACAAAAAAGCGCCCTTTTTGATGTGCACCCCCTGGTTAGTAGACATAATTGCCCGGTTTTTTGAAAAAGATGATATTTTGGAAAATCGAAAAATAGATATAATTCCTTTGTTTATAAGCATATTTATTGGTTTTGGCATTTTCTTAAGGTGTATGATTTCAAAATCCTTCGCGTTCATACACTTTCAAGTACCGCCAAAAGGCGGCTTCCCCGTCGTTTTTGGTTTCATCGAAGATCCGGCTGATCGTTCCGGGGCCGTGTTTCTTAATAACCGCGGTGAGCTGGGCGCGTCTTTTCTCGGACGTTTTTTCCGCCGTGCTCTTGTTGTCGAAAAGCAGGGGTTGATCCCAGAGCTCGATCATCGCGGCCAAAAGGCCGGCGTCGACCGCATATTGCCTTTTCTTATAATGGAAGCCGAAAAGGATTTTATAATTCAAGGGATTGTCGGTGCGCGTCGTTTTAAGATCATACGCGTAATCTTTTATCAGGCCCCTGTCTTTGGCTTCTAGCAAGATGGGGGTCAAATAATCGGAAATTGCCGCTCGGGAAGACATGTCGTTGACGACGGCCTCCTTCAGGCCGGCCCATTTGACGAGAATCGTTTTGACAAAGACAGGATAAGGCCGCTTGAGCCCGCCCAGAGAGATCAGCTCCTCGAAGATCCCGCGCTTGGCGTTCGGAATGTCTTCGTGCAAGAGCCAAATCGGGATCCCGGCATAAGCCTGGCCAAGCTTCTCCCCCCGGGCCAGCGAGAGAATGAGCCGGGTGTGGGCGTCGTTCAGCTTGAAATAGAAGCCGTGGCCCTCCTTGTCGCGGCGCCAGCTTAAAATGTGGTCGACCGCCTCGACGAGGCCGCTCTTTTTGTCCTTGATCTCGAAGGTGAAGTAGGCCAGGGTCATATAAGCCTGGTCGATCAAGCTCAGGATTTTGCCGCCCCGCGTCGTTTGATCTTCGTTATAGCCAAGAACGCGCAGAAGGTCGGCCTTGGTGACGTGCGGCCAGGTGACGCTGTTTGTTTGCCGGACCTGGGCTTTCTGGAAAAAAATCGAAGCCCGATAAATTTTCTCCGTCAAATCGCCGAACTTCGGCAGATCCTTTTCCGAAACGCCGGCGGGGATGAAGCCGCGGTGCGTCACGGTCTTGTTGCCGAAGTCGGCCGTTGTCGAAATGACCCTCTCCCCGCTCGGCAGGGAGACCCAGCCCAGGGAGGACTTGCGGGACGATTTAATTGGGAAAAGAATGCGGCGGCGCTTCCAGTAATCCCACGGGACCGGAGCCACGTCCTCGCGCATCGCGTCGACGGCCTTGACGACGACGCGGCGCTCTTTGATATCAAAGTGGTCCCTGATCCGTTTTAGGCCTTCGGCTTCGGCATCGGTCAGGGTGCGCTGGTCGGCCGCGGCGGAGAGCTCCGCGAGGCGGGCCCGGGCGGCGCGGTCGAAAAGACCCTGGGCCTCGTCGAAGGTGACGCCCCGCAGCCAGGTTTCGAAGTCTTTTTCTTGGTCCACGATAATCCCTTTTACCCTTCACTCAAAAAAAACGCGAGATTTGACGTAGGACGGGCGATCGCAGCCCGGGCCGGGCAAGGAGACGGGGAAAGATCGGCCTCGATGCGTAGAGGGCCGCCCCGCTCGGCTGCGCCCTGACCGCGTTCCTTTATAACCATTGGAGGTTTTCCTTTATCGGCTCATGCCCATTCTACGCCGAGCCATTTTCCAATCCTCGCAGCGGGACAGCGCTGCGGCCAATTCTTCCTTGCTCATTTCTGCTTTCGAAACGGCCTCCTCGGGTCTTAGGGTCAACGTCCGGCCGTGCTTGGGGATCTGTTTCCCCGAAATTCCCTTAACTTTAATTTTCCTTGTTTTCATGATCGTCTCGGCTTCATTCCAGCTAAAAGATCCTCGACGCCGCACAAAGGACAGAGAAACGGCGCGCGGCGAACGCTGTCATGCGAGGCGCTGGCGGACCAGCTCTTCGATGATCTCGGCCATGCTGCGGCCGTCCTGGGCGGCGTAAATCTTCAGGGCCCGGTGGACGTCAGGGGGCAGGCGGACGGTCATTTGGCGGAAGGCGGGGCCGGTTTTTTCGGGGGTCTGGCCCCCCTCTTTGTTACGCTTCGTCCGAAGTGTAACGGAATTTTGGGCGATTGCCATATGAAAACCCTCCTTAAAAGGGGTCTTTTACGGGCGTTTTGGGCTTTGAAGGGTCGCCGACGGGCGGCGGCGCGGCCGGATCCAGCAGGAAAAAATCGCATCCCGCGCCGTGGAGGATCCGGAAAGGGATCCCGCTGGGGTATGCGGAGCAGACTCGGTCTTCCATGTCGGGCTTCGCGCAGGAGAGGCAGATCGGGGTCGTTTGCATTATCACTCCGGCCGAGACTTCGCTTCTCTTTCGCAAATCCGAAGGACGGCGGTGGGGGCCCACTGGGTGGACCCGCTTTTGCGGCGATGGCCGGCGGCCTCGAGGGCCTGACAGATGTCGCGAAGGGATTTTCCTTTGCGGCGAAGCGCGAGGATCTTTCGGACGGCCTCCTGTTCCTTTTCGTTTTCGATCAGCCGGCCGGAGCGGGCCCGATAGCCGAAGGGGACGTCTCCCCCGGTCTTCTGGCCGTTGGCCCGCTTGTATTGAAGCGCGGCCCGGGTCCGGTCGGATATTTGGTCGCGTTCGAATTCGGAAAGGACGGCGAGCAGCCGGAAGACCATTTTGCCCGCGGCCGTGGTCGTGTCGATCTTTTCGGAAAGAGAGACCAGGTCCACCTCGCGGCGCTGGAGAAGGTCGGAAAGGGCGAGGGTGTCCTTGGTGCTGCGGGAAAGCCGGCTGAGGGAATAAACGACGAGGGCGTCTCCCCTATCGGCCGCGTCGAGGGCGGCCGTGAGGCCGGGCCGGTTGTCCGAGCGCTTTCCGGAAAGGCCTTCGTCCTTGAAGATGACGACCTGGTCGGCGCTGTTGAGCTCCGCCCAGGCGCGGACTTTCGCCTCCTGGGCTTCCATGCTGACGCCGTCCTCGGCCTGCCCTTGGGTGGAAACGCGAATATACCCTATCGCCTTCATACCCCTAGGTTATTGCGGCCGGGGCGTGATGTCAAGGTGTCAAGATATTATATTTATGACGGAAAGAGGGAAAGAAGGAAAGGGGGGTGGAGGGGCAGAGAGGGGGTGTATGCCCGGCGATTGTGCCCGCCCGCAGGAAAGGGTCGCAACGTAATCCCGGCCAGGGCGAAACCATAACCTGCGATATTATGTTCTAAAGAAGATCCAAGTGCCCGGAAATAATTCTATCCATGACTGCATCGATTTCTGCGATCCGCTCGGTCTGCATAATAAGCCTTGAAAGTATTCCCAGAAAATCCAGATAATCTTGCCGTGTGAATTCTGCTCGCGTATAAACATAGCTGTGAAATTTTAACCAACACTTTATGACGTCATAACCGGAGATTGTCATTCGAAGTATCTCAGCGGGAAGGTCCCGGAGTATTAATATTGGCCCGCCCCCGTTGGCATATAGGTGAATCTCTTTCTCTTCTTCGTCGACCAAGAAATTTGTAAGATTGAAGGGCCGTCGGAATGCTTCAACAAGGCGCGAAATCCTCGGTCGCAGAGCATGTTCCACGCGAGGATTCTCGAGCTCTGCCAGTTCCCGGCCTTTTTCGACGAGGAACCGCAGGATACCAGCATCGTGCACAACGGGAATGCGAGGGATATTTTCACTTGAGGAGGCGGTGAAGTACGCCGGCGCAAACGCCTCAAGAAGAGTACCCGAACATAATGCCGCATAGGTATAGAAAACGACGTCCTTTTCCGTAATCCCCGGGACCACTTGCCCCAACCGAGCAAGGAGCGGCTCGGAGATGTTGGGTTTAGGCTCCGGGTCCCACGCGCCGCCGCGTGACGGCTTGTTATCGGGGAACTGGTTACAGAAGACATGGGCGTTGCCCCTAGCGCAAAGGTCGTTATCGGGCATATCCCAACAAAATGTCGCAAAACGGTGTAAATCTTCACCAATATCTATGGGAGAGGGCGCGATGGCGATCCCTAAGGTATCGGCATCCGAGTATGCCGATACCACTTCGGGACGAAGACGAGTCCCTCCTCCACCGAGGCCTGCAAGTAAACGTAAAAGTTCGTTGTCCAAGAGTAGTTGCTCGCAAACAAAGGGCCGAAATGCATATCGCCGATAGGAAGCAGCCAAGCCCGAGGCAGTACGAATGCGTTGGCGCACTTCTGGCGTGAGCTTGTTTTCTGCGGGGGGCTTCATCTGCCCAGAGAACCATCGAGTTTTAAGCTCATCATACGATTTGGTCATATCTCCGATTTCTTGGCTTCGGCGCTGCAACATGGGCTTTCTGGGGTGCACGAAAAGTGCTGTCGGCGCGAGCTTCGTCCCCGAGCAATGCCGTATAAAAATACAGCGCTCATCTGCTCGCGGACCTTCCGGAGATTCGGGATGAATAGCCCAGAACCGCGCGTAAAACTCTCGGTCGTAGTCGTTTACCGTAGGGCGAAACGCGGTTGATTCCTCGTCGAGATCGTGTTGAGTGAATAAACGCATATAGTCTGCCCGAGTTCGCGTTTCGCTAAGGAACGCCTTCTTCTGTGCCCGAGTTCTGTCGGTTATGGCTGCATAATGCAGCCTTCCTTCCAACGACACCGGAACGGTACCCGTGTGTGGCGCGATTAGGAGCATCCTGCCCTGCTGACTATTGAAGAGACTTGACGAACGAACCCCTGTGCGAAGATCCCGATCTATGTCCAGCACCCAGAATTCGGAGAAATGCCGCAGCAGCCACCCTCGGGCATGATGGTACGTAGGATGTGCGGCGAATGTTGAGGGAAGAACGAGAGCCAGTACGCCCACCTCGCTCGCCAACACGCTGTCTGCTGCCCAACGAAGAAACTTCATGAAGTCATTGCCGATTTGCTTCTGCGTGTTCTGTCTTGTGCGGCGTTCGGGCGCCGAAGGTCGAAAGTCCATCAGTAACGCATCAATATTTGAGAAGTTCGGCCCCGTGCTGTGCGGGCCGAAACTGTCCGAAGAAGGGGGGTTTCCAATAACAAGGACAATCGGAGGTCGTGCGCAGTATTTGGCTCTTCGAAGTTCTTCCCTCAGAACGTTACCGGGGTGATCATCGTCTCCAACTGACAACTCATCACTTAGGGTATTGGTAAGAAAGATATCTATCGTATGTTCCGGGGTATTGGGGACATTAAGCATGGCCATTCGGTAGTGCGCTAAAGCATAGGGGGCAGGGAGAATTTCAAAACCGACCAGATGAATAGCAGCCTGATTTTCCGAGTGCCGGACGAGTTGTTCAATGAACGTTCCCGTGCCACAGCAAGGATCGATTACCTTGTTTCCAACTTCGTATAGGAGCCGGCCTTGAAAACGTGTTTCGATTACGGCCTTTGCTGCACCGACCGTGAAACCGGCCAATTCGCGAGGCGTGTAGAAAGCTCCGAAGTCAAAGCGAGTCTGAGGGTCAAACTCAGTAAGAAACTTTTCATAAAGGATGTGGTAGTCAGGACCCGCCATTTGATCGTCTCGAAGTTGCACGTGGGCCAACAACCGACGCGAATCGTCATACCAGCACCTGATCTGACTGGACGATTCATTCTCGGGCGACAGTTCTGACTCAAGCATCTCTACGAGTGCCTTGAACGGAATCAGGCGATCTGTATAGGTTGCATATACGGCGTCAGCCCAAAATCTGCGAATAGCATCATAGCGGTCTCTGGGCTGTCCAATTTCGGCCGCGACAACACGATGAGCATAAAGGAGCCCAAAGGACAGTACCTGTGATACGAAATCGGCGAAAACCTTTGGATGCTCAAGTACGGGGTCATGATGCAATCGGAGGGTTGTCTGCAGATCATGCAAAATCTCAATGGTGCGATTTTCTTCCTCGGAAACGCCAGAACCGAGCGGGGCTTGAGAGAGCGCGAGAACACATTCTGATAGTCTTGCTGCACGAAAAGCCATCTCACGAATAAGCTGTTCCTCTGAACATTGCCGAAATCTAGACTCTTTAAAGAACTCGCGGAGTTCGGCGTCCATTAGGCGCAAATTAGCCGTTTCGCGCCAAGCGCGCCGACCAAGCGGTTTCTCAACGAGGCAATAGCGACGAGCGGCAATAATGTTGGAAGGATCGAAGAAGATGAACTCAAGCCCGTCGGTCAAAATAACGCGATGGCCCGTTCCAAGATACCGGGTGATTTGCTCGATGAAAGAATCGATTATTATAGGGCGATCAGGGTCAAGGGCTTTTGCTTCCACGAAACCGTAAAGACCGAGGTCCTCAGTGTTATAAATGCGCCAATCCGGTCTGCCGGATTGGCCCTGGAGCTTAGGTTCAAATATCACATCAACATTCGGAGAGTAGAGTTCCGAAACAGTGCGGAGAAACCTGTCAAGAACAGGGCGATAGGACAGTTCAGGAGTCGCCTCGCCCGTAGTACGAGCCACTCTGATATATTCACGAAGTTCGCTCAAATATTGTCTAACTATGTTTTCGTAACTCATAGCCTCCCCTTCTTTGCCCTCTTGGTCGAACACGCAATAAGGCTCTTTCCGATAGCCTCGGCGAGACGGACAGGCACGGCGTTTCCAATCTGCCGGGCAATGTCGACCTTGTTTCCCGCAAATACTAGATCGGTCGGGAATGTCTGAAGTTCCGCGCCTTCTCGAAGCGATATGGAGCGTAATTGAGATGGATGCCCAAAGAGGCCCCTGGTGAAGCTGTCGAATCTGGCGGTGATAGTAGGGGCGACATCATTCCAAGACATCCGACCGTAAACGTTACGGTGCCCAATGATATCAGGGCTGAGATGGTGACAATCTGCCAACAACTTAAATGGCAGATGCTCACGACCTTGGCCCGGACGTAATGCAGCAAGGCGGTTTTTGTTCAGGGAAGAAAGACGGTCTCTTCTGTGGTGGACATACTCGGGGTGATCAGAGCCGTCTAGTGGAGGGGGAGGAAAGCGTCCGATTGACATTTTCACCGATACGCGCTGCCCGGATGGGGTTGTTGGAGTCGGGAACGTATAAATAGGCGTCTCGCCACGCATAAGCCGTTCGCCAACAATCACTAAGCGCTGGCGCCGTTGGGGCACACCGAAATCTTGGGCATCGAGGATCTTGAGGTGAACATAATAGCCAATATTTTTGGCTTTTTGCAGTACGCGATTAAGATAGTCACGGCCTCTTTTACCGGCAAGGCCTCTTACGTTCTCCATTAGAAAGAACTTCGGCATAACCTCTTCCACAAGCCGTACATATTTGAGAACCAAATCATTTCTCTCGTCTTCATCGGAGCCAATACGCTGTACCGAGAAGCCCTGGCACGGGGGTCCTCCGGCGAGAAGGCCGAGCTGCCCCCTGGAGAGCTTCGTTCGATGAAGCAATCCACCGCCGAGCATTTCGTCAATCCCGGCCAAGGAAACGTCGTGGGAAAAGTACTCGGGGTTGCTGTTTTGGGTCTTAACACAAAAGCGGTCATTATCGAAAGAAAGAATGACGTGGATACCGGCGCGGATTAATCCGAGGCTTAGGCCCCCGGCACCTGAAAAACAATCTACGCACGTGAGCGTCATTTTTTATTTCTCGCCATTTTCATACCGGCTATCACGCTAGAGAAGGAACTGCTCACGGGGCTAGTGATCGGAGGAATGGATTTCTTAATTTGATCAAGGCTAGGTTCCCGCGAGACTAACTCGACTGCGCAACTTGCGGCCACAGCGGCGGCGAATAAAGGAGGAACTGCTTCACCAATCTGCTTGAAAACAGAATCGAAGCTGCCGTAGAAATCGAACCCCCCGGGGAAGCTCTGTAGAAGTGCGGCCTCGCGCATGGTGAGCCCCCGATCGTACTCCGGATGAACATATCTTCCAGATGCGGGATTTCTTGCATAATGCGTAATCGTTATGGCCGGCCGATCCCAGGCTAAGCGTCCATATACATCATAAAAGCCGCGTACGCGATCCAGGCATTTTGGCCCAACGCCAACAGGCCGACTTCCGCCATCTTTTGGAACGGCTTTAATTGTCTGCAACGTCGACTCTTGGTGTGACGCTGACCGGTGGAGCGGATCTTTGGGATGCGGCTGCCCAGGGGTGACGCAAGGAAGCCGACCGATTGCGCTACGCACGGTCTTATAGCGTGAAGGAATGAGAATCTGTGGTTCAGGTAGAAGAAAGGGTTTTTTCATCGCAACAACAAGCGCTCGGAAGCGATCTTGGGGAACCCCGAAGGATGCGGCGTTATAAATCGCCTGGGAAACATTGTATCCCGCTCGTTTAAAAATTATCTGAGCATCTTTGAAATGGTCCCAATACTTTTTAGAGAGCATCTCCGGGACATTTTCCATAACGATACAAACGGGGTTCATTTTAACGGCAACCGATGCAAATGCGCCTAATAACGTGTTCCTGTGGTCATCGTTATGCCAATGCCGTTTGCGGTGCGACGTGAACCCCTGACACGGAGCGCATCCTATGATTATTGAAGGGCGTTTGCTATTGTAGCGAGGGAGATTGCCTAGGAAGGAAGAAAGCGCCGCGTTACTTTCTACAAGCTTCCGAATATCCATATTAACGCCGGGTGCTCCGAAATTGTGTTCGTACGTTGCCAAGGCGTCCTTTTCGATGTCGCATCCTCCCACCATCTCGAAAAGAGGAATGATCCTAGAAAGGGCGGCGAACCCAAGAGACATACCACCGCAACCACAGAAGAAATCTAGAACTTGAAGGGGAGGCGCCGGGTTCCGGAAGCCATGGTCCTTGGCCGGCTTCCATCCTCGGACCTCGGATTGTACGGCCTTGGTGAGCCACCGCTTGACGTGCCTAAGGTCAACCCTCCCAAAGCGCAAATTCTTTGCGTTTACGAGTAGCGCGTCGGCCTCTACCTTCTTAAGGTTCAAGGCATCGTTCCTTTAAGCGCGATATCAAACATGACGAAGGCACTTTGTAACATGAATTATACAGCTATCGATGGAATTCCCAATCTGGCACTCCCAGAGAGTAATTACCTTCCACCCCAGACGAAGGAGCTTCGCCTTGTTCTGTTGATCTCTTTGCGCCGTGCGTTTTAACTTCCTTTGCCAGAAACGGTTATTATGCTTCGGGACGGTCGCCTTCCTGCAACCGGGATGTTGGTGCCAGAAACACCCGTTCACAAAAATAACCGTATGGTGTTTAGGAAGAACGATGTCTGGCTTGCCAGGTAAATCAGCCCCGTGAAGTCTAAACCGATAGCCTGCGAGATGAAGCGCAGACCGCACGATTCGTTCTGGCGTAGTGTCTTTGCCGCGAACGCGGCTCATAACCCAGCTCCTTTTTTCTTTGCTAAAAACATCTTCTCCCAAAGTTAAATCCTTTTCTCGTAGGTAAGGATCCCGATTCGCGTATCGCCGGCATATGGGGGCAGGGAAGAATCCTTTTCTCGTTGGCTCATCTTTCTAAAAATATCCAGATGAATACATATAACAACCCCGGGGCTGCTTCAAGATTTGTAGTAAATACAATATGCCGTAATGAAGGAAAGACGGAAGAAAGGAATTAAGGGAAATGGAGGGATGTGGGCTTAAAAAGGACGGAATATGTTATGGCGCGTAGCTCTGCCTGGCGTATGCCGTAATTAGGCATGAAGACGGCCACGTTTTCTCTTAATGGACACCGCTATTCTTTATATCCCTTAATGCGCTTAAACCACTCTTCGACCAAAATGAGCTCTTTTTCGAGGATATCGATTGCGGGGGCGACGTAATTAACCATGACACTCTTGTCGTGCCGCTTCGCCCATTGCGAGACGCGGCTATAGCTGGCCTGGAACTCGCTCTCGTCAACGACCGTAAAGCGGGCCAAGATTTTCACCATGCTCGGACGCAGTTCCAGCCCACCATCAGCCAGAATTGGGCCGACCACTTCCAGGCTGAAAATGCGCTCCCATGTTTCGGACAGATTACCCGCCCAGGTAGCCACCTCGGTTTCGTAGGTGACGTCGTCCCAGTCCTCGTGGCCTTTCTTGATGAGAGCCAACTCACGCCGAAGCTCGCCGAGACGCTCGGAAACATCCTTTGTCTTCCATGGAAGCTTAGTTCCGCATACCCCTGGTTTTTTTTCTCCTCCTCGGCCTCTCGACACAGACCGCTCCCCTACCGGAACGTTCTTACCCTTAGCTTCTCGCTTAAGGTCCGCGACGAAAGAGACGTCGTGTGTAAAGACAACAACTTGGCGGGTATCAGCGAGCGCCGCAAGGCGTGTGGCTACGAGCCCCCGGCGGATATGGTCGAGGGAACTGACAGGGTCGTCGAGGATGAGCGCGGATTTGGAAGCATCCAGGTGAGCTTCGGTAAAGAAAGCGGCGAGGCCGAGGGCCGTTTTCTCTCCTTCGCTGAAAACGCGTGGCAACGGGATGGTCTGGCGTGCACCGACGAGTTTGGGCTGATGCATCAATAACCCCTTATCGCCCCGCGTCTTGGTGATCGTCACGCGTTCGAGTTGCAGACGGTCCGTTTCGCGAGTAAACGTGTCGCGGACGACCTCGGTGATGTTTGCTTCAGAGAGCTCCAGCACCTTTTTCGTGATCGGGCCGGTGGCGGCGGAACTCTTGATGGCTTCGAGCAACTCGCGATTTTTCAAGCGTCCGATCTCGTCAGCGATGAGCTGACGCTGGTTATTGGCCTCTCGGAGAAGCTCTAAATGCTTCCTCTTAGTCGTGACAACCGAGAGCCGTCTCTTGATTATTTCAGGGTCCGAGAGCCCGGCTGCTGTGGTTCTCGATGCCTCTGCGGCATCGTACAGCCGAGAGCTGATCTCTGTTTGTACGATACCCGAGAAAGGAATGGCCCCGGTGGCGGGAAGAATAGCGACGATGCTCGCGCGTGCAGTTTCATACTTCGCGAGAAGCGTTCTTATCTCGCGAACGAGCTCCGTATGGTCCGGCTCCAGATCCTTCAGGGTCATTTCAGTGGCTTCCGGCGTCACAAGAAGATTAGTGAGGCCTTCAACCTGCATGTCCCACCTCTTGCGAGCCTCTCGGAGGCGCGTCTGCGTGTCGTCCTGCACGAATCGTTCGAAGCGAGACAGGCGGTCGCGTGTTTCCGCGTCAAGGGACTGCTGGCAGAGAACGCACCTTGCATCCTCACCAACAACAGGGAAAGCGGAATCGGGGTACGCGTGCGCTTCTGAGAAGCGCCGCGCGGATTCCCACAGCTCCTTCCATGGCGATGACCCGACGCCCTGGAGAGGCTCCGATAAAAAAGATTTTGCAAGAAGGCTGGCTACCTGCTCCATGGCTTGCAGACGATCCCGATCTTTCTGGAGAGCCGAGATGGCGCTATCTCCAAACGTCCGTTGGAGGCTCTCAAGATGGGTTTGCAGCAAGGAGAGTTTGATGGCCTGCCTGGTAAGTTTTTGTCTCTCCTTAGTGGTGTCAGCGATCTGGAGACGGGCTTCTTGGTCCTTGAGTGCGTCGATAGCTTCGAGTGATAAATCATGTTTATCAATGAGGGCATCAAGAACTGTGATCGAGGAGCTCCCCGAGAAATGCGCAAAAAACTTTCCGACTTCGGTTTCTATCAATGTTTCGTCGACTATAGGCAAATCCTTGGTGGAGGCAGCGTTCTCTTCCAGCTTGGCATCGATTCGGGCCCTTATAGAGTCGCAAGCCTCAATGAGGCCGTCCATGACAAATAGGGCTGACGGCCGATAGAGAAAATCGGATTCAAAGGCTATATAAGCCTTCCCGCACGCATCGTCGTAGAAAAGTATTCTCTGCAACTCTGGTGAGGTTGACTCGGGCCAGGGGAGAAGATTTTCTAAATCTCCGACCCTTACCGTAAGGATGGCCCGTGGTTTTACGATCGCAGTATCACGGAAGACATCTGACAGGACTTCTTCTTGATGTCGCGAGCGAGTAATACGTTTTAAGAGGCGGGCATAGCCAGATTTTCCGCTAGCATTGTCGCCGTAGACGATGGTGAGGCCGTTAGGTTCAAATGAAAGTGGACTATCGGAGGCGAGGGCATTAACGTGCTCAGGATTTGCAATCGAGACAAGAATGACCGGAGGGTCGCCCGCTTTAACCTGCGGAAGATTATCAAGACTGAAGTTAGATTCGCCGACCTCCTGAGATGACACAAGGGAGGCCGTCAGCTGGTCATAGTCCTTATCGGAAAAGCGGTGCCCCATCGCCACCTGCCTTAGCACGGCGCGCTGCCAATGCGGCTTTGAAGAGCTCCACTCAATGATTTGTTCTTCTAGCGACACGGGAACCGTCTCCGTGATGATTTGGAGAGTAACGATCCTTTATCTAGTGCGCGCATTTTAGTATCTCCCCTATTGGCTCATACGCCTTACAATAATTAGGCCGATTCGCAAAACATATAGAATATAATTTTTACGTCCTCGTTCCCGCACGTTAGGAAGATTCGAAGAAAGCGACGTTTTGTGCAAACCAAGGAACTGATGTTACCCTTTGTGAAGAAGGATACATCGGGATTTAGATAGATGTCAAAGATAAGAAATAACGCCAAGGAGGGAATTATTGATCAAATATTAATGCCGTAATGATGGATAGACAGAATAAAGGAATTAAGGAACGCGGCCGCTTTGAGAATAAAGCCGTATACTAGAACGCCCCGTCAGGCTTGGTGTTGTTTTAGAGCGTCTTTTACCTTTTCCAATGTTTTCACAAGCTCTTTGATCTCGTGAAGAAGGGGATCACTTTCAACGGTATTAAGGTAAGGGCGAAGGTCGACGGTTGTCGCTTCCTCAACTACCTTGCCGAAGAACGAGTAAGTGGCCGTAACAATAAAAAACATAGGATTCACAGGAGGGACGATATTAACAGAGAATATGTCTGGGCCGGTCCCCAAATAGAAATCAAGCTCCATCCCGGGAGGAAAGGAACAAATCTCATTCTTGAAGACATTAAGAGCGGCCAAATTATTTGTATCGTCCTTCTTGGCGAATTTGTAAAAATCACGATCGATTTTCATTTTGACATTTGTTGCGGCCGTCTTGCCGGTATTCGAGATGCGTAAATAGATTATTGGATCACCTGGCTTTACAAAGGGGAAAATCGATATATAGGGTCGATTCATCTCTATATTCTGTAATTCCATAGCATGAAAAACTTTTTCGTTAGTTTTAGCGATACGAGCTGTGACGTATGCGTAATAAGCGGTAACAAGCACTAAAAGACCAGTCAAAACATTAAGGGCGTTAAACTCGTTCTGATAAATCCCGCAAGATACGATTGCAATGAAAAGCGCGCCGGCGGCCCACTTCATGTTGTGCTCCTTTGCTGAATTAGTAATTACGCTATTTTAGCGCGAAGGGCAAAGTCAATCGATAGGGAGAAGTGGGAGGAAAATTAATAATATGGCGTAATGCCATAAAGATGGAAATAATGAATTATGGCGCGAGGGAGCCCCATTTCTTCTTGAAGCGGGCGCGGGCCTCGAGGAGTAGATGCTTTAAGTCGAGATTGTTCGCCCGGTACGTGCGGCTGCAGGCGTGGTGGATGAAAACCGATCGGTCGAGGGCGCAGCAGTAGCCAGCCGCAGCCGCGCGGAACGAATAGTCGATGTCGTCGCAGCCCCCGAGGCCGAAAGACTCGTCCAGGGGCCCGAGCGTGGAAATGACCTCGCGCTTGATGAGGACGCAGAAGAAGATCAAAAAGGGCACCTCGTGGACCAGGCCGAAGTTCTTTTCCTTGAGCGAGGCCGACCAGGCGTCCAGCTCAACGGTCGAGGCGTAGGGCGTGAACGGTTCGACGTGCAGGCCGGCGGCCGCGTTGGTGAGCGGGCCGACCAGGCCGATCCGTTTGTTGAGATTGGCTGTTGCGATCAAAGAACAAAGCCAGCCGGGCGTGAAAATCAGGTCGTTATTGGCCAGGACGACGAAAGGGGAGGCGGCCGCCTTGAGCCCGATATTGCAGGCGCCGGCAAAGCCGACGTTCTCGGCCGATTTGAGAACGGTGATCGCCGGGTAATTCTTCAGGAGCTCGATCGTGCCGTCGGTGGATCCGTTGTCGACGACGATGATTTTATGGGGCGAATCCGTAAATCGCGCCAGGGAGTTGAGGCATTTCTCGGTATGCTCCCGGGCGTTGAACGTGGGGATGATAATTGTCGTTTCGATCAATTTTCCCCGAGAAAACCGTGATCAGCGGGGGAGAGGCTCGGCCGGCGCGGCGTTTTCGGCGCTGATGCGGGTCGCCGTGAGGGCCGCGTCGAGCTTCCCGAGGCATTCGAGCAGCTGCTTTCCGAGCTCGGTGTCGTGATCAACGTGGGTCGAAAGCTCCGCCACGGCGATCGCGCAGATGGTGAGGTCTCCGAATGTGAATTCAGGCATTTTCTTCCCCCCGTTTTATGTTTCTTCCCGGCTATCCCCGCCGGCCGGCCGTCCGACCGGCGGGGATAGGGGAAGAGAGAGCCATGGGCCTTACGCCGTGGTGTAGTCTTGCGCGAAGCTGGTGATATCCTTCGTCACCCAGCTGGAAAGGGCCGCGCCGTAATTGGTCGTGCCGACCAGGGCGAGCTTTTGGGCCGCGTAGGCGCCCAAATAGAGCTGGAAGCCGGCCGAGACCGTCTGCGAGAAGGCGACACCCGGCAGAATATCGGACATTCCGAGATCGGCCGCGGACGCGTCGAAACCGTCTTTGCAGGTGTGCGACGTGTAGGCCGACTCGGCGGCGGTGAAGGCGGCGTCCGCTTTGATCTGGTCCAGGGCCGACTTGACGAAGTAGGAATTCCAGATCATGTTCGCCGGGGCGGCCGCCTTGAGAACGGTGACGATTTTGTCGGCGGGGGCATCGGTCTTCATGGCGGCGATGTTCTTGCCCAGGGCGGCGAGTTTCGTTCGGACGGACTTCATGTCGACGCTTCGCGGATTCGCCGGAATCGTGTACTTCCGGACGACGTTCAGGCCTTTCCAGTAGAAAAACACCATGGATTTGGCGATTTTCCCGCTGGCTTCGGCCGAGAGCAGGGGCATGATTGTTTTAGCCATTCTTTTTCACCCTCTTTCGAGACCTTGGTTGGGTCCGAAAAAATGTATAGCAAGGCGGATCTGGCTTGTGTCAAGGGGGTCGACGAAATTGAGGCGGAGCAGCTCAATACCAGGCTCCTCCGAGCTTTTCGATGTAAAGCGAGCCGGGCTCGTTGACGCTGAAATCGCTCGAGACGAAAACGTCGATGATGTAGGCGCCGTCCATTTCCTGAAAGTCGAGGAATTGGTAAAGGTTGTTGTCGCCGTTGTAGCGGGAGCAGGCGATCGGCCACAGGGCCCAGGCCGCCGGCAGGGGCGCGAGAGTGGCCGTGCTGTAGTCGCCCTCGACCTCTCCGTCGTCGTTTATTGAGGCGTGTTCCGAGTAAATCAGCCCGACGTTCATGTCGCCCGGATTCGGCTTCGAAGTGTCGGGGGAGACCTTGATGTATAGGGAAATTCCGGATCCGTAATTCTTGCTGGCGGGCGGATACCAAACCAAATTGAGCCAGGCGTAACCATCGTCGCCGTAGGCGTTCAAACGCCAGCGCCTGTGCGAGGTGACGCACCAGGGCGGCATCCGAAAGCTGAAGGGCCATTTGTTCGGGGTCCCTGGGCCGTACATGAAATTGAGCGTGTAGCGCATGAAGTAGCAGAGCCAGAAAAGGCCGGATCCGGCCGCTTCGGCGAACCATTTGTCGCGGCCCATGGGGGCCCTGGTCTTTGGCGGCCGCGCCGCCTGTGGCTGGCTGCTTTCGAAGGCAGTCGATCGCCTTTTTAAAGATCTCCCAGGCGCCCCAGCGCCAGGATCCGGGCGCGCCGTTTAAGGCGCCGGAGGTCGATTTGACGATCGAGGCCGGCACGCGCTTTTTGATCACGCCTCGAGAGTCGGCAAATGTGGCGCTGCGCTTGTACGGCCAAAACATGGCCGAAGGGACGGATTGGGGCGCGGGGACCAGGTCCTCGGCGACGAGGTAGGCGCAGAGCGTCTCGAGGTCGGGCTGGCCGTGCCGATCGCGAAGGCACAGGAGGCGCTCCTCGATCATGCGGAAGAAGGGGTCGCCGGCGTGGGCGGCGGACCAGGCCGGCCAGCTATCGGTGATAATGGCGGGGATCGCGGCAGCCAGCGCTTGGATGAACTCGAGGCGTTCGATCACGGACGAGAAAGGGTGAGCTACGGAGCCGGGGCGGCGGGGGGCGCGGGGGGGCGCCGGGGAGGGGTGGGCGGGCGCCGCTGGCGCCACGACCCGTTCACCCCAGCACGCCGGCGGCCGAGCGCGCCAGCGATGACGGCCCGGCCTATCCGGCGGAAGACTGATCTTTCAGGAAGACTGACTTATTCGTCGGCCGTTTTATTCTTGCCGAAATTGGCGAAGAGCTGTTCGGCCGTGATGTTTTCGCGCCTGGGTTCTTCGCCATCCGCCGGGGCCTCGTCCGAAGGGGAGGCGGGAGGAGGCGTCACGACCTTGCGCAGTGTCGGGCCGGCAAGGCGCGCGTCTTTCTCGTCGCGCGACTGCGTGCGCTTGGCGGCGGCCTTCGCTGCTGCCTTCTTCTTGGCTGCTGATTGTGCTGCAGCCTTCTTCGCGGGCGGCGTGCCGAGCACCGACTCGAACGCCGACTTCACGGTCGCCTCGTCGAGCTTCAGCTCGGTCGCCAGGGCGGAGAACATCTTGCCGGGACCCCGGTTGGCGTGCTCGGCCTCATGGGCTGCCTGGAGCTTGTCGATCGCCGCCTTGACGGTCGCCTCGTCCTTGCTCAGGCCGCTCGCCAGCGCCGTGATGAGGGCGCTCATGTCCGGCTTGGCCGGCGGATTACCGGGAGTCGGCGGCGTCGTGGGACGGGCCGGCCGGTTGGCCTCGAGGATGGTCTGAACGGCGCTGGCCTCCACACCAAGCTCCTTGGCGATCGCGTCCGCGAAGCCCTGCGGGCCGTGGCCGTCACGCGGGCCACCCTTGCCGGGCGTCCCGGCCGGGGGCGTCGGCCGCACCTTGTCGAGGGCGGCCTTGAGC
>ERZ1026792.1121-NODE-1121-length-18081-cov-4.321265_pt1 | contig 18081 bp, 17 predicted proteins | sample MGYA00520884_ERZ1026792 | MGnify/ENA primary metagenome ERZ1026792 (study PRJEB33270, sample SAMEA104284473) | anaerobic digester metagenome | biome: Anaerobic digester microbiome; feature: mesophilic sludge digester; material: Anaerobic digester biomass... | reverse complement strand
CGGTGACATCGGGCGGCCATGATCCGCCCAGCGACTGACAGCGCACTCGCGCAGGACTACGGGTCTCCGGACTGGCGATCAGCACGTGGGGGTACGCCGCGACACTTCGAAGCCGTCGTACTGTTCCCGCTTGCTGCACTTTCGCTCGTGCCGCAACGGGACGTCACCGCCCCCGAGTGAACGACCCGACCGGACGCCTCGGCTTGGGAGTGCTCCCGGTTACGATGACGCAGAGCGAGGGCCGGCTGACATTCACCGATTCGAGATACTCCGTGGAGAACTTCCTGCGGGCGAAGGCGCACTACCTGCATTGTAGATTGCAGATTGATGATTGCGGATTGAACCGCCCGGTTGTCCTTTGGGGGGCAGGGAAGACGGGGAGAAGGCTGCTTAAGCACCTGCTGCGCGAGGGGGTTGATGTCGAGGCGATCGTTGATATCGATCCCAACAAGATAGGCCACAAGATGCGCGGCCGGCCGATAGTCAGCGTTGACTACCTGCGGAAGCAGCAAACGGCGCGGCCGTATGTGATCGCCGCGGTGAGTTCGCACGGGGCGCGTGAGTTGATTCGAGCGCAGCTCAAGGAGTTGGGTCTTGCCGAGATGCACGATTGTCTCTGCGCGGCATAGGCGCGTTGACAGGTCTACTACCTCATCAGTATACTGGCATTAGTCGCGCGGAGAGCAGATCTGATCTTGCATGCGTGCGCGGCCCGCAGATTGCGGGATCACATTATTCCTGAGGGGCCGTTAGGACCTGATATGTCTGCACGCAATGTTCAGATTGGAAAGATCGGACTGGCTGCGTCGGTGCTGCTCCTGGCGCTTGTGATGCTATTGTCGCCGGGTGCGGCGGTTGATCAGACCAATGCGGATTGCATGGCGTGCCACGGCGACAAGTCGCTGACCAGAAGCGACGGCAAGCCCCTGTATGTCGATGAGCGGGCCTTGAAGAAGACCTCGCACGGCCAGTTGTCCTGCACGGACTGCCACACCGGCCTCGATATCTCGAAGACCCCGCACGCAGACAAGATTCAACCCGTAACCTGCGTTGATTGCCACAGCGATGCGCGCTCGAAGCACACGACCCACAAGAATCAGGTGCCGGAGGAAGGCACTCCGCTCGAGATCAGCATCACCTGTAAGGACTGCCACGGTTCGCACATGAACAAGGCACTGCCTGGGGCGTGCGGCATCTGCCATCCCGAGGCGCTTGAGGACTATGAGGGCAGCATCCACGGTAGAGCCGTCGCACGAGGATCGAAGGATGCCCCGGTCTGTGTCGATTGTCACAAAGGCTATCGCTCGACATCGCCATCGTCTCCAAACTCGCCCGTGCATCCCGTTCGCATAGCCGACACGTGCTCCGAATGCCATGCCAGCGAGAAGTTGAACAAGGAATACAACCTGCCCACCCGGCGGTTGGAGACCTATCGCGAGAGCTACCACGGGATTGCGAACCGTTTCGGGGATACGACTGTTGCCAATTGCGCCAGCTGCCACGGCTCGCACGACATACGCCGGTCAAGTGATCCCAAGTCGAGCATCCATAAGAAAAATCTGCCTGCTACATGCGGGAAGTGCCACCCCGGGGCGAACGAAAACTACACCAAGGGTAAGATTCACGTTGAGGTTACGCGCAAGGAACCTCTGCTCTACTACGTCAGCAGCGGATTCAAGTGGCTGACCATAGGTACGATGACGGCGCTGATAGGGCATATCGGATTGGATCTGCTTGCCAAGTTCCGCAGGCGGCGGTCGAGGCGGGGATTCCCGTCACCGGCGAGATCGAGCTGGCGTTCCGGTTCGCCCATGCGCCGATCCTCGCGGTGACCGGCTCGAACGGGAAGACGACCACTACCGAATGGCTGGGGCATGTCCTCGCAGGGGCGGGCCTCCGGGTCTCCGTGGCCGGGAACGTCGGCTATCCCTTCTGTCTGGCAGTGATCGACAACCCATATCCGGACTGGTTCGTTCTCGAGATCAGCAGCTACCAGCTCGAAACGGCGGATACTTTCCGCCCGGCGGGGGCTGCCGTGCTGAACCTCACCCCGGATCACCTCCAGCGCCACGGCGACATGGAGGGTTACAGAAACGCCAAGGCCAGGATATTCGCGAACCAGCACTCGGAGGATCTGGTCGTACTCAACTCCGACGATCCCGAATCCCTGCCCCTGCTGGGCCGTACCGCCGGCCTCGAGTCTCTCTTCAGCCTGAAGAGGGAGGTGCGGAACGGGGCCGACTGCCTCGAAGGCACGATCACGATCGCGAACGAGGGGGTCAGAACGCCCCTGATGAACTCGTCCGCCCTCTCCCTGCGGGGAAGGCACAATCTGGAGAACGCTCTTGCGGTGATCTGCCTCGCCGGGAAGGCGGGCGTCGGCGCAGGGGCTCTGGAAGGCGGACTCTCGAACTTCGGAGGCGTTCCCCACAGGATCGAGACCGTTCGTGTCCTGGACGGGGTGACCTGGGTGAACGATTCGAAATCCACCAATCAGGACTCGCTCAAGGTCGCCCTGGAGAGCTTCGACAAGCCCGTCATCCTGATAGCCGGGGGCCTTTCCAAGAAAACGCCCTACGCCGTTCTCCACGATCTGGTGTCCCGCAGGGTCAGGGAAATCATCCTGATAGGAGACGCGACGGAGGAGCTTGCTCTCGCCTGGGACGGCGCTGCGCCCATGCACAGGGCGGGCGACATGAAGGGCGCGGTATCCATTGCCAGGTCCATCGCGGGGCAGGGCGACATCGTGCTCCTTTCGCCAGCATGCGCCAGCTTCGACCAGTACGAGAACTTCGAGAGGCGTGGAGAGCACTTCCGCGCCCTGGTGGAGGCGCTGAAGTGACCATAACCCCCCTCGGCAGGGACGGCAGGATCCTCCTCTCGACGGCTCTCGTGCTGGTCGTCTTCGGTGTGCTCGCCGTCTATTCGGCCAGCTCCTTCGCCTCGATGCGGGTCTTCGGGAACAGCTACCACTACGTCGTCGGCCATCTTCTCAGGATTCTCGTGGGAACAGTGGCGGGAATCATCGTCTATATCGCGGGCCCGAGAGCCTGGAAGGCTATGGCATGGCTGCTTTACGCCCTCTCGATCCTCGCCCTGCTGCCCACCGTTCTGGGTGGATCGTCCATCGCCCCCGTGGTCAACGGTTCGAGCCGCTGGCTGGTGATAAGCGGCGTCAGGTTCATGCCGTCCGAGTTCGCGAGGTTTTCATACATTCTGCTCGTGGCCACGCTGATTTCGCGCGGGCATATCTCCGCGCGCGAGCCCAGGGGGTTCGTCGCGATAGTCGCCCTGGCCCTGGTGCCTGCGGCCTTCACGATCGCACAGCCCGACTATGCCGGCAGCTTCTACATGCTCGCGGTGATGTCGGGGATGCTCTATCTGGCCGAGGCCCGGTTCAGCCACATCCTGATCCTCTTCGCCGCCATCGCGGTTCTCGGGGCGGGGGCGCTCATGATGGAGAGCTACAGGATCGAGAGGATCCAGAGCTGGATCAATCCCGAGGCCGGGATGACGGACAACAATTTCCAGACTCAGCAGTCCTGCATCGCCCTAGGCAGTGGAGGCCTACTGGGAAGGGGGCTCGGCCACGGCCGCCAGCAGAGAGGCTTCCTGCCGGAGGTGTTCTCCGATTTCATCCTTGCCGTGATCGGCGAGGAAACCGGCCTCCTGGGCACCAGCCTAGTCCTTGCGGCCTTCTGCGTACTCCTCTGGACCGGCTTCCGGATCGCGGAGAGGGCGGACGGCTTCTTCGGCTCGGTCCTGGCGGGAGGGCTTACCGCCTCGATAGCTCTCGGCAGCTTCATACACATAGCGGTAGTCACCCGCCTCCTCCCAGCGACCGGCATCACTCTGCCGCTGATTTCCTGGGGAGGGACCAGCATCGTCTTCACGATAGTCTCGCTGGCCATGACGGCCAGAATCTCCGCGGAGGAGAGGCGGTGAGCGTCTTCCTGATAGCGGGAGGGGGAACCGGAGGGCACATCTCTCCGGCTATCGCGGTCGCGGAGGCTCTCGGCTCGAAGCTGGGCGACTCCGTGACCGTACACTTCGCGGCGACCCAGAGGCCGGTGGACAGGCGGATGTACGCCCGCTTCGGCGAGATGGTCCACTTCCTCGACCCTCCCAGGATAGACGGAGGGGTGCGTGGAATCGTCCGCTTCGCCCTCGGAGCCCCGCGCGCATGGAGGGCCGCACGCGCCCTCGTCTCCGGCGTCGGTCCCGAAGCCATCCTCTGCACCGGCGGCTATTCCTCGGTGTTCTGCGCCGCCGCCGGGCGCTCGCTGGGGATACCGGTGCTGCTGCACGAGAGCAATGCAATACCGGGGCGCGCGAACAGATTCTCCGCCCGGTTCGCCTCCAGGATTCTTCTGGGATTTCCACAGGCTGCAGGGTTCTTTCCGGCAGGCCGCACGCTCGTTACGGGTAATCCCGTCCGCGCCGGCCTCACCCGGATGCTCAGGTCCGAGGCTGTCACGGAGATGGGCCTCGATCCGGCCCGGCCGGTTCTGCTTTTCCTCGGAGGGAGCCAGGGGGCTCGCACGGTGAACGACTTGGCCGCAACGGCTCCGGAAGGCGTTCAGATAGTCCTCCAGTGCGGAGAACGCGACATGGAGAGGGTGTCCGGGGAACTCGCCGGAAGGCGCGGCATAGTCGTGAAACCCTTCGTAGACGATCCGTCCGTTCTCTACTCCTGCGCCACTCTTGCCGTAGCGAGAGCCGGAGCCATGACGCTCGCCGAACTCAGCCGCTTCGAGCTGCCGGTCGTTCTGATCCCTCTGCCCTTCGTCTCCAGGGATCACCAGACCGCGAACGCAAGGGCCGCGGAGGCGATAGGAGGGGCGATCGTCATACCCCAGTCCGAGCTGGATGCCGGCGGCTTCTGGCGCAGGATCGAAGCTCTGCTGGCCGATCCGGAGGCGATCGGGAGGATGTCTTCCGCCATCGGCGGGCTCTTCCCGGGCGATCCGGCGGGCGTGGTGGCCGATCTTCTGATCGGAGCGGCGGGGGGGAGCGGCGCATGAGATACCACCTGATGGGAATCTCCGGCAGCGGAATGAACGGTCTTTCGCGATGGCTGGCCCACCTGGGCCACGACGTGGACGGATGCGACAGGAGCGTGGTCGTGGAGACCTCCGTCGATGGGATCAGGCGTCTGCCCGGGCACGATCCTTCGCATGTCCACGGAGTGGACGTGCTCGTCCACAGCGCGGCCATTCCTCCGGATCATCCGGAGATCACCGCCGCAAGGGCCGCTTCCGTGCGCGTGCTACGCAGGAGCGAGATGCTGGCCGAGCTGGCGGCGGATCACCTCGTGCTCGCGGTGGCCGGCGCCCACGGCAAGACCACGACCACGGCCCTGACGGGATGGGCGCTGCAGGAGGCTGGACTCGATCCGACCGTGCTGGTCGGTGGAGAGGTGCCGGGCTGGCCCGGGGGCTTCAGGCCGGGAGGCCGCCTGACCGTGATCGAGGCGGACGAGTACGACAGGGCCTTCCTGAGGATTCCGCACGCCCATTCCGCCGTAACGAGCTTCGACCTCGAGCATCTGGAATGCTACGGGTCACCGGAAGCCCTGAGGTTTGCCTTCGAGGTCTTCCTCGAACTCACGCTTCCGGGCGGAGGCGTGGTGGTCCCAGTGGAGGAGAGCGCCCTCGGCTCCTGGGCCGCCAGGATCGGTCGGAGGATAGTCACCACGGGGCCCGGCGGGGATTCGTACTGCCTGCCGCTCGGCGCCGACGGGTGGGGAGAGCGGTACAGCATCGACGGCATCGAGGGGATCGTGCCTCTCCCGGGGCTCGCCAACCTGAGGAACGCCGCAACCGCCCACGCCCTGCTCGGTCTGTGCGGAGTCTCCGCCGTGGTGGCCGCACGGTCGATGGCGTCGTTTCCCGGCACCCGCCGGAGGCTCGAACGCCTCGGATCGGCGGGGAGGACGCTGATCGTATCGGATTACGCCCATCATCCCCGCGAGATGGAAGCTTCGATCCAGGCTCTCCGGAGGGCCGTGCCGGGCAGGATATCCGTCGTCTTCGAACCGCATCTCTATTCCCGTACCGCTGCGATGCACGCCGAGATGGGGCGCGCCGTCTCACTGGCGGATTCCTCCGCCGTGCTTCCCGTCTATGCCGCCAGGGAGGCTCCGGTTGCGGGAGTGGACTCGTCACTGGTCGTCCGGAGCGCATCGGAGGCGGGAGCCGACTGTGTCGCGCTCGATCCCCGGGATGTCCTTTCGTTCGTCGAATCCTGCGGCAGCGACGCCGTGGTGTTCATGGGGGCCGGCGACTGCGACCGGCTGGCCCGCGGACTGCTGGAGGCCCGGCGATGAGGATCGGCTTGCGAAGCGGATTCGTCAGGCTGTTCGGGGCGCTCCTCGTCACGACTGCAGTGCTCATGCTGGTGTTCAGGTACCTGGAAGGCAGCGGCGAGTTCGATCTGAGGGAGATCGGCGTCTACGGATGCAGGGCCGTGGATTCCGCCACGGTCGCCCCCGCTCTCCACGCATATCTGGGCCGCCCCCTCCCGGGCCTCTCCGCGCGCGGGATCGAATCCGAACTGGCCTCGATCCCGGGCATCGATTCGGCCGAAGTCCTGTTCGACTTGCCCGACAGGCTGGACGTGGTGATCAGCCTCTCCCGGCCGGTACTCGTCCTCTGCGACGGCGCGGCCGAGGTGGCCCTGACGGGCCGATGCGAGCCGCTTCCCCCGACGTTTCTATCCGACACCCTGCCCAGGGTCGAGATTTCGGGAGGGGATTACCACAGAGTCCTGCCCGGGCTCGCCGAGTGGGCCTCGACGGGCGGCATCCCGGATACGGTGGACAGGATTCTGGTCGAACCCTCCGGAGCCGTGGCCATAGCAACGGACGGCATGAGGATAATCCTGGGCTATTCGGATTTCGATTCCCGGATGCAGACGTTCGTCTCCTCCGGTGGAAGGTGTGCGATGCGCAACGGATGGGTAGAAGCCGACACCCGCTTCGACGGTCAGCTCGTCCTGAGGGGGAATCCCTCGAACCGGGCGGGGGTGTCGATATGAACAGCCTCCTGGCCGGACTGGACATCGGAACCTCCTCCGTGACCTGCGTCGCCGCCGAGCCGCTGTCCGACGGCGGGGTGCGGATTGTGGGGGCCGGGCAGGCTCAGATCGACGGCGCGGTGCGCGAGGGCGTCCTCCTCGACGTCGCCCAGACCGTCCAGGCGATACGCAGGGCGGTGTCGGAGGCTGCGCTGCTCTGTACCGACGACATCAGGAGCGTGTTCCTGTCGGTCAGCGGATCGCATGTCCGCGGTTTCGAGGGAATCGGCACGGTAAGCGTGGAAAAGCCCGATTCGGACAGTCCTCACGAGATAACCGGGGAGGATGTCGCCCGTGCGGAGGAGGCCGCCAGGCTGGTACGCCTGCCGCAGGGCGCCAGGGTGCTCGACATCGTGAAACGCGACTACTGCGTGGACGGATTCGACAGGATCAGACGCCCTCCGATCGGGCTCATAGCGGAACAGATCAGCGCGAGGATCTACACCGTCATGGCCGACAGGCTGGCCGTGTCCAACTTCGAAAGCGCGGCGGAGTCCGCCGGCCTCTCGATCGAGGGGATCGTACCGGCGGCCCTCGCGAGCGGAGCGGCGGTGCTGACCGGCGACGAGATGGATATGGGCGTGGTCCTCGCCGACATCGGCGGCGGAACCACCGACGTGGCGGTGTTCAGGAACGGAACCCTCGCTCATCTCGGCGTCGTTCCGCTGGGCGGCAACTCCATCACTTCCGACCTGCAGGCTCTCAGGGTGCCCTGGGACCAGGCCGAGAAGCTGAAGACGGAGTGGGCGGTGGCATCGAGCGACCTCGTCGACCCGAACCAGAGCACCAGGGTGGCCAGGCTCGGCGGGAGAGGGACGTTCACGGTCTCTCACTCGGTCGTATCGCAGGTGGTCGGCCAAAGGGCGGAGGAGATCTTCGAGGCGGTCGCCCAGGAAATAGCCCGTTCGGGGATAGACTACGTCGATCTGCCCGGCGGGCTGATCCTGACGGGTGGAACGAGCAGACTGCGTGGAATCGTGGAACTGGCCGGGAGGATCGTCGGCATGCCCACCGACGTCGGTGTCCCTACGGGTTTCGAGACGTCGACGGATCTGGTCCTGTCGCCGGAGTTCGCGACAGCCGTGGGCCTGGTGATCACGGGCAGAGAGCGCCGTGAGGCAGCGGGAGATGATCGTGAAGGACTACTTTCAGGCTTTTTCAGATGGATTTCGGGAATCGCGGGCAGGCTCAGATGAGCCGGGAGGAGGGGAGATGGTAGTCACACAGCTCGTCGAAGTAGGTGAGGAGACGACCGGGAGGGCCAGGCTCAAGGTCGTAGGCGTCGGAGGATGCGGCTGCAATGCGGTGAACCGGATGATCAAGGCCAACCTCACCGGCGTGGAGTTCGTCGCGGTAAACACCGACATGCAGTCGCTCAACACCAACCTGGCTGAAACCAAGATCCAGATCGGACCAAGGGCCACCAGGGGGCTGGGGGCCGGCGGCAACGTGGAGATCGGAGAGCAGGCGGCGGAGGAGAGCCTGAAGGAGATCGAGGAGAATCTCTCGGGGTGCCATATGGTCTTCATCGCAGCCGGGATGGGCGGAGGCACCGGGACCGGCGCCACGCCGATAGTGGCAAAGGCGGCGGCCGACTCCGGCGCGATAACCGTCGGAGTGGTCACGAGGCCGTTCGAGTTCGAGGGCTCGATAAGGCTGGATCAGGCCGAACACGGGATCGCCGCGCTGCGCAAGGTGGTCGATACGCTCATCGTCATCCCCAACGAGCGCCTGAGGACGCTCGCCGATGACGACTCCGGCTTCGAGGACATGCTGGACATGTCGAACAGCGTCCTACTGAACGCCGTGGAGGGGATCAGCAGCCTGATCACCACGCCGGGCATAATCAACCGTGACTTCCAGGACGTGAAGACCGTCATCACCCAGGGCGGCGGAGCGATGATCGGAACCGGCAAGGCCACGGGTTCCAGCCGTGCGTCGGAGGCAGCCCGCGACGCCATCTCGGGGCCTCTCCTGGACGGGATCTCCATCGAGGGCGCCAAGGCCCTGCTGGTGAACATCCAGACTTCCGCCTCGACGTTCAGGTTCAAGGAGTTCGAGGAGGCGATGGAGATCATCACCCGTGCCGCCGGTCCGCAGGCGAACGTCTTCATGGGGACGAGCCTGAACGAGCAGCTTGGGGATGAACTCAGGATCACGGTGGTGGCCACTGGATTCGGCAGCCCCGTCGAGATGGAGCCGGAGGAGATGGTGTTGAAGACGGTCGAACGCACGCCGTCGATCTCGTTTACCCCTCCGGTCAAGGAGAAGAGCCCGGTCATGAGCGTGCCGTTCCGCCCCCAGACGAACGGCTCCGAACTGGTGAAGAGCGATACGAAGCTGCCGGCATTCATCAAAAGGACGATTGACTGAGGTAAACGGCGGATAAACGAACTTCTTTTGTCCGGAATGCTGCCTCGGCTTATATTCCCGGGCGGAATAAAACCCGGAGGGTATTACTGAAGCGCAAAACCGCCGCCCAGAAGTACGAGGAGCGCAGGGTCGGGATCCTCTCCAGCGAGAGGCATATCTATAAAACCGCCTCGAGGGGTATCTTCGAGACGGTGCTCGCCTATCCGAACTCCTATGCGGTAGGGATGTCCTCCCTCGGGTTCCAGAGGGTCTTCAACCAGATGGCGGAATGGCCCGACACCGTGTGCGAGAGGGCTTTCATGCCCGAAGCCGACGAGCTGGCCTGGCGCAGGAAGGCCGGCAAGCCCGTCGTGACGCTCGACGGCGGAAGGCCTCTCCGGAACTGCGACCTTCTCGCCTTCAGTATCTCGAACGAATACGACTACGTGAATGCCCTGAATATGATGCGCCTCTCCGGCATCGAACCCAGGGCGGCCGACAGAACCGACGACTGGCCGCTGGTGATCGCGGGCGGCCTCTGCGTCACCTCCAACCCGATGCCGCTGGCCCAGTTCATCGATGCCATCGTCATCGGGGAATCCGAACCGACGCTCGGCCCTCTGCTCGACACGATCAAGAGCATGGGTTCCCAGGGCGTCGGCAAGAAGCGCCTTTTGAAGCAGCTCGCCACGCTACCGGGCATCTACGTCCCATCCATACACTCGTCCAAGTCCCCCAAGGCCTCGATAATGCGCCAGTGGGCCAGCGTCGAGAGCCTCGGCGCGCGTTCCGTGATCACGACGCCGTCCGGAGTCTTCGGCGAGATGGTGATGTTCGAGATCGCCCGCGGATGTCCGTTCAACTGCAGATTCTGTCTTCCCGGGTACGCCTATCTCCCCTACCGGGAATGCAGGATGGAGGATCTGACCCAGATACTGCGCTCGTTCCCCGAAAACGCGAGGATCGGGTTCGTGGCCTGCTCCCCGGACTCCCACCCGTCCTTCCGCGAGATCATCGATCTCGCCAGGGCCGCGGGGCACGAGGTAAGCATCGGATCCCAGCGGGCAGAGCATCCGTCGCAGCTCGGAGAGGGCAAGTTTTCGGGCACCACTCTCACCATCGCGCCCGAAACGGGTGCGGACGGCCTCCGGAAGGTGATAGGCAAGAGCCTGAGGAACGAGGCCATACTGAACACGGTCGCTTCCGCCTCCGATTCGGTTTCGAGGATACGGATGTACTTCATCTACGGCTTCCCGTTCGAAACCGACGAGGACAGGGCGGAGATTTCCAGCCTGGTCGCCCAGGTCCGTGCCTGCACCAAGCTGCCGATATCCGTCAGCATCAACCCGTTCATCCCCAAGCCCTGGACGGCGTTCCAGTGGTCCCCGCTCGCAAGCGTGAATGATCTGAGAAAGTGGCGCGACGAGATCACGAAAGACATAAGGGCGATCCCCAGTGTCGAGGTCCGCTTCCTCGGGGCGAGGGAGGCGCACATCCAGGCCCTTCTTTCCCGCGGCGACCACCGGGTCGGCGAGGCGCTTCTCAATCGCCTCGACGGCGACGGCTGGCCTCAGGCCTTCCAGAAGGCGGGCATCGACATGAACTGGGTTTTCGAGCCGCTGCAACCCGGCGCGACGTTCGAGTGGGACTTCATCAACATGGGATTCGGCCATACGAGGCTCGCCAGGGAGTACAACCTGGCCCAGTCCACCAACCAGGCCCGGTTCAAGACGCCCGAGAAGCTTTCGGACCCCGTCCCGTCGCAGCCCGAATCCTCGCCCTGCCCATAGCCCGGCCGACCGTTTCCGATCCATCAGCATAAAAAGACGAGGGCGACCGAAGCCGCCCACAGTCGGATGATCGAGCGATCTAGGCCTTCTGGATCTTGCCGGCCTTGATGCAGGAGGTGCAGACCCGGACCTTGCGGACGAGGCCGTCGATCCTGATCCTGGCGTTCTGGAGATTCGGCTTCCACTGGTGACGAGTCTTCCTGTGGGAGTGGCTCACCCGGTAGCCGGTGCTGTAGGAACGCCCGCAGACGGTGCATTTGAAAGACATCGGATTCTCCCTGGTCCAAACGGTTTGAGCGCGATTTATAAGCATTGACGGCCGTTCGGGCAAGGGCACTTGACCTTTCCGGGTCTTTCGCCTATCTAGGTGTCAGTGCGTGGGGGCGATCGGTTTCGACGGGCTCGGTCGAGATCCCCCGGCAGCATGCCGAGGCCCCGCAGCCTCGTTAAAATGCGGGACTGTACAACTGCCGCCTAACATCGGCACCTCGCGGTTCCATGAGTGAGCCGCGCGTCCGCCCCGGTGCTGTCTGTCCGCCGGGGGCCGGGCGTAAGAAGGCGGGCTGGCCGAAGTCCCCCCGCTCCCGGGAGATAACGGCGAGACACAATGGGAGATACCGGAGGGAGGGCCGTCCGGAGCCCGACCCGAGGGAAACTTAATCCGGTCTAAGCATGTAGCGGCCGTCGGATCCCTGGGCGCGGACGCGGGTTCGATTCCCGCCGCCTCCACCATTTAAAAAAGACAAACCCGTCTCTCTGGGGTCATTCTCCGGGGTGACGGGTTTTCTTTTTCCCCTTGTTTCTAAAGGGTTTGCGCCCGTTTCACATCTTTTCAAAGCACCTCTCCACACCATCGATTCTCCCCATCCTCCCGCCTTTCTTTCTCTGTTTGGCCCCTGATTCTCTGTTTTCTCCGGACCAAGTCCGAAGCTCGTCCGGAAAGCTACATCCTTGATTGATATGGGTTTGCGGCTGGTTGCCGTTTTTGGCGGTTGTCTTAGGTCATCGCTCGATGCCGCAACCGGACGTTTTTTTCGAAATCACCCGCTTCGTCCATGAAAAGAAGCGTGGTCAACTCCGGTTTCCTGCCCCCCAAAGAAGAAAAGCCGACGCTGATGGTCGGCTCTCTGGGGTGGTCTCCGGTCCGGTCGTCAGTCGGTGGCGAAGCCGAACTGGCGGCGCTGCTCGGCCCAGTCCTCGGGAAAGGTCTGGGTCAGCTTGGCCAGCGAGAGCCCGTTGGGTTCCTCGCCGTTGATCAGGGCTTCGACGATGTCGGGGGCCAGGGTCGTCAGCTTGAGAATGCGGGCCACATACGAGCCATCGACGTCGAGGGTACGGGCAAGCTCGCTGATGGACTTGATCTGGCCGGATTCGAGGATGTCGGCCCAGGAAAAGGCCCTTCCCAGCGCCTGGAGGACGGCGGACTGCACCGGTTCCTGCGCTCCGGTGATTTCTCCATCCAGGGCCTGGGGAGCGATGACCGTCTTGCGGCCGCGCATGCGCCGGATCAGCATCGGGATGTGGATCTGCAGGTTGCCGTTGTCGGCAACGGTAATGGTCGGCTTCATTTTCATCGGCTTGCCCTCCGTTCGGTGACTTCGCATGCCAGACCAGCCAGCTCGGCGATGAGCGTTGTCAGCCCGTTGGTGCGCAGCTCCATGTCGATTCCGGTCTCGCGGATCTCGACCTTATCCACCAGGAGGCGGATGAGCCGGTTTCGCTCCACCGGGAAAAGGTCTTCCCAGAAGCCCTCGACATTCTGGAAGGCCTCCGAGACATCCTGTTCCGTGATGCTGTTCCCCCGGTAGGCTCTGCATCGCTCGCTCACGTGCGTCAGTTGTTTCGAGAGCTCGACCGCCTGGCGGTTGACGGTCGTGAGCATCTCGGTCTTGCCCGGCTGATCGTTGCCGGGTTTCATAAGTTCGATGGCTTGCTCCCGCGCCTGCGACAGCTCCATCTCGAGTTGGGCTTTCTGCTTGAACAGCCGCTCCCGCTCCGCCTGCTCGATGTCCCGGGCCGCGAAGAAGGTTTTGGCCACCAGCGTCGGCGTGCGAAACACCGCGCTCAACTGCTCAATCACGGCCTGCTCGATGTCCCCGGCGGGAATCCGTTTGAGCGGGCACCGGCTCACGGTCCGCTTGCTGTCCTTCTGGCAGATGTAATAGGTGTAGTGGCGGCCGTTCTTGCGGGCGTAGGTCGGTCCCATCGCGCATCCGCAGTGGCCGCAGCGGATGACGCCTTTCAGCGGGGCGACCATTTTGGTTCTTGCCATGGAAACCTTGACCGGTTTGTTGTCCTCCAGGATGGCCTGCACCTTGTCCCAGGTCGTCCGGTCGATGATTCCTTCGTGCTCACCGGGGTAGCTGCGATCCTTGTGGGCAATCTCGCCGATATAGACCCGGTTGTTCAGCAGCCGGTAGATGTGGCCTGTATTCCATTCTGAGCCCTCGCGAACCTTGCCTTTCTTGGTGGTCCAGGCTTTTGTGCGGTATCCCTGTTCGTTCAATTCCTGGCCCAGCTTCTTGGCCGAGCCGATCTGGATGAATCGGCGGAAGATGTACTGCACCGTCCTGGCTTCATCCGGGTTGACCAGCAGCTTCTTGTTGTCCCGGTCGACGTCGTATCCAAGAATGGGTACGCCGCCGCAGTATTTCCCCCGGCGCTTGGCGGCCGCCACCTTGTCCCGGATGCGCTCGGCGATGACCTCCCGCTCGTACTGGGCGAAGGTGATCAGGATGCCGAGAAACATTCGGCCGGTGGGGTCGGTGGTGCTGAAGTGCTGGGTGACCGAGACGAAGCTGACACCCTTCTCGTTGAAGAGGTCGATCATCTTCATGAAGTCCAGCAGCGAGCGGGACAGCCGGTCGACCTTGTAGACCACGATCACGTCAATCTTCCCGGCATTGATGTCCGCCAGCAGGCGACGCAGCCCCGGGCGCTCCATGTTTCCACCCGAGAATCCACCATCGTCGTAGCGATCCGGCAGAGCCGTCCAGCCACGCATCCTCTGGGCTTCGATATAGTGTTCCGCCGATTCCCGTTGCGCATCCAACGAGTTGAACTCCTGTTCGAGACCTTCCTCGTGGCTCTTGCGGGTGTAGATGGCACAGCGCAGGGTCTTGTTTTTGCCCGGCGCGACATTGCTGTTATCAAGCATCCGAACCTCCCTCGGCTTTTCTGCCGTAAACCTTCTTCAGTCCGAAAAAGACCTTGCCGTTCCACCTGGTCCCGGTGATCTCCCTGGCCACCGCGCTGAGCGACCGGAAGGTGCGGCCTTCAAACTCGTAGCCATCGGCAAGGACGATCACCTCATAGCGCCGGTCGTTCCAGACCCGCACCAGTCTGGTCCCGGGCAGGATCGCCTCGTTCGATTTCCGCTCTTCTGGGATGCGTCGATTGACAGTGGCTACCGGGTCCTCCTTGGCGGCCTGCTGGAGATGGACCTTGGCCTGCTCGGACAGCCCGCCGTAGAAAAGCTCCTGGATGCGATAGGCCAGCCGCTTGATGAGGAATTGCTTCTTGTACTGGGGCGGCTCTTCACCGTAGAGGTCGAGCCATTTTTCCCGGAGCTGCTCCAGGGACATGGATTGCAGCAGGGCCATCTGCCGAAGGACCGAGTTTCGGGTTCGGTCCTGGTTCTTGCCGCCGGTGGCGGCGTTCTGTAACTCATTCATTTTCAACTCCTTATTTTGGTTTCCGGACGAGTTGTCATGAATGAATGCTCTGTTCCGGCAATGAATCAAGTCCTTCTCCGAGCACAGGGGAAGAATCTTCGAAAACCTCTAACTCATTGCCCACACATGCGTTTTTTGCCTTTCGGCGCAGGATCGCCGTGGCCAGAATGGAGGCGGCTGACTGGAGCCTCGCCTCACCCGACAAGCGGCCGGGTTTGCCGTTTTCGCCAAGGTCATCCGTCCCCGGCCCATCATTCATTTCCTGGACATCCAACATCGAACACCTCCGGTGGGACCGGGGGACTGGATGGTGTGGATGCCAGAAAACGGTGGCGGTCGGGATGCGCGTTCGATGGCACCCACAACCGCCTCAGCTCCGCCTCTGGTCGGTTATCTGGTTACATCCGGCTTGAACCGGACTTGCGTTCGTTACCTACCGGAGGGACGTGCAAGATGACGGAATCAGACGAGAAGTCCTGTTTTTTTGATTGACCTGATGTTCATCAGGTCGTATATTTTGTGGTCATAAATTGGGCTTAATCCGCTCAGTGGCTACGACACGGAGCAATCGCCATGGGAAAGAAAAAGGTATCGGAAATAACCGACCCACAAGCAAACACGCTGAGGGTCATTTGCCAAATCATCGATGAAAAGGGGTTGCCGCCAACGGTGAAAGAATTGTCGGAAGTCCTTGGTATCAGCCACGCGAGCGCCCACGAGCAGATCGCTCAACTGGTACGGAAAGGCTATCTGAAGAAAGAAGCTCGTAAGGCCCGAAGCATCGTCGTCATCAGGAGGCCCGAATAACGATGCTGGGTCGCGAAAAATAAGGAGATCGACATGGGGCACGTCAGACTTGGAAGCCTTCCGAGGTCGAGGGCATGGAAAGAGGTGGTCGGCCTGATCACGGCCGGTGCCGACGTGTCCCAAATCGCAAACGCAACAATCCGGGCAGCCGATAAAGCATTCACCTTCGTGCTCAACGATGAGGGGTTCACCGAGGCGGTCTGGTTGATGACGCAACTCGCCATTGCCGCAAAAAAGGAGAACCTCGGCGAGCATCTCCAATCCCTCGGCGTCAACCTGCCGCAGGATACATCCCTTCCCGATCTTGCAGCCGCAGTCTCCGAGGCCCTGGATAACAAATTGGAGTCCAACGGTGGCCGATCCGACCTCGGTGAAATGTCTCAGCGTGCATTGGTCGGAGCCCTGGTAGAGCACATCTCACCCAAACTGCCGTCTCTCTTCGCCCCCGGGCCAGATGATGTTCGGGCCGCACTGGCAGCGCTCGGGAAAAAGCGGGAGTTCGGAGAGCTGTCGCGGACTTTCTTCGCCAAGCTGACCAACGAGAGCATGAACTACTTCCTCTCAAAAACGCTGGCTACCCATCTGGGCGAGGGCCAGCGCTTTGCCACCATGAATGAAATGGGACAATTCGAGAAGGCTCTGAACACGCACTGTAAAGAGGCGTCCCTGATCGTCGAGCAGTTTTCAGCAGATTGGTTTTCGAAGCACAGGTACGAAGAAGGTGGTGACATCTCCAGGGAGTCTTCCAATGGCTTCGCCTCTTACGCGCTGAAAAAGATGAAGGACGAGCTAAAAGAAGGAGCGCGAGCCGATGCAAGATAAACGATATATCATCTGTGGGAACGCACCGACCGATGGGATTGAAGAAAATCCTGACCGTGATCTGCGCCTGCGCCTTTGGGGCAAGGATGGGCCGGACAAGATCACCCTACGCATTGAAGACATCCACAAAAAGATGAGCAAGGACGTGCCTGATTCTTTCCAGGACCTGCTCGAAATCGCCACCTACGTTTACAGTGCCGATCAGGCCATCCCACGAGGGGCCGACGACGTCGATTCTTTTGGCCATGGCTGGCGCAGGGATCTGCACTTCATCATCCCGGTGCGGAAGCCAGATTTTTGGAACGGAGACGATATCCACCAGGCGCTGCGCTCCACGCTTGGTTTCTTGTCTGACGACAACTATCACTTCGAGTTCGTCAAACTGAAAGAGGCTCAGGCATTCCAGGGATATCTGAAATTTGATGATGACGGACGGCTCTTCGGCTATCCGGAACAGGTAGTGATGTTTTCAGGTGGGCTGGACTCGCTGGCGGGAGCCATCGATGAAGTTCTGAATGAAAAACACAAGGTCGTCCTTGTTACCCACAAGTCGACACCGAAGCTCAACACGCGCCACCGGCGACTGGAAAAGATGATTGCCGACAAGGCTGGGGAAAACGCCCCGCTACACATCGGCGTCCGGGTCAACAAGAACAAGGGGCTGAACTACGAGTACACCCAGCGCAGCCGATCCTTCCTCTATGTGTCTATCGGGGCGACCATCGCAAAAATGCTCAATCTGAAAAGCGTCCGTTTTTACGAAAACGGGGTCATCAGTTTGAATCTGCCGGTCTGCGCTCAGGTAGTCGGCGGCCGGGCAACACGCACCACCCACCCCAGGGTGATCCGAGGTTTTCAGGAAATCATCAGCCTGGTGGCTGGCGAACCGTTCACGATTGAGAATCCCTACATCTGGAAAACCAAGGCCGGTGTCATCGAGGTGATCACCAAGGCCGGATGCCAGGACATGATCGCGGCATCGACCACCTGCACCCATACCTGGGAGATGACCAATCACCATACGCATTGCGGAACGTGTTCGCAGTGCATCGACAGGCGTTTTGCCATGATTGCGGCAAAAGCGGATCAGCATGACCCCGTGGAAGCCTATAAGGCCGATATCTTCACCCAAAGCAGAAGCAAGGATGAAGACAAGATCATGACAGCCGCGTACCTGGAGCGTGCCAATCAGGTACGCGAGCAGGACGACATCACCCAGTTTATCGCTCGATTCAGCGAGGTGAGTCGGGTCTTCCGCTACCTTAATGGGAACTCCGGAAAAGTGGCCCAGAAGGTCTATGACCTTTACAAGCGCCACGCCAAGGAGGTCTGCGATGCAATGGACACAATGGTTGGCCGCAACATCACCGCCATCCGCCAACGCACCTTGCCGGGAGACTGCCTACTCAGGACGGTCTATGAATCGGGATCGGTAATCTCCGTCCCCGCCATTCCGGTTGAGCAGAAGCAGCCGGACAACTACTTCAGGAAGCGCGGGGGTGTCTGGGCGGCACGCTTTAACGGCAACGCCGAAGTGCTTGTGACGGGTGTTGATAAAG